>Ga0209517_10001658_pt1 | contig 33097 bp, 28 predicted proteins | sample PeaSoiMetSII2010_FD_187695 | JGI IMG/M metagenome (GOLD analysis project Ga0209517, IMG submission 187695) | Peat soil microbial communities from Weissenstadt, Germany - SII-2010 (SPAdes) (version 2) | ecosystem: Environmental > Terrestrial > Soil > Wetlands > Peat | place: Germany... | reverse complement strand
TAGTGATCATGGAATTCTCGAAAGCTTTCATCGCGAACCTCCAATCTATTCCTCAATGACTTTTGGTTTAAAGGCAATAAGCGTACCAAATACCGCAACGATACAGATTTCGGCGTTAATTCCGGCACTTGTGCGGCACGCGATATTGCCCGCCCAGGCTTGTCGTTTTCTGAAATTGAGACACTCTTGAGACAATCGGCACAAGCTGATTTTTTTGATTTTTTTGTTAAAGTTCGAAAAACTAAGGTGAGAAGGGATATAGCGCGGTTACGGCGTTGGTTGCCGGTTATAAAAGTGTCTCAATATATAGTTTGAGACACTTTTGAATCATGAGACAGCCTTCTGGGACATTTAACCTGGCAACCTCGGCCGTTTAGCCGAATTTGCCCGTAATGTAGTCTTCTGTTTCCTTTCTGGCAGGCCGCGTGAAAATCAGCTCGGTTCCGGCAAATTCGATCAATTCCCCAAGATACATGTAGGCAGTAAAGTCTGAAACTCTCGCCGCCTGTTGCATGTTATGGGTCACTATGACTATCGTGTAATCTTTTTTCAACTCGGTCACCAGGTTTTCAATACGAGCGGTGGAAATAGGATCAAGAGCCGATGCCGGCTCGTCGAGCAGCAGCACCTCTGGTTTTACTGCTATGGCCCGCGCAATACACAGCCGCTGTTGCTGTCCGCCGGACAGGCTGTTGCCGCTACGGTGAAGAATATCCTTCACCTCATCCCACAAAGCGGCCTTGTGCAGCGCCCATTCCACTCTTTCAGCCATCTGGGCGGCCCTCAGATTCTCATAAAGTCTTACTCCGAAGGCGATATTGTCATGAATGGACATGGGAAAAGGTGTAGGCTGCTGGAAGACCATGCCCACCCTGGCCCGCAGCTTGTTCAAATCGCTCACGTTCTGCAGGATGTCAACACCATCGAGAAGAATTTCCCCTGTCGCTCTTTGATGCGGGTAGAGCTTATAAATCTGGTTAAAAGTGCGAAGCAGGGTGGACTTGCCGCAGCCGGACGGACCGATGAAAGCCGTCACGCGATACTCCGGAATCTCAATGCAGATATCTTTGAGCGCCCTGGTTTCCCCGTAAAAAAAATTCAGACCACGAACGATTATTTTTGGTTCTGCCAATTCGGTTTTCATATCCTCACATATACTAAGACGATTCAGTTGCCGGGCCGGTGGTGCCTGAAAAACGTCCTGGCCGCGATGTTCAAACCGAGAACACCGACGGTGATGAGCAAGGCGCCCGCCCATGCGAGTTTGTGCCAGTCCTCGTAGGGACTCATCGCATACTGGAATATCGTTACGGGAAGATTCGCCATAGGCCGGTTGATATCGTTGCTCCAAAACTGGTTATTGAGTGCTGTAAACAACAGGGGCGCCGTTTCCCCGCAGATTCGAGCCACCGCGAGCAGAATTCCCGTGATGATCCCCGCACGCGAGGCCCTCAGTGTAACCATGGTGATTACCTTCCACTGGGGGGTACCCAGCGCAGCGGCTGCTTCGCGAAAGCGGTTGGGAACCAGCTTAAGCATGTTCTCAGTTGTTCTGACAACCACCGGAATCACCAAAAGCCCCAGCGCAAAGGACCCGGCAAGCCCGGAAAAATGCTTTGTCTGCACCACATAGACCTCGTAGGCAAATAACCCTATCACTATCGAAGGAGCACTCAGCAGGATGTCGTTTATAAATCGGGTGACAGGCGATAGCCAGCCCTTATGTCCATACTCCGCCAAGTAGGTACCGGCGAGAATACCGATCGGGGTGCCGATAAGCGTAGATATCGTCACCATGAACAAACTGCCCGCAATTGCATTCAGCAACCCCCCCCGGCTCCCTGGAGGCGGGGTCATTTGTGTAAAAACGCTGAGGCTCATTCCCGGAATTCCATGCTGCAAAAGCGTCAAAAGGATCCAGCTCAACCAGAACAGGCCAAAGCAAACAGTGAACAAGGAGCCTATTTGACTGATAAGATTAATAAGACGCCGCCGGGTATGGACCGAAATCATAATCCCTTCTTCTTCAAGACCGTTTGCCCTCCAGTCTGGATAATCGGATCAGCAGAAGTTTGGCCAGAGCGAGCACGATGAAGGTAATTCCGAAAAGGATCAGCCCCAGTTCTATCAGTGACGATGTATAAAGGTCCCCGATTGCCTCGGTAAACTCGTTTGCCAGGGTCGAAGCAATGGTGTTTCCGGGCATGAGAAACGAAGCGTTCAGTTCATGTGCGTTGCCGATTACGAAGGTTACGGCCATCGTTTCGCCCAACGCCCGGCCAAGACCAAGCATGATGCCCCCAACGACGCCGATTTTTGTGTATGGCAACACTATATGACGAACCACTTCCCAGGTGGTGGCGCCAAGCCCGTAGGCAGATTCTTTCAAGAGTGGCGGAACTACCTCGAACACATCCCGCATGACCGAGGCAATGAATGGAATCACCATGATCGACAGGATCAATCCCGCTGAGGCCATTCCTATGCCCATGGGCGGCCCATGAAAAAGAGGCCCTACTACAGGAATCTTGCCCAGGTGGGAAATTACCCAAGGTTCCGCATAGTCACGAAATAAGGGTGCGAAAACAAATAGACCCCACATACCGTATATTATGCTCGGAATGCCTGCGAGAAGTTCGATGGCTGTGCCCAGGGGCCTTTTGAGCCATAAGGGGCACATTTCCGTGAGAAACAAAGCTATGCCGAAACTTACAGGCACAGCAATCAGCAGTGCAATGGCCGATGTTACGATAGTCCCGTAGATAGGCACCAGCCCACCAAACTGCTCCGTCACCGGGTTCCACGCCGCACTGCCTATGAAACCGAAGCCGAATTTCCTTATTGCCGGCATACTGCCGATAAACAGCGAAACGATTATACCTGCCAAAAGGAGTAAAACCAGAAATGCAAAAAACCTGGTGACATTCTTGAAGAGCAGGTCCGCCAGGAAATGCACATTAAGGTGCACATCCGAAATCTGCCTTGGCATGCTCCTGCTCCTCTCCGTAATAACCTCGCTCCCGTTGACCATGGCATAAACGCTTTGCATTAAAAAGGCAAAGGGGAACCTGCCCCCTTGCCCTTTTAACTTATCAGTGAGTTAATATACTACGCAATAAGCCTGAACGCCACGCTCATTTGCTTACCGTTTGCGAGCCCTTCCAAACTGCGACCCCACCAGGCCCGTTTATCTTTTCCCATGAACCCTCGATCAGTTTTACAACTTTTGCCGGCATCGGCACATAATCGAGTTCCTCGGCCATTTTCCCGCCGTTGGCGTAGGCCCAGCTAAAAAACTTCAAAACCGCGCGCGCCTGGTCCGCATTATCCTGCTCTTTGTGCATCAGAATGAATGTGGCGCCGGTTATCGGCCAACTATCTTTTCCCGGTTCATTTGTGAGTATTTCGTAAAAACCGGGGGCCTGTTCCCATTTTGCACCGGCAGCAGCGGACTGAAACGATTCGATACTCGGTTGGACGTACACGCCCTCTTTGTTCAGCATCAGAGCGTAGGGCATTTTATTTTCAAGAGCATAAGCATATTCAACATAGCCAATGGAATTTTTAACCTGCTGAACATAGCTGGCCACACCTTCATTTCCTTTGCCGCCAACGCCGGCAGGCCAGGAAACCGAGGCGTCATTGCCCACTTTTTCCTTCCATACGCTGCTCATCTTCATAAGGTAGTTCGTGAAGATAAACGTGGTACCGGACCCGTCAGACCTGTGAACGACAGTGATCTCTTCGGCAGGAAGCTTCAGGCCCGAATTTAACTCCGCAATAGCCGGATCGTTCCATTTTTTTACAGTCCCCAGGTAAATCCCGGCCAGAACTTCGCCGTTCAACTTGAGTTTGCCGGCCTCAATGCCCTGAATATTTATAACCGGCACTACTCCGCCCATTACGGTGGGGAACTGCATAAGACCGCCCTTTTCAAGCACTTCTAATGTCAGTGGCATGTCGGATGCCCCGAAATCTACCGTTTTGGCAGTTATCTGTTTTATGCCCCCACCCGAGCCGATGGACTGATAATTCAGGCCCACTCCTGTTTTTGACTTGTACGCTTCAGCCCACTTTGCGTACAGCGGGTACGGAAATGTTGCCCCTGCCCCGGTGATATCGGCAGCAAACGCCGATGCCGCCACAAATACGCAAACCAGCACGGCTATTGACACAAAGTACTTGCGAACAGAACATCCTCTCATCTTTGGCTCTCCTGTTGTAGTTGGCTCCAATACAAAGACTGCGGCCCATCTTCCCCGTTTGGATCTCTTCTGCTCAGCTTAACGTAACAAGAAGATAGACCCCGAATGTTACAGCAGTGTGACATCTTCGTGACTTCTCTTCAAATCCATTGCCAATGCCTTTGCCAGCACTCAATATTGATTCGTGCACACTCGCATCCGAACGTGAATTAACATGAAAAACATTTTCACGTAATGATTTCGCCATATTTTTTGTGCATTCTGATTACCTGGAAATCGCCCGGTTCGGGTGATGACGCTTATTAGTGGATGCGGGCTCCTGAGTGTAATGGCTTCTGCTGCGCAGTTATTACTGGCCGCCCCTTTGCCACTTCCAGACAGGAGGGATTATTTTGGAACAAAACATGTTGAGAATTTTCAAAGATTCGCTTCAAACCCGTCTCACAGAGCTGTTGAACGATAAACATAAATACATGGAAAGAATCTCCAAGCCCCTTAATGGGCAGGGTCCCACCGACGAAGCCGACGTTGGATGCTTCCACCATGACCGGGAGTTATTGCACATTTTGCAGGGCAGAAATAACAAGGTCGTAAAGGAAATTCGTTCTGCAATAGACCGTATAGAAAACGGTGAGTTCGGGATCTGCTGCGCATGTTTCGGTCCCATCGGTTTGGGACGCCTGAGGGCCCAGCCCACAACCGTCCTGTGCGTTGACTGCAGGCGCGAATTGGAGTTCAGCAGCAGGACCAAGGCATCTTAGGACCCAACGGCATCTGAGCGTCTCCGTTGGCCACATCAACTCATGTCCCGTTGGGACACCTTTTTCCTGCCGCCGTCGAAGGTTTGAGTGGCTAACCCGGGCGAGGGTCCCGCCGCCCCGCCGCACGTCCAATCTTTTTCGTAACCAAACAATAACTTTAGCGACATCCATTCGTAAAATTCCGAGTGTAGTGTTCCCCAAACCATTTGGAGGGGGATCAAACGATGCAAAAATTCAGTCTTAATTCAGTTCTGCTTCAGGAAATCTTTGAACGGGCCAAGCCCATGGGGCATTACGAAGAGGTGGACAACCTGAATCTTGGGTTTGGCTTCCTCTACTATGGACTGGCCAGGTCTCTGAGGCCCAAACACCTGGTCGTGATCGGATCGGGTTTTGGATTCAGCGTGGTCTGCTTTGCCCTTGGAATGAAAGACAACGGAGAGGGAATGCTTACCTTCGTTGACCCGTCCTACTCACTGTTCAAGGACGGGCCTTTCAAAACAATCGGGGGCGCAGACAACTGGAGCCGGCCCCAGAAGGTGCATGACCACTTCAAAAGATTTGGTCTCGAAGACATTGTCACACACTACAAACTGACATCGGACCAGTTTTTTGCGTCCTACGAGGCGCTCGGGCTTCCTCAGATAGATATTGCGTTCATAGACGGGAGCCACGCCCATGATGATGTAAAGCATGATTTCCTCAAAACAGTCGAACACGTTCATAAAAATTCCTACATTCTCTTGCACGACAGCAATATCTACGTAAGAGAGATAATCGGCCATGCCGGTGTCAAAAAATGGATCAAGTTGCTCAAGAAAGAAAAGGAGTTCTTTGAAACGGTGAATTTTCCTTTCTCTTCGGGAGTAACTCTCGTAAGGGTCCTTCAAAACAAGATATGGAGGTATACGAAACAGTAGTGACTGCGCTGGCCATCTTTCTCTATTCCGTATTTCTGGGCGTCGCTTTGTACCTTTTTTGGCGCCATATCTGGTTTTTTCGCAATCCGCAAAGAAAAATTCCCCCCGAAGGATCGGGTATCCTCAGTCCTGCTGACGGCACTGTAGTCTATGTTAAAAAAGTGTATCCGGACGAGAAGGTGATCACGATCAAACAGGGGCTCGACGCAACCATAAACGACATAACCAAAGAGGATATCACACGCCCGAAGATATTGGTCGGTATCTTCATGAGTCCATTCAATGTGCATCATAACAGGGCGCCGGTCACCGGGCGTGTCGAATTCATTCACCACTATCCTGCATCCCATGAAAAAAACCTTTGCATGGTTTCAATGCACTATAGAACTCTTTTCAACCGCCGTCCGCTGCACCGCAACAGTGTGCACATCGTTCAGAACGAAAGGACCGTCACCAGGATAGGCGCCGGCTACCGCGGCAAGCCTCTGTCCTGTTATGTGGTGCAGATAGCGGCCAAGAGTGTCGCCGGCATAGATACATACGTCAAACCCGGCGACACGGTCGATGCGGGACAAATTTTCGGAATGATTCGCATCGGATCGCAGGTTGATCTTGTCGTGACCGACATTGAGGGAATGAAGGTTAAGGTTGCTCCTGGCGACAAGGTTCGAGCGGGCGAAACGATCCTTATTGAATAGACCCTGGGGGGGGTTAAAGGAGGCGAGATGAAGATTGATTTGCACGTGCATTCGAAACACTCGATACGTCCGTCGCAATGGATTCTCCAGAAACTTGGCTGTCCCGAAAGCTTTACCGAACCCGCCGCGATCTACCGAATCGCCAGGGAAAAGGGAATGGACCTCGTCACAATAACAGACCACAATACGATTTCGGGCAGCGCCGAAATCGCTCACTTACCCGGCACGTTCATCAGCGAAGAAGTTACCACCTACTTTCCCGAAGACGGGTGCAAGGCGCACGTGCTCGTGTATGGCATAAACGAGGTCATCCATCGGGAACTGAGAGCAATACGCGAGAACATATTCGATCTGGTGTGCTATCTTCGCCAGGAAGAAATATTCCACGTTCTGGCACACCCGCTCTATTCTATTAACGACAAGTTAAGAATCGATCATTTTGAAAAGTTTCTCCTGCTCTTCGCCAATATCGAACTCAACGGCGCCAGGGATGATTATCAGAACTATTGCATAAGGAAGATTACAGACAAACTGACGCCCGGCATCATTGAAAATCTCGCCAACAAGCACGGGATCGAGCCCGCCTTTCCAGAGCCATGGTTCAAGCGTCTGACCGGGGGCTCGGACGACCACAGTTCTCTGAACATATCCCGCCAGTATACGGAAGTGAGGGAAGCGAAGACAAGAGAGGAATTTTTCCAGGGCATCGACGCAGGTAAAGCTTCTGTGATCGGAAAAGGCTCGACTCCGCAGGTATTGTCGCACAATCTCTACGGCATTGCTTACCAGTACTATAAACGCAAACTGAATCTGGAGAGCAAAGTCGGAAAGGATCCGGTCTTGCGCTTTCTCGACAGCTGCCTGCAGGCCAATTCCGATACCGAGGATAAGCTGGTCCCGCGCCTGATCCATTCCTGGAGAGACCGCAAAGTACAAAAGCAGGAAAAAGGCGGCCAAATCCAGGACATTCTCCGGTTTGAAGCACATAAGCTCCTCAAGGATAATCCAAAGCTGAGAGATTTCCCGCAAAAAGGCAACTCCAAGATCGAGAACCGTGCGGGGAGATGGTTCGATTTCGTAAATCACGTTTCAAACCGGGTTCTGGTGCATTTTTGGGATACTCTTGTGAATAATTCATCTGGCGCCGACTTTTTCAATATATTCCACTCCCTTGGCTCGGCGGGAGCCCTCTATACCGTCTTAGCGCCATATTTTGTGACCTTCACGGTTTTTTCAAGAGACAAACAATTCAGCGCGAGTTCACTTAAGCATTTCTCGATCGACAATCAGTCAAGATCGGACAAACCGTTTAAACTCGCGCACTTCACCGATACCTTCTACGAAATAAATGGTGTAGCCCTTACCCTCAGGCGCCAGCTTAAGTTCGCAAAAGAGAGTGAAAAGGACCTCGCAGTTGTCACATGCGACTCCGAAAACCATCCCGCCATGGACGGCGTGCGCAATTTTGACCCTATCGGTGTCTATGGTCTTCCGGAGTATCCTGAACAAAAGATGTTTATACCGCCATTCCTGGAGATGCTTAATTATTGCTACGATAATGAATTTACACAGATTCACGTAGCCACCCCCGGCCCCCTCGGCCTGGCCGCTCTTGCTATAGCCAGAATCATGAAGCTTCCGATAGGCGGCACCTATCACACGGCAATACCGCAGTATGCTCAAATTCTGACCGGGGACGGAAACATCGAGGAACTGGTTTGGAAATATACAATCTGGTTTTATCAACAACTCGATTGGGTCCTGGTGCCGTCGAAAAGCACCGGGGACGAGCTGATCGAGAAAGGACTCGACCCTGCAAAAGTCCGCCTGTTCCCAAGAGGCGTGGACACGGAACTGTTCCATCCATCAAAACGGAACCCGTCGTTTCTACGCAACCGCTTCCGGACCGGGGATGGCTTCAAGCTCCTCTACGTCGGAAGGATCTCCAAGGAGAAAGACCTCCAACTGCTTGTACGTGCTTTTGACATAATCAGGCAAAAATTTCCGGAAGCGGAGCTGGTCCTGGTTGGCAATGGTCCTTACCTGCAAGAGTTGAAGGCGCTCACCTTCGGCATGCGCTGCACCTTTACCGATTTCCTCGACGGCGAAGATCTCGCCTCCATATATGCAAGCTCCGACCTGTTTGTATTCCCAAGCGCAACAGATACTTTTGGAAATGTAGTGCTCGAAGCGCAGGCCTCGGGGTTGCCGATCATAGTTACCGATTCGGGAGGCCCGCAGGAAAATATAATCCCGAATAAAACGGGCCTGATCGTAAAAGCAGGAAACCTCGAAAGCCTCACAGGAGCAATAGAGGGGCTCCTCGCTGACCAGCTGCGGTTGAAGGAAATGGGCAAAGCCGCCAGGCTATACGTGGAGAAGAGGTCCCACGAGCTTGCATTCGAAAAGACATGGCTGATATACCGCGACTGCGGCAATGACGTTGAGCAGGAAATGGCTGCGGCAATCTAGCGGCGAACCGCCGCGGCCGGGATGCGCGCTTGCAGAATCGCCGCGCGCAAAAAGTTAAAAATGCCGGCGAAATAAAGATGGGCAGTTACAAGGGGAAAATCAGTCAAAGACCTAGACAGGATTAACAGGATTTACAGGATTAAAAATAAAGAAGAAACCTACAATCTTTAAACTGGACCCCGGCCTTGTGAGACTGTGTCGTAATTCGGAAATGCTCGGACAAATCGCACCGGATCAGTTTTGCTTCCCCCTTTTTTTGAAAGGGGGATCCAGGGGGATTTTAAGAGCTCATATAGCATTGGAGAATCACAATCCCCCCTTCCCCCCTTTAGAAAAGGGGGGAAGTATGTGGACTAGAGACGTTACGACACAGTCTCCTCAAGATCGACCGTGCGTCCTCACAAAAGATCGGACGCCGAACTATAAGCTTCTAACGTGGGTTCGAACGTTTAACGCGGAACCCGAACAGAGTGAGGGCTCGCCCCACGCAGGAGCCATTGGGTTGCGGCCGGGTTGTCAATCGCCGGGGTGACGAGAATCTCTACCAGAGATTCTGTAAATTCAACAACTTAAGCGCTTATTTGAGCGCTTATGGGTGACGGTCCCACGGGGTTTTTATCGAAAATTGGAATTTCAATCCCTTTTAAAGCACCCGGGAAGTGTCTTTGTTCCTAGAAGGCCGTTAGCGTAATGGCGTCGATATTCTCTCGCGCCATGTCTCGAACGTTCGGAGCAGCGTTGCGGTCACCTTTTCAATACCTTTGGCGAGGTAGGCGAACCGCCCATTTCGTACCAGCGAGGAAGTTTCCACAAGCCATCCATTGTGTATTTCTGCCTGACGGCAGACCACGTGCTGTTCCTACCGCCTTTGCGGGAGTCCCCAAACCTGTAGTCTCGGCCATCACGTAATTCCGGCTTCCCATTCAGAGACGCCGCGCCGCGAGTGCGCGGCTTTGGTTGTACCATGCAGGTGGCGCAACCCCAACGCGCGCAAAAACGCGCTCTCGCCGCTTTGAACGGCACAATTTCCGGCGAGCGAAAAAGTGAGTAAAAACAACGAGCAAAACTGGACAGTTTGTTGTAAAGTGTCCAGTTATCAGCACAAAGGCAGTCAGTTCAGACTTTATTGGTTGTTTGAAGTCTTCGGGACAAATATAAACTTCGTCTTTTTGGAGGCCCCAAAACCATGAGTCAACCGGATATGGAATTCTGGTACTCAAAAAGTCGTCAATTTCATTTGCTTTGGTTCTCATTTCTTGGCGGGATGATGGTACTTGGCTTTTCCTTCCACTCTGCCAGAGATTTTGTTGGTCAGGTATCATCACAATTATCTAAGTACGGTGCGGAAGCTTTCACTATTGATCTTGCTCAAGTGGCTCTTGTGCGTGAGAGTATCCCAGTAGGTCTTGGCCTTATTCTTGCCTTTCTATCACCACTATTAAGCATTTGTGCTTATTACATGATCAGGCGATCAGAATTGTCTACACTTGATCAACGGAACATACTTTCCCGTAGTCACATAAAAGCCATTATGGTAATCACGCCAATACTACTATTTGGCGCTCTGGCTACTGCCTTGATTACAGTGTATTGTGAAAGCGTTTACAAGAAGTTCTATATTCTGTTTAATATCTATGACCTAACTCACGCCATCTTTAAAGTCTTGTTATTAGAACTTGTTCTTTTAGGATTGGTATTTCTTGAAATTAAGATTCTCTACAAGATCAAAGGCCTTCTGAAACTAATTGCCGTCTGTTTTCTTTCTATACATATTAACACTTACGCGATCATTGCGGTAGATTACGGTATTGTGCACTTGGTAACGCCGCGTTAATTGATGATCTTCTCTACTTTCTTAGGTAGAGGTTCAAAACGTAGCCTATCACGAAATAACTGGACAATTGAGCCTCTTTTGTCCATATTGCAAAAACAGACTTGAGGATTGGCGCGGGTTTGCGTCCTATGAACTACCCCGGAAACTGGACAAAAAACCGAAAACACGTAATAGCGCGAGGTTGAAAAGCACATACAGCCACCAAGGGTAGCCGCCGTGCCTCGCATTTCTCTTACTTGGATTTTTTATCCAGGGACCGGTAAAGAGTCGCACGGCCCACTCCAAGCAGCTTTGCAGCCTTGGACCTGTTCCCGCCCGCCATCCGGATCGCTGATTCGATGGACTCGAGTGTGAGCAGCGGCTTGGGCCCAGGTTTTAAAGTCGTGCCGGTCATCTGCCGGATTTCGATCGGGAGGTGCTCGACTTCGATTTTACCGGTTCGTGATTTGACCAGGCCATAGTGGATAGCGTTTTGCAATTCACGCACATTTCCCGGCCAATAATAATCCATCATAAGAGACAGCGCCTCTTCGGAGACCTCTGTCGCCTTATGTCCCTGGCCGACGGCCTGTTTCAGGAAATGAAAGGCCAGCAGCGGTATGTCGTTTCTGCGCTCGCGAAGGGGTGGGATGCTGATTGGCACTACGCTCAGGCGGTAATAGAGGTCTTCTCGAAAATTCTGCTGTTCCGTCTCCCGTCGAAGGTTCTTGTTCGTCGCGCTGATGATGCGGGCGTTAACACAAATCGTTTTTTCTGCGCCCACCCGCTCGAATTTGCCCTCCTGGAGTGCGCGAAGGAGCTTAACCTGCATGTGCTTGGGAAGCTCTGATACCTCATCGAGGAAAAGAGTTCCCCCGTCAGCCAGCTCGAATCGGCCTTTTTTGTCCCGAATAGCCCCTGAAAAAGCCCCTTTGACATGACCGAAAAGCTCGCTCTCGAGCAGCCCTTCGGGGAGCGCGCCGCAGTTCACCGGCACGAACGGTCCGTCCGCCCTGGCGCTTTCGTTGTGAATGGCAGCGGCTACCAGCTCTTTTCCAGTCCCGGTCTCGCCTGTAATGTGAACAGGGTAATCCGCAGCGGCGAGATTTCTGATCTGCTCATATAGATCGAGCATCTTGTGGTCCCTGCCGACAATACCTGAAAAACTCGCAAGCTCACCAAGCCGGATCTGAAGATTGATCATCTCGGTTATGTCGCGGAAGGCAGCCAAAACGCCAACAAAAGCCCCCCCCTCATCATACATGCCTGTCACAGACATTTCGACCTGGCGCAGCTCACCCGAACGGGTGGAGATATTTATAGTGTAAGCATGGTGTCCCAAAGACCCCGGTGGCTGGTCGCAAAAGGAACATTTGCTTCCGCAGAATGGAGACCCGAATACCAGGTGGCAGTCCCGCCCGACAACATCCTCGCGCGAATACCCTGTGATCTTTTCAGCCGCGCGGTTGAAAAAAAAGATTCGCCGCTCGAGATCATGGGCGATTATGCCCTCCATCATGTTATCAAGAATATTTTGAAGGTTATTTTGCCCGGTGACAAGATTTTCGAGGGTCACCACCGTCATAAGTCCACCCCGCCACAAGCGATGCTCAATTCTTTTTTCCGGTAACCCCTAATCGGGCCAGCGACTCATTGAGTCTCTTTACAACGTCCCGTTTCACTTTCACCTCGCGCACAGCGCCGTCTCTTTGAATCCACACAGTGACAGGATCGGTGGTTTCAGTCGGGAGTCCGTCCCAGGCTAGCGAACTTGTTTTCCCGAATACATCAACAAGCTGAACCGAATCACGTGTTCCCTCCGCTGGCTTGGACCCCGGTTGTACAGCCTCGATATATTCGACATTTTCCAGGAAGACCAGAAGGCCCTTGACGGCAGTGGAGTTTTCCACCGGCTTGGCTGAGGCCTCACCTTCCTTGGTCCCCCAACTGTCGTCTTGAAGCCGTACAAGGTTTCCGCCACCATTTTCTGTCTTCCACGCAATTTTGCTCACGTCCGCAGCTTCCGGCGCCATCAGAGAACGATCGGCAAGAAAGCCAACAGACCGTGGAATCGAGCCTAAAATGCGCGAGGCGACAAGCACCGGCCCTTCGACTTCTGATGAGACGGCTACTGCCTGTTTTTTTGTGTCGTCGGAATCTGCAACCTTTAATTCCGGCGTTTGCCCGTCCTTTAGTTTCAGCCTGATCTCCAACCGGGGTGTGGACGGCATGGCATCTTTTGCTGCGAAATCCACGGCTCTGAGCCAATGCAGCTCATCGAGCAAATCTTGCACCTTTCTGGCTTTGATCTCGATATCGGGCTGGTTTGCCGATTTCCATTGCTTCGAGCCGCCTTGCCGTTCAAGGCTGAATCCCTCAGCGTTGCGCCATTTTACATCAACTGCGCTAACCTGATCGGGTTGCCATGAGAAAAGTTCCTTCCTGCGAAAATCTCTCAGAGTTTTTTTCAGTGATTCATAGGTCGCGTGGGACACCATGAAGATGTCTCCGCCTTCACCTGCCGTTGCATACCGGCCGGTTTCAGCGGGGTTTTCCCCTCCCATCCGGAGTTCGAGCCAGTTGTCGCCCGTCAGCACGCGCACGACAAGAGAAGGATTATCGAGCCCGAAGGCTTTCAGGTTGTCCGAGGCTTTGCCTATATTGCGCTCCTGCATGATATTCTGAAGCGTCGAAAAAAAGTCGTCGAACACAGTTCTGTCCACATCCGAATCAATTGGCCGAGAAATCTTCCACTTTTCCCCCTTCTCAAGGCAAATCTTTTCAGCACCCTCTGACTTGATCTCAATCTCCTTGACTGCTGCCGCATCGAAGGCAAAAACGCGTCTGGATTCTTTTTCTTCCCGGGCCGCTTCCTTTTGTTTGGTCTTAATCACCAGGTAGGTCCCGCCGGCCAGCAGCAGCACAAGGAAGTATATCGCGGTAGCCCGCCATTTCATCTCTGCGTCCTCCTGACCCTGTAGACTGCTATCCCTGCGACGAGGACACAAAGAGGAACGATTATAAGAACGATCCAGAAGATCATGGTGGCCTGAGCCCTGGTGAGCATCAGCGGTTTGCTGATGTTTGGCCTGTCAAAGGTTATCATGTTTGATTCATCGGCAAGGAAACTGACCGTATTGAGGAAAAAGTCCCCGTTTCCATACTGGCCAAAGTAGGAATTCGAGGCAAAAAGCGAGTTACCCGCTACAACCAGGATTCCCTCCTGCCCGGCTGGTGGGGGGGTGTTATCTTTCTTTTGCCCCTCATCAGGCTGATTCTGCTGTGCTTTAATGGTGGCCAGGACCACCAGGGGTATCGGGCCCGCCATGTCCTTGTCCTTATCGAATACCGCCTTGCCCTCATTTAATGCTTCCATGTTGCGTTCCGCCCAGGAGTTCTGAGAAGTAGACGCAAGCACTTGCACGTCGATTCCCTCGGGCGGCTTCTTGGATGGAACCACGGACCTGGCGTCCGGGTAGAAGGTGGGTTCGGCAAAATTATCGGTTATCTTGTGCTCCCCATACTCCATTACGACCGGCACGCGCTCGCTAGCCCCAAATAAGCGGCTGAGCCGGTCGACAACAACGTCTTCGTCTATTTGAATTCCGTAGCATTTGAGAAAATCATTCAACCCCGTCTGAGTGAGCGGATCCAGCATCAGCATGACTTTGCCACCATGGGCCAGATAATTTTTGAGTATTTGCTGCTCCCGCTGGGGAATTTCCTTTCGAGGACCGGCTATTATCACCGCAGCAGCATCCGCGGGAATATCTTCCTGCTCGAGCAGGTTGAACTCGGAGATCACGAAAAGATCCTTTTCAAGGGCGGACTTGGCGTTGGAAAAACTGTCCCGCTCATCAGCAGAAAGAGAATGCTCCCCGTGGCCCGAAAGGAAATAAATCTTCTTTTGCTCTTTGCGGCTGAGTTTGAGGAGCGCATTCGTTATGCTTTGTTCATCGGCGGTCTGAACGGTTTGCTTCTTTCCATACCCCTCCAGCACAATTGTGCCGTAGGTCTTTACGTCATATTGGCGTGTCAGCTCCGGACGGGTATCCGGGTCTATAAACTCGTATTTTATGTTCTTGTTGTTATAACTGTACGTATCCAGCAGGTCTTTTATCTTGTCCTTGTTTTGAGCGCCGGGCCCACTGGCCGAAATGAAAACCTTGACCTCTACAGGCTTGTCTATTTCTTTGAGGATGTTGCGGGTCTGTCCTGAAAGGCTGAAAGATCTTGTTTGGGTGAGGTCCACCCGCAATGGTTTCTGTTCGGCAATTAGAACCAGCAGGACCAGAATCCCGATGAAGATAACCGTCGATACTATCGTGTTTGTGCCGTAAGCCCATTTATTCATGTTAACCTCTCCAGCGGTAGGAGCTCATCTGTCTCAGGCTGAGAAATAGAAAAAGGATCGAAAAGACAAGGTAGAACAAAATGTCTCTCGAATCGATCAGGCCTTTGGACAGTCCTTCAAAGTGTTTTGAAACTGAAACGTATTCCAGAATACTTCCTGCAACTGGACCGGCCGAAGACTTTGCCTCACCTAAAAACCAGAGTATCAGCGAAACAGCAAATGTAATTATGGACGAGATGATCTGGTTCCTCGTAAGGGTTGAGGCGAATATGCCCAGAGCCAGGAAGGAGCATCCCAGCAGAAACAGCCCCATGTATCCACAGGCAATCAGTTTCCATGCGGGCTCCGATGCCAGACCTACAGCAATGACACCTGGAAGGGTCGCGGCAAGCAGGACGACAAATGTGGTCAGACACGCGGCGAATTTGGCCGTCACGGTCGCAATATCGGTCACCGGGTAAGTGTACAATAGTTCGATTGTGCCGCTTTTGCGCTCTTCGGCGTAGAGCCTCATTGTTAAAAGAGGAGCGACAAAAAGCATAACGATGGCCAGGTTCCACAGGAAGGAGCGCAGGAACAACTCCATCATGCTGAAATCGCGCCCGAGTTCGGGGTGCTGGGCCAACTGAAAGCTGGCCATAACGACCTGGGACAAAATGTAGTTGAAAAAAACACCCGAAACCAGGAGGAAAAAGAAGGCCACCACGTAAAATATGGGTGACATGAACATCCCGTAAAGCTCTTTTCTAAAAACGGGCACAAAACCTTTCATTATTCCGCTACCTCCCCGGGTGTCTCTTCAGTCACAAGCTGCATGAATATCTCTTCGAGACTGAGTTGCATAGTTCTCAACTCAAGCAGGCCGCACCCCTTCTGTATCGCCATGGCAGCAATCTCCGGACGCATGTCTTTGGAGGGGTCAGTCTCTATTAGAAACTTGCTCGTTCCGTTGTTAACCACAGAAACTTTCTGGACACCTGCCATATTTTCTACTTCCTTCGCAAACTCCTGGCTCGCTCCGCTCACTTCCAGAACGATCTTTACCGATTTTTGAAGCTGGCTGGTAAGATTGCCCGGAGTGTCGGTTGCAATTATTTCCCCCTTATTGATTATCATCACCCGCTGGCAAAGCTGGGCGACCTCGGGCAGAATATGGCTGCTCAAAAGGATGGTCCGCTCTTCGTGCAACTCCAGTATAAGGCGCCTTATTTCTACTATTTGTGAAGGATCAAGCCCAATAGTCGGCTCATCGAGAATCAGCACGGAAGGGTTGTTCAACAGCGCCTGAGCAAGTCCGACCCGCTGCCGATATCCCTTTGAAAGATTGCGGATAATCCTGTTGGCATTTTTTTCGAGCCCACACGATGAAATGACCCGGCTTGTTTCAGCCTTGATCCTTTTAGCCCCAACTCCCTTGCAACCTGCTGCAAAACGAAGAAACCGGCTCACGGTAAGATCTTTGTAAAGAGGAACGCTCTCAGGAACATAGCCGATCCTCTGTCTGATCTGCAGCGAATTCTCGATCACGTCCAACCCGTCGACCCGAGCGCTTCCAGATGATGGAGGCATATAGCACGTCAGAATTCGAATAGTAGTTGACTTGCCTGCCCCATTCGGCCCAAGGAAGCCGACTACTTCACCTTTCTCGATTTGAAATGAAACATTCCTTATGGCCCCAATTGAACCATAAAACTTCGTCAGTCCTTCGGCTTCGATCATATCAGGTCCTCATCTAAACAGCGGAAATGAAATAGCCTTGGCTTATGACATGCGCCGCTCTTCGCTGTTATTATTTGGGGATTTTTGCGCTTTACGAGGTCATGGAACAATAATCCGCTGTTGTCGACTGTCGCGGACAGTTCTGGTTCCAAGAGAGGTTCTGCATGTCTGGCATAGATATTCGTGCAACTCACCATCGGGCAGAATGAGTAAAAGCCGGCTGTGCACCGGCATAGCGCTTCTGCACCTTGGACAGTACAGGGCGGATGCCCTGAATTCCTCAAACTGTTTTGCAGGGGCGGCAGGTGTCACACTTAATCCCTAACTCATCCTATGAAGGACTGATCTCCGGAGCAATGCCCGGCATCGCTTCCTTATCGGGCTCTTTGCGGCGGTTCCAGGGCCACTTCTTATTCTTGTTGTGGGCTTTGTCCTTCTCCAACTCCACGAACTCCTTTAAGAGTTCTTCCTGGCGCGGGGTAATGCGCTTTGGAATTCTTACCTCGACTTCTGCAAAAAAGTCTCCCCGGCCGTATCCCCTGAGTTTTGGGACCCCTTCCCCCGGGAAACGCACCACCGCTCCGGGCTGGGTCCCGGGTGCAATGTCCAAAGACTTCGCCCCGTCCAGGGTAGGCATCTCGACCGAGTCGCCAAGAATGGCCTGCAAAAAAGATATAGAGATTTTGCAGTAAAGATTGTCGCCATCACGCTCGATTAGCGGATGTGGCGTAACCTCGATCCTTACATAAAGGTCGCCCGCCGCACCGCCGCGATAGCCGCTTTCGCCTTCTTCCCTCAGTCTGAGCCGTGTGCCCGAATCGACTCCGGCAGGCACCCTTACCTGAACATGCTTCTTATGCCTTGTTCTCCCTTGGCCTTCGCACTGCCTGCATGGAGAAACAAGCACTCTCCCGGTACCCTGGCACCGCGCACAACTCGTGCTGATCCGAAAAAATCCCTGTGACTGAACCACCTGCCCGGAACCCTGGCAGGCGGGACAGATTGTTTCCCTGCTTCCAGGTTCAGCACCAATGCCCCTGCATCGGTTGCATAACACATAGGTGTCTATTTCTACTTCCTTCTCGGTCCCGAAGACAGCCTCTTCAAAACTCAGTCCGAGCGTGACCAACAGATCGTCACCCGGCCTTGTTGCTGTTCGTTGGCGGGTCTGCCCACCGAAGCCGCCACCGCCAAAGGAAAAGAAATCCTGGAAAATGTCACCAAAAGAGCTGAAGATATCCTCAAAACCTCTAAACCCGCTAAAGCCCGTTCCGCGCAAACCTTCATGACCGTAAGCGTCATAGAGCCGCTTCTTTTGAGGATCGTGTAAAACCTCGTAGGCCTCGGCGGCTTCCTTGAAGTTTTCCTCGGCCTGCTTATCGCCTGGGTTCCGGTCAGGATGGAATTTGAGTGCAAGTTGCCGGTAAGATTTCTTGATTTCATCCTCTGCCGATTGCCGCGACACTCCCAGAATCTCGTAGTAATCTCTTTTCCCCATCTGGACCGGTTTCCTCCTCGAAAAACAGACTTAACAGCAACAATAATGAAAAAATATCATTGATGTTGCATCAGCCACTCAGCGATGTGACCAGCGCAATGCGCGCCAAGTGCCCCGCACTAAGTATCTATCGGTCGCCTCGGGCGATTGCAGGGTGCATGGAGTCCTTCTGATTACGTACAGGGAATAAGTGCCAAATGGCGATTAATTCCTAAACACGATATCCGACCTTGTCAAGTCTGGGCGGGCCTCGGATGGTATCGCGCAACCCCGGCACTCTTGGCTTTCTACTCTCCCTTTTTTACTTCCTAGCTTCGCCGTACGTAGCGGCACTACTCTTCCTCAGGACTCTCAGGCGGCTGCTCTTCCACTATAAACCCGTCCGAAGACCCATATTCGACAGAAGCTGAAGCACCATACAAACTGACTTCCTCGAGAATCTCCTGGAGGTCCGCTCTGCCGGAATCAACCTCCGGCAAGGCCGCTTCGGCGGCAACAGGCTTGGGTTCTTCAATCTGACGAATGTTGTCGGCATTTATTACACCTGCCGCAATCTCACGCAACGCCAGGACAACTTCTTTGTTGCCTTTTACGTTTTCCATCCTGGCCGGCGTCCCGTGGCGCAACTGCAAAACGCGCCTGACTGCAAGGTGGACCAAACCAAAGCGGCTTTCAACGTTTTTTAGGCAATCTTCGACGGTTACCCGAGCCATCAGCAATCTCTCCTCTCAAATTTAACTGTCTGCGCGCGTCGACTCACTGCCTTTTTGCGCACGGCGATTTTGCAAGCGCGCATCCCGGCTGCGGCGGCTCGCCGCGCCAAAAACAGAGGCCATCCGAGTCGATAAATCCCTGCAAAAACAACGACTGCTAATCGGCCGGATAGCCTGAGATTTCAAATACCAAATCGGTAAACTTGATATATAAACCTGATATAAACAGTTGGCAACCTTAAAATCCAGCCAAACCGCACCGAAGTCTTCTTGTGAAAGTCATTCCCCCATCCCGGCTAATTGGCTCCGCCGCTTCTCCTGAGGTTGCCGCGACTCTGCATCACTGTTGTTTCGAAAACTCAACAGGCCCTGCTTCCCTTTCTTCTTCCTTGCTCAGTTCCATCCCTTCAAACCTCGGAAAAGCAGGTGGCAGCCTGTCCATATATACATCGCCTCCACCGCCTAAAAAATCGGCGTAATTTTCGATGCCCAGATCGCTCATCCATAAGGGCCGCTTCTGCCTCCTGAGCTCGGTTATGTTGAGTTCTTGCGTCCGCTCGTTCTCATTAAAATTCTCCATAGCCAATCTCCGTCGGTTATTGTTTGATATTCGATTTTCAACATGATTAAATAAATGATTCGCAATTGGATAACCAATCGCACAATTAAGATAACCACCCGCAATCAAACGTCAAACATGAGTGTCTTACTGCCCTACTATGATCTTCCCATTCATCCCGAGCGTAGAATGAAAAGTCTTGTTGCAGAAAAAATTGTAAACCCCCGGCTCTGGCAATTCCACATTGACGATGACGCTTCCGCCGGGTTGAAGATCTGTGGCCTTCAGGATTTTCCCTCGAAGATCCTTTAGTGTGAAGTTGTGCTTCGTGCCGGAGACGTTCTTTATCTCAATGGCTAAAAGACCGGGTTTTTCAACGCGGACCTCGTTGGGTGAGAACTTGAAATTGCTCGCCGAGATCGCTATCATGCTCCCGCCATTGCTCATCGGTGCGGATGTTTGGACCTTCACGCCTCCAGCGCATCCCGCCATGACCGCAATTACAACCAAAATGAGAAATGCTGATTTCCTTGAATCTGAGCGCATATTCCGACTCCATGCTGGTTAGGTTACATGCAGACCCGGACTTCGGGTTAAAACAAATTAGTGATTGTTGACGTCCAATTCCATCCTGATGCGCTTAAGCTTTAAAATCCTTATAATTTGGGTGAAACCGCCGGGTACAATCGAACTCAAAACCTCATTCGGGGACCTGACTATGGAAAAAGGTATACGCATTGTCGACCTGTTGGGAAAAGAAGAAGAATACACCGGTAAGAAGGCGCTCGTCCAGGGGTGGGTGAGAACGAAACGTGACTCGAAAGCCGGCATCTGTTTCATCGAGATCAACGACGGTTCCTGCATGAAAAGCCTTCAGGTAATAGCCGAACTTGACCGTGAAGATTATAGTGAATTACTCAAGAAAATTACCACCGGCAGCGCCATTCTGGTCGAAGGCGCCGTGTCTGCCTCTCCAGGCAAAGGCCAGAGCATCGAGCTCCACGCCGAGCGAATACACCTTTATGGGTGGGCCGATCCGGCTCTCTACCCTCTCCAGAAAAAGAGACACTCCTTTGAGTATCTGCGCCAGATCGCACACCTTCGGCCCAGGACCAACACGATAGGGGCCGCGGCAAGAGTGCGCAACCGGCTGAGTTACGCAATTCACCAGTTCTTCCAAAATCTGGGTTTTCATTATATCCATACCCCTATTATTACCGCAAGCGACTGTGAAGGTGCGGGAGAAATCTTTCGCGTAACAACTCTGGATCCAGTCCACCCCGTCGATACGACTGAAGAGGACCCTTACAGGAACGACTTCTTCGCAAAACCTGCATTTCTTACTGTAAGCGGGCAGCTTCAGGCCGAAATCTATGCCCTCGCCCTTGGAAGAGTCTATACCTTCGGCCCCACTTTCAGGGCCGAGAATTCCAACACCAGCCGGCACCTTGCCGAGTTCTGGATGGTGGAACCCGAAATGGCTTTCTACGACCTGGAGGATGACCTTGATTTGGCCCAGGCTTTCATAAAGAAACTCGTCGGAGTCGTCCTTGACGACTGCGGTGAGGAGTTGGAGTTTTTTGCCCGTTTTATCGAGCCTGAATTAATGGCCCGCCTTCAAAACGCTGCTCAATCCGCTTTCGAGGTAATCACCTATAGCGAAGCAGTGGATATCCTCATCAAATCTTCTGAGAAATTCGCATTTCCAGTTCAATGGGGAGTTGACCTCCAGTCCGAACATGAGCGCTATCTTACGGAAAGGGTTTTTAAGAAACCGCTGGGCATCATCAATTTTCCGAGGTCGCTCAAACCTTTTTACATGCGCGTCAACGACGATGAAAAAACCGTAGCGGCCATGGACATACTTGTTCCCGGAATAGGCGAGATAATCGGTGGTTCACAGAGAGAAGAACGCCTGGACCTGCTCCTCGAACAGATGCGCATCAAAGAAATTTCAGCCGATGACTACAGGTGGTACATCGAGCTGCGGCAATTCGGGTCCGTGCCCCACTCCGGGTTTGGCCTGGGACTAGAGCGCATGATGCAGTTCGTTACCGGCATCCAGAATATCCGTGAGGTCATTCCCTTCCCGAGAACCCCTGGACACGTGGAGTTCTAAAGCTTTTGCGAAGGTCTATTTCCTCTTGAGAACGAAAACCTGCTTTACCGGCAAGGCTCCAAGCACCTCTTGGACGTTGGCCAGCCGAGATGGCTCCGATTCCAGTTCTTCCCAGGAGTCCAAAAGGATGCATTCCCCATCTTTCCTGACTAGTAGGGGCACGGTCTTTTTGGATGGTTTCTTGCCTTCGAAAGAAATATTTCCCGACTCTTCGGGCCGAACCAGTTTACATTCGACGCTGAAGGAATCGACCGCCTGGTACAGGGTCGAAGCTGTGAATGCATCTGTGGAAAACGGCTCTATCCGGCCATTGTCGAATAAAAAGATATTTTCGCTCTCTTTTTGTTCGGTTTCCATGGGTTGCTCGTTTCCGTCCGTTTCAAAAAAGGAAAGCTGGCTAGTCTTGATTGCTTCGGCGTTGTCCTTACGTCTCATGACAAAACACTCCTTGAATTTTCCGGAATTCCTTAAAACATCGAAGACCCGGGCTATCTCACCCTCACAGGTTCGACCGCGAACTTCATAGCAGTCCAACCGGCACAGGATGCAACGAAATGCAGGGATCCTACACTCGTCATTTTTGCACCAGACGTATTGAGTCATTAAGTTTCACTTTACGTGGGGGTATCTCAGATGACTCTATTCTAACCGATTCCTCGGCTTTTGGGTTAAAAAAATAAAGCTGAATTATCTTGATCGGGGCATTCTTCTGTATGACAATGGATCACTGCCTGCAAAAAGGTGGAAATGACTCTGGATTTGCATATTTTGCAAATTCAAATTCGGAGAGATTATGAAACAAATTGGAAAATCAGGCCTCAAAGAACTCAGGTTTCTATTAATCGTGTTCCTTGCCCTGGTCATGATGTCATGCGCCTCGGCCAGCAACAAGGAGCAAAAATTGACGGAACAGCTGAGCGAATCGGTTGATGCTTTCGAGAACGCCTTCAGATGGGAAGATTATTCGCAGGCAGCCATCTTCGTCCCTGCCGCGAAAAAAGAGCGGTTCTGGGCGCAGGTAGACAAGTTCAAAGGCAAAATCCGCCTGACGGAATTCGAGGTGAGAGACGTGGACTCAAAAGACTGCGCAGCGGCCATAGTGATCGTTCGCTTCCAATACTGGCGCACCGACTCGCCGACCTTGAAAAACGCCACGGTTACTCAGAAATGGTATTACAACGAAAAGGAAAAACATTGGACGATAACCGATACCGGATTGGGGGCAATTTCCGGGTTCTAAACTAATAAACAGCCCTGCCCGCTCTTTTCACTTATTTATGATTTCGATTTCAAACAGGACCGGCCAAAGCTTGCCTGTAACGAAGATCCTGCCTTTGTCAGCATCGTAAGCGATCCCGTTCAGCGCCTCGGCGTTGCTTCCTGAAGGTAGCTCCTTCCGCAAATCGGACATGTCGAGCCAACCGGTGACTTCACCCGTTTTCGGAGATATTATTGCTATGACATCCTTCTGCCAGATATTGGCGAAAATTTCGCCTTTTATGTACTCCAGTTCATTTAGGAGCAGGACCGGCCTGCCCTTGTCCACCACCCGCAGCGAACGTTGTGGAACCAGTCTTACAGGGTCCAGAAACAACAGCTCTTCCGTCCCGTTGCTCATTATCAGGCTCTTCCCATCCTGGGTCAGCCCCCAACCCTCCCCGTGATATTTGAATTCCCGCTCGACTGCAAAACTCTCCAGGTTATACACGAACCCTTTTCCTGATTTCCACGTCAATTGAACGGCGGAGCCATTCCATAGTGTCAAACCCTCTGCGAAATACCGCGGCGACAGACTATATTTTTTGATTACGCGCCCGGTTTCAAGTTCCACCTTCCTCAGACTCGACTTTCCATTCAAGCCAGTGCTTTCATATAGAAAACCGTTGGCGAATACCAGCCCCTGGGTAAACGCCTCCGGATCATGGGGGTACATTTTGAGGATTCTGATTTTGAATAAAGGAGCAAAATATTGTTTAGCAGAGGATAAGGGCGTCGTTTCCGCTTTCAAGGCCGGGGCAGATTGAACGCACAAACCCGAGCCTTCCCCCGAGAGGCTTTCTCTCAGGCTGATTCCAAAAAAAAGAACCGCAAAAAAACAAATAGCCGCGCAGCCGTATCTAAATCCGGTCATTGGAACTATTTACAGACGTTCTTCCCACGCTGTGATAATTGAATCCCAACTGCAGCATGGCTGCCGGCCTGTAAACATTGCGGAGATCAATGAACACAGGGGCTTTGAGCGCGCTTTTGACACGAAGCAGATCGAGCGCGCGGTATTCGTTCCACTCGGTCATCAGTACCACGGCATCAGCGCCCTGGCAGGCTTCATACGCGCTTGAACAAAATTTTACGCCCGCCAGTAGTTTGGCCGCCTCATCCATCGCCTGGGGATCATGCGCCTGAACCAACGCACCATGTTCGATCAGTTTGGAGATAATGGTTATAGCCGGTGCGTCCCTCACGTCATCTGTTTCAGGCTTGAATGCGAGACCTAGTACAGCTATTGTTTTCCCGCTTTCATGTCCGCCAATGGCCTGCCGGATTTTTCTGGTCATCCGCGCCTTCTGGGCGGCATTGACCTCGATAGCTGCTTCGACAATGCGGAAAGCAACCCCGTTTTCCTGGGCTATCCTGAGAAGGGCCTGAGTATCTTTCGGAAAGCACCCCCCGCCATATCCGGGTCCGGCGTGAAGAAATTTTTTACCTATTCTTCCGTCAAGCCCTATTCCCCTGGCTACGTCCTGGACGTTGCCGCCGATCTCCTCGCAAAGGTTGGCGACTTCATTTATGAAGCTTACCTTGGTCGCAAGGAATGCGTTGGCCGCGTATTTTATAAGCTCTGCCGTCTCAATTGCGGTAATGACAAAGGGGGTTTCGATCAAATAGAGCGGCCTGTAGACAGCTTGAAGCACCTCTTCGGCCTTCTTCGAATCGACTCCCAGCACGATCCGGTCGGGACGCATGAAATCGTTTATTGCCGCCCCCTCCCGAAGGAACTCCGGGTTGCTGGCGACGTCAAAGGAAGCCAGAGAATTGGTTTCGCCAATAATCCGCTTAACCTGCGCCGCAGTGCCTACCGGCACCGTACTCTTGTTTACCACCACCGTGTAATCGCTAAGATAGGGGGCCATCTGGCGGGCGGCTTCATAGACATATGAAAGATCGGCATACCCGTCGCCGCGTCGCGAGGCCGGTGTGCCCACCGCAATGAATATGACTTCCGCCTCGGGGACGCCCGGGTTATATTCTGTCGAGAAAATGAGACGCCCCGCCTGCGAATTCTTTTTTATTAATGAGTCCAGGCCCGGCTCATAAATGGGGGTTTGCCCTTCTCTGAGCCTCAGAATTTTCGATTCATCGTAATCTATGCAGGTGACCTGATGCCCGAATTCGGCAAAGCAGGCCCCACTCACAAGTCCAACGTAACCTGTCCCTATGATCGCTATTTTCATTTAATTACCCTTACGAGTTGATATTAATACCACAGAGCTGAATAAATCCGGCCGACCCGCTCATTTCCTGAACAATGCGATGACTTACTTATCAATTTTGCAAGACAATTACAACGAACTTATACTCCCTCTTTCAAAGGATTGCGGCGTAGAGCTGGAGCTTGACCTGTGTGCCGACATCAAAACTGCCTACCTCGATCCGGAGGGCATACACAATTGCCTCCTCAACACGCAATAGAAGCCTGTGCGGCCCGGCGCGACACACCAGGGAAAGTGATCATCCGGTCCATTAAAGAAACCGCAGGGGGCGTGTCCTACCAGGCCCAGGACAATGGCTGCGGCATGGACGAACAAACCCGCGCAAAAGCATTCCGGCGCTTCTTCAGCACTAAGGGCCGCAAGGGAACCGGCCTCGGATTGATGATAACCCGGAAGATAGTCTACGAGCATGGCGGCTGGATAGACTTCAAATCCCAAAAGAACAAGGGAACCACCTTTACGATAAGACTCCCGCGTTTGAAGGAGGCTCAGTCTGAATTGAAAACCGTTCGTTGAGCAAGGCAGACCATCGGGTTTAAAGTCAACAGCCATGCCCCCTCACACCCCTCTCCTAGCGACGACATCTTTCTTCTTCGCGGCTTCGCGTGACATACCCGCTCTTTTTATTTCCACGCTGAGCGATGTCGTGCAAGTCCCACCTCAGAGTTCCCGCCTCGAGCCAAGGAAACTTAAGTGCTTAGGTGAAAATCCAAGTTCTCTTGAGATGGAAGCGTCTTCTTATTCCCCTCATTGATTTTATTCGCTGAATCGACTCTGATCCCGTAAATTAAGCTGCTGCACTTGCACTGTCAGATCCCCATGCATATCTGTTTGTAAGTCGCGAAATATCGTGTGAATTGCTTTATTTCTAAACCGGCCTGAGACATTGCCCTTCTAAAGATTGGCTTTTCCGGAGTCTCATTTGTTTCTCCTGCAATATCCAACATCGTGTAAGGAAGGTCTGAGAATGCAGATCGACTGGAACTAACGATTGGACTCCCGCTCTGGCCGGAGTTTCACCCCGATGCCGAGGGTTTGAAGGCCTTGATGCCGCACAGGAACATGGATTCACATCATTTTTCACCTCTAAAGCCGAGAGGGCTCATGAAGCTGGCATAAATTTCGTGGGCTTGCACCACCCCGATTGTACAGACCGCAAGCACCAGGTTGAGCCATTGTCGTCAGGCACTATGCAGCGGACAGGGACATTCGCGAAAGGGTGATGATCATGAACAAGTATAGGCCATTGGTGATGCTCCTGATCATATCCACGTTCTTTGGAAAAGCGGCGGCCGCAGAGGAAAAGACCACAGGCTACGCTGGCTCCGTGAGCTGCCTGGAGTGCCACGAAAAGTTCTACCAGCTTTGGTCGACCTCCTACCACGGTTTGGCGATGCAGCCGTATACGGCCGGCTTCGCTAAAAAAAGCCTAACGCCTCAAGCAGCAGAGGTCAAGATAGGGAAGTTCTCCTACCGCGCGGACATTTCCGGCTCGACCGGCTGGGTGCGCGAGCGTGGACCCGGTGGGGAGAAGAAATACCGGATCGAGCAAGCCCTTGGCGGCAAAAACGTCTACTACTTCCTGACGCCGTTCCAAAGGGGGCGCCTGCAGACCCTTCCTGTCGCCTATGATGTCCAAAAGAAAGAGTGGTTCGACACCGCTGCCAGCGGTATCCGCCACTTTCCTGGAGGCCAAACGGAGCAGCAGTTCGACTGGGAAGACCCGGCGTACACCTTCAACACCTCCTGCTACGGCTGCCACGTGAGCCAACTCTCGACAAACTACGCTCTCAAGACCGACACATACACGACCACTTGGGCTGAACCGGGCATCAACTGCGAGGCCTGCCACGGTCCATCGGCGGAGCACAATCGCGTCCTCCGGGAGGCTCCCAAAGGGCATAAGCGCGTAGACATCCAAATCATCAGTTGGAAGAACTTCACCCCCGAGCAAAAAAACGCGGCATGCTCGGTCTGTCACGCCAAGATGTCACCTGTAACCTCCAACTTTGCGCCGGGAGACCGGTTTTTCGACCACTCCGATCTCGCGACCATGGAGGACCCCGACTTCTACCCCGACGGCAGGGATCTTGGCGAGAACTACACCTATACATCATGGCTTATGAGTCCCTGTGCCAAATCCAGCCAGCTCAACTGCGTCACCTGCCACACCTCCAGCGGCCGCTACCGGTTTAAAACCGTTGAAAAGGCAAACGACGCATGCATGCCCTGTCACGAAAATCATGTGCAGAACGCAACGGCACACACTCATCACCAAAAGGGGAGCACCGGGAACAAGTGCACCTCTTGTCACATGCCAATGACCTCCTTTGCGCGGATGAACCGGACCGACCACTCGATGCTGCCGCCAACACCCGGGGCCAGTATTGACTATAAGTCCCCCAATGCCTGCAATCTCTGCCATACCGATAAGGATGCTGCGTGGGCAGACAAATATGTGCGCAAGTGGCGAACGCGGGATTACCAAGCGCCGGTGCTAAAAAGGGCAGCCCTCATAGATGGTGCCCGCAAGCGGGACTGGAATCAACTGCCCGCAATGCTTGACTACATTACCAGCAATGACCGCGATGAGATCTTTGCAACGTCGCTCATACGCCTGGTCCCGTCTTCCGGGGACCCGCGAGTCGTCCCGATGCTGATCGAGGCCGTCAGGGACCCCTCGCCCCTGGTGCGATCGGCAGCAGCAACCGCCCTGCAAAATGTACGCACGAAAGAAGCTGTTCAAGCCCTAGTGGAGGCGACGGGGGATGACTACCGCCTGGTTCGCGTGCGGGCCGCCGCCTCCCTTGCGGGATATCAGAACCTTCTTCTGGATGATGAGCACAAGAAAACCGTTGGAGCAGCAAACGAGGAATACCTCGTCTCGATGTTCTCCCGTCCGGATCAGTGGGGCTCCCATTACAATCTGGGCAACTATTACCTGGACTGCGGCGACATCAAGCATGCAGTTGCCTCGTATGACACGGCGTTGAAGCTGGAGCCGAGGGCTGTACTGGCCATGGTCAACGAATCGATGGCCTATGCGCGCGTGGGAGAGAATAAGAAAGCCGACGAATCTCTAAAGAAGGCTTTACAGGTGGCCCCTGACAACGCTGCAGCAAACTTCAACATGGGTTTGCTTAAAGCTGAGGAGAATGATCCAAAAGGGGCGGAAATGCATCTCAGAGCAGCGCTCAAGGCCGATCCTCAAATGGCCCAAGCGGCGTACAACCTGTGCGTAGTACTCTCCACGGATCGTCTGGACGAAGCAGTGGGTTTCTGCCGGCAGGCGGCCGAACTGCGCCGGGACGTGCCCAAGTACACCTATACTCTGGCCTTTTTCCAGCAACAAACCGGAGACACTGCGGGCGCAACCTCAGTACTTGATGACCTTATAGCAAGGTACCCGGCCTATGGGGATGCATACCTGCTCCTGGGTGGAATCTATGAGCAACAGGGGAGTGAGGCCAAAGCCGAGGAGGTCTACAGGCAAAGCTTGGCCGCTGAGGGCATACCAGACAGCCATAAATCCCGCATGAAGGTGCGACTGGATGCCCTGCAGTCTGTCAGTACTGGTTCGGTACAGAAGTGAGATGAGGGAGATGGGCATCATGAAACGGACAATTGCCGTGAATACCAGCTAGGGCTTTGGCTCGCAGGTCTGGGAAGCGAAGGAGTGATCCTTTGACCACCATAAGAATGGGAGATGACATCGGCATTTGGAACATCGGCGCCTACCATCGCGGCATGATGGCCGGCCGCACACCAAACCTCGACAAGCTGTCAAAAGAGGAGATGTTATTCACCGACTACTGCGGACAAAGTCAAGCACGCAAAAAGTGGCGCTGCAGCTTCAAGACACCTCAAACAGTCGCCATCAGAACTGGATGATTTCATATAAGGAGGAATAAAATGAAGGGACGTGCCGTAGCGCCATCCATTGTCGGTTTCCTTCTCACGGCTATGCTGACAGCCTTGCCGGCCCTGGCCCAGCAGATCACCGGCGTTCCGGGTTCGCCCAGCGCCACGATCATGATCGACGGGAAACAACTCCCGCCACCGCCCCTGAAATTCGGCGGCGTTATCAGCGAGGACGCCAAAGATTCGAAGCCATACTGGCCACCTACCGTGGTGCCGCCCAAGGGAGCACCCAACATCCTCCTCATAATGACCGACGACCAGGGCTACGGTGTTTCGAGCACTTTCGGCGGCGTCATCCCGACGCCCGCGCTGGATCGCGTCGCCACGGCGGGATTGCGCTATACACAATTCCACTCCACCGCGTTGTGTTCGCCCACGCGCGCCGCGCTGATCACCGGGCGCAACCACCACTCGGTGGGCTTCGGCGTGATCGCGGAGCTGTCCACCGGTTTCCCGGGCTATGACTCTTACATCGGACCGGAGAATGCGACCATCGGCACGATTCTCAGAGACAACGGCTATACCACCTCGTGGTTCGGCAAAAACCACAACACGCCGGGCTTCCAGTACAGTCTGGCGGGCCCCTTCGACCAGTGGCCGGTCGGCATGGGCTTTCAGTATTTCTACGGCTTCCTGGGCGGCGAGACCGACCAGTGGACGCCCTACCTTTTTCGCAATCAGTCCCAAGTGTATCCATGGGTCGGCAAGCCCGGTTACAACCTCACCACTGATCTGGCAGACGAGGCGATCAATCATATTAGGGGACTGAACGCCGCTGCGCCCGACAAGCCATTCTTCGTCTATTACGTTCCTGGCGGAAGCCACTCGCCACACCAGCCGACGAAGGAGTGGATCGACAAGTTCAAGGGCAAGTTCGACATGGGCTGGGAAAAGATGCGCGAGCAGATATTCGCCAACCAGAAGCGGCTCGGTGTCATCCCCGCCAACGCGCAACTCACCCCGTGGCCGGACGATCTGCCGAAGTGGGAGACACTTTCAATTGTGCAAAAAAAACTCTATGAGCGCCAAGCTGAGGTATTTGCAGCCTACTCAGCCTATACCGACCATGAGATTGGCCGGGTAATACAGGCGGTCGAGGACATGGGCAAACTCGACAACACGATCATCATCTACATCTGCGGCGACAACGGCACCAGCGCCGAAGGCACCCTGTCCGGCACATTCAACCAAATGACCGCATACAACGGCATTCTGGACGTCCCTGAACCCCTGGAGTTATTGCATTATGAGAACTGGGGCTCGGACAAGACCTACCCGCACATGGCGGTGGGATGGGCGTGGGCGTTTGATACACCATTTAAGTGGACCAAGCAGGTGGCGTCGCATTTCGGCGGCACGCGTCAGGGTCTGGCCATTTCGTGGCCCGGTCATATCAAAGATGCCGGCGGCATCCGCACGCAGTTCCACCATGTCATTGATATTGTTCCCACCATCCTCGAAGCTACCGGCATCAAGGCTCCCGAGGAGGTCAATGGCATCGAACAGAAGCCGATCGAAGGCGTGAGCATGGCTTACACGTTCGACAAGGCCAATGTCAATGCACCGTCGAAGCGCGAGACGCAGTATTTCGAGATTGGCGGCAACCGCGCGATCTACCACGATGGTTGGATTGCAACCACGACGCCGCCCGCCCCGCCCTGGGTAATGGGAACGGCCAAGATGCCCGATGTGGTCAACGGCTACAACTGGGAGCTCTACCACATCACCGAGGATTATTCGGAGAACAACGACCTCGCCGCGAAAATGCCTGACAAGCTCAAGGAATTGCAGGCGTTGTTCCTGACCGAAGCAGCGAAATACCAGGTTTTCCCCTTGGACAACTCAGCTTTCACGCGCCTCGTTACGCCCAAACCGAGCGCTACCGCCGGGCGAACGGTTTTCACCTACACGGGTGAGAATCCCGGCATCCCCGTCGCTAATGCTCCCAGCATTTTGGATAAGGACTACACCATCACCGCCGAGGTGACGATCCCCGAAGGCGGCGCGGAGGGGATGATCGTGACTCTGGGCGGCCACTTCGGCGGTTACGGCCTTTACCTGCTCAAAGGCAAGCCGGTCTTCGATTACAACCTCCTTGCTTTGGAGCACTACCGCTGGGAGGGCGGCGTAGGCGGCGAGGACTGGTTGGGCGCTGCACTCAAGCCGGGTAAGCACACTCTCGTGTTCGACTTCAAATACGACGGCCCCGGCCCCGGCAAAGGCGGCACCGGCGTGCTGACGGTTGACGGCAGGGAGCTGGCCCGCAAGACAATCGCGCACTCGATTCCGTTACTCATGTCCATAGACGAGACCTTCGACATTGGCGTGGATACCCGCACGGCGGTCGACGACAGCTACGAACCGCCGTTCCGCTTCACCGGCACGATCAACAAGCTGACCTTCAAACTCGGGCCGGAGCAGTTGACCGAGGAGGACCAAAGGAAGATGCGAGAAGCGCTTGCCAGAGCGCGAGACTGAGGACTGACAAGCAGCACACTGATGATTATGGTTCTCAACTGCTGTCCGTGTTCATGCGTGCTTTTCTGCTGGCAACCTCCCCAGACCGGCGGGCGCGATTAATGCTGCCAAGTGGCAGGCTGTCGGGTGTCGAGTTCCCTGTGACATCGAAATACGTCGCTTCGCCGGCATCCGGCTGAAGCTGCGACTTCGATAGGAGTGTAAGCCTGGCGATCGTGTGGAAAGGTGCTTCCGTTTCGTTCCATTCGACGCTCGCGTTTTCGATCCAAAAGTTGGCGTCCCGACGCTTGCCCCAATAGCTCATCCTGTAGGCGTCGAGGAACTGGAATCCAAAGTCGAAGCCGCTCATCTCGCTATCTTCCTTGAGGTGCCGGATCAGCTCGTCCTGCAGGGCGTTCGGGTTACTCCTTTGTAGAGGACGCACCGGATTGTCCTGGGACGGCGTAGCCGAATACTTTACAACATCGATCGGTCCGTGACGAAACGGTACGGTGCTCCAATAACGCAGTTGTTGATAAGGTTTAGTTGTCTGACGTGCCTGCAATTGTGCCAACAAGAGAGTCCTCAGCACTCTCAATTTGTCCCTGAACTGCAAGGACAACAGGCCAACGGCTGGGCTCGATGCGGTAAGCACCTTCATGGTCGCCAGAAATGCACGCGCGTCGTTTATGGGCAGAGTTGTCGCGTTTTGCAGTGAGAAATCCTGTCGGCCAACGTTTGCGTCAGGAACAGCCGTGCCCTCCCGAGTGAGGTCGACGGAAAAAGACAACGATCGGACGTCGGGCTTGAAATCAGAGTTTATATTCGGATCCGAGTTCGCAAATCGCACGATAGCGGGATATACGCCAGGTGTCGCGAATATCCCCCTCGCGAGCAGCACCGCCAACTCACGGTCGCGTCCGGCGGTAACGTCAAATACTTCGAATTTGGCTCGGGCGCCGACACCCTTCGCATGAGTTCCACGGCCCAGCGGCCGGTGCTGCTGGGCGGCAGCATTCGCCTGCATCAAGAGAACTTTCTCAACGATCTCTTCGATGTCAGACTGTTCACTGGCGAGGCTCCGCTCGGCGTCGCTACCGGTCACTCCGAACCATCTGGTCAGGAACAGCATAGTGGTGAGCCCTCCTCGAAGCTTGTCTGACGGAACTCATCCCAGTTTAGAGATAAATTTGACTGCGGTGATGCTTGGCAGAAAGCAGTAGGCGGCGGCCCTCGTCGTAACGAAGCTTGAGAACCCTGTGATCTTGATCGGGGGCGCGCCATTCGCCTGTGGAATCACGAAAATGCTTTCCGCTGGGTCCTGAGTGCCAATCAGAGGATCCTTCGATTTAGGATGCAGTCTGACCGCCCCGGCGAATTCGCTGTCATTTACCCAT
>Ga0209517_10001657_pt1 | contig 33112 bp, 26 predicted proteins | sample PeaSoiMetSII2010_FD_187695 | JGI IMG/M metagenome (GOLD analysis project Ga0209517, IMG submission 187695) | Peat soil microbial communities from Weissenstadt, Germany - SII-2010 (SPAdes) (version 2) | ecosystem: Environmental > Terrestrial > Soil > Wetlands > Peat | place: Germany... | reverse complement strand
CGGCGGGGCAGAGCCCCGCCACCACACAATCAACGACGAGATACCCTTTGCGCGACCCACTCGCCGGCCTCACGCGTCCCCAGTGTTCCGCCGATGTCAGCCGTCGTTTTCTTCTCCCGCACCGCTTCGAGCACGGCAGCTTCGATCTTCGCCGCCTCGCCGGCCGTTCCCAAGTGCGCCAGCATCATGGCCGCGGTCAGAATCGCGCCGAAAGGATTGGCCATGTTTTTCCCCGCAATCGGCGGCGCGGAACCGTGCACGGGCTCGAACATCGACGTTTTTCCCGGATGCAGATTGCCGCTCGCGGCCATCCCCAGCCCGCCTTGCAGTCCCGCGGCGAGGTCGGTGATGATGTCGCCAAACATGTTGTTGGTTACGATGACATCAAACTCGCGCGGATCGCGCACCATCTGCATACAGAGCGCGTCGACGTACATGTGCTGCGTCTCGATCCGCGGGTGATCTTTGGCAACTTCTTTGAACGTGCGCTGCCACAAGCCGCCGGCGTGCGTCATGGCATTCGACTTGTCGCACATCAGCACCCGCCGCCGCGGCGAGCCATCGAGCTTCTGGTTGCTTGCGCAGTACTCAAACGCGTAGCGGATGATGCGCTCGACTCCCTTGCGCGTGTTGATGTCTTCCTGGATCGCAACTTCGTCCGGCGTTCCTTGCTTGAAGACTCCTCCAAGGTCGCCGTAGACGCCCTCGGTATTCTCGCGAATCACGACGAAGTCGAGGTCTTTTGGTTCGATGCCTTTGAGCGGGCAGAGCGACGCGTCCAGCAACCGCACCGGCCGGACATTGGCGTAGAGGTCCATCTCACGCCGCATGCCCAGCAGAATTTCCCTCGCATGGATGTTGGAGGGTACGCGCGGATCGCCGAATGCGCCAACTAGGATGGCATCGAAATCTCGGGCCAAGATGGTGAAGCCGTCCGGCGGGACCGTAACTTTGTCGGCAAGATAGCGGTCGGCTCCCCAGTCGAACGTCGTCAATTCGACCGCGGCTCCAGCGGCCTCTATGACCTTTACCGCCTGCGGGATGACTTCTTTCCCGATCCCGTCCCCGGCAATTACGGCAATATGCTTGGTCGCGCTCACGCTGGCAACGTTAGCACAGGCGTGCGCCATTCATAAAACCGGCAGTTCAAATGCTGGCGCAAAAGTCGACATTCGCCGCCCAGCCCCTGAAGGGGCGTCCTTCCAACGAGATGAGACTCGCGGTTTCGGGTTTCGAGCCAACTGGAGCAGCTCCATCGCGATTGCTATACTGAACCAACCCTTCTCACCATGAACGACTTGCTCGCATTGATTTCGCACCATGGCTACCTGCTTTTGGCGGTGGTGTGCTTTGCCGAGGCCGTCGGGCTTCCGCTGCCCGCCGCGCTCGCCATTCTGACTGCTGGCGCGGTTGCTGCGTATGGGAATCTTCATTTCTATCTTGTATTCGGCGTCGCTCTGGTGGCGCTGGTCGCGGGCGATCTCTTGCTCTATTTTGCGGGCCGAGTCAGTGGATGGGCCTTGCTCGGCTTTCTGTGCCGGCTTTCGGCGAATCCGGAAACTTGCATTTTGCGATCGGCGAAATATTTCTATCGCCGCGGCAAGCAGACGCTGCTTTTTGCCAAGTTCATCCCCGGCATCAACACCATGTCTCCGCCGCTGGCGGGGAGCATGAAAATGCGGCTGGGAGATTTTTTCCAATTCGATGCCATCGGCGCGGCTTTGTACGTGGGTGCGTACTCGCTCGCGGGATATCTCTTCAGTGACGCGCTGCGCGCCATCACTCGCGGGCTGCGCTCCGCGGGCTTTGCCGCTGAAATCATCCTTGGGATCGGGATTGCCGCCTATGTCGTGTATCGAATCTGGGTTTACCGCAAGTACCGGCTGCTCGACTCGATTCCGCGCGTGCAGGTGGAAGAGCTCGCCCGAAGGGTGGCGTCCGATGCGGCCGAACGGCTCCTGATCGCCGATGTTCGCAGCCACGGCTACTACGATGCCGACTCCGAACGCATCGCGGGATCGATCCGCATTGAACCCAACAACCTTACCGAAGAAGTCAAAAACCTGCCCAAGGATCGAGAGATTTATCTCTACTGTACTTGAGCGCGCGAAGCCACGAGCGCCCGGGTGGCGCGCCAATTGCAGGAACTGGGATGGAAAGTGTTCGTGATCGCAGGCGGCCTCACGGCCTGGCGCAAGGCTGGACACGCGCTGGAGCGAGTCCCGCAGGACGACTTGGTCAAACTGCCGACCTTCAGCTAACGCAGACCGTTAACGCATAGCCGTGACCTGTCTCCTTGGCAGAGTTGTAGCAGTTTGTTATCGTGCCCTTATGGGGCGGACCCCGGCTTTTTGCGGAGTAATACTTGCGGCGGGTGAGTCTTCCCGCATGGGTCGCGACAAGGCGCTGCTGCCGTGGCCTCCGCTGGCGTTGGGAGACACGTTCCTTTCCGCTGCCATACGCCTCTTCTTTTCTCACGTGGATGAGGTGCTGGTCGTCGTCGGAAACAATGAAGCCGCCGTGGCTCCGGTGGTCTATGCGAATGGGGCGTCTCTGGTTGTGAATCCCGATCCGGCGCGCGGGCAGTTCAGTTCGTTGCGGGTCGGCCTGCGGGAGGTTCTGAAACGCGGCCGCGATGCCGCGATGGTCACGCTCGTCGATCGGCCGCCGGTCCGTATGGAAACGCTGGAGACGCTCGAATCGGCGTTCGAACGGGCCACGGCGCAAAGGAAATGGGCGGCGATTCCCGAATACCAGGGAAAACATGGGCATCCCATTCTGCTGGGCCGCCAGATGATCGAGGCTTTTCTGAGGGCTCCGGAAACATCGAATGCGCGCGATGTCGAGCACGCGCACCTGAGTGAGATCGAGTACGTTCCGGTGGACGACCCGCTGGTAGCGGTCAACGTGGATACGCCGGAGCAGTATGCCGCTTTGCCGCCACAGCCTCTGCCATCGAGTTAATTCCTGCCAAGGCCCAATACTTCATGACGCGTCTCACACCTCTTCAAATCGAATTCATCGAACGTGTACTTAGCCTCAGACCGCTCTCCGCCACGTTTGATTGCGACGGCACGCTCTGGGCGGGAGATGCCGGAGAAGGCTTTTTTTCGTGGGAACTGGAACAACGACTGGTGCCGGCTGAAATTGCACGCTGGGCGCGGTCGCGCTACGCCGACTACAGAGCGGGCCAGGTCGCCGAAGAAGTCATGTGCGGAGAGATGGTCACGATGCACCACGGGCTGCGGGAGGACGTCGTGCAACAGGCGTGCGACACCTATTTTGCCCAGGCTATGGGCGCCAACATTTTTCCGGAGATGCGGGAGTTGGTCGGGCGCCTGCGCCGATCCGGATGCGACGTCTGGGCCGTTTCTTCTTCGAACCAGTGGATCATCCGCTCCGCCATGCGCTGGTTCGGCATCCCGCAAGATCGCATCCTGGCCGCCGAGGTGGCCATCGGGAACGGCATCATCAGCGACCGGCTCATTCGAGTTCCCAGCGGGCCCGGCAAACCGGAGGCGATTCGATCCGCGCTGAAATCCGCGCCCGATTGCGCATTTGGCAACGCGATCTGGGATCGTGAGATGCTTGCCATGTCCGGCCACGCGTTCGCCGTTAACCCAAATCCGGATCTGAGAGAGATCGCGATCGCAAATGGGTGGACGGTATATCAGCCGGATGCGAACCGCTAGAGGCGGCTCCAGTAGCACCCCGTCTGTTACTCCTTGCCTGTTGTCGCGACGCCTGCTGACGGGGAGGGCACACACGCCTCCTGACACTCGCAGCGCACCGGCTGAAACTGCCGAGCTTGCGCTCGGCTGGACAGGCGAGGGCGCCCGTCCCCACACGAGCTCATGCCACTCAGGATGACATTTTGGTGGGGTGCCCGAATCTTCCTCAATAACTTTGCGGGCAGGTTGTCACCGCCGATACCGCTCGCTTGCGCTACAATCCGCTCATACTCTGAATAGCGATTTGCCTGGAGGCATACTATGGAGCTCGGATTTCCCGTGGTCACCGTCGGCATCGTCATCGTCGTCATCTATCTGCTGAGTTCCATCAAGATCCTGGCCGAATATGAGCGCGGCGTTATTTTCCGCCTGGGTCGCCTGTTAGGTACGGCCAAGGGCCCGGGCGTAATTCTGGTCTTCGCCCCGATCGACCGCATGGTGCGCATTTCGCTGCGGCAGGAAGCGCTCGAAGTTCCGCCCCAGGACATCATCACCCGAGACAACGTCACGCTAAAAGTAAACGCCGTCATTTTCCTGCGCGTGGTCGACCCGAACAAGGCTGTCGTCGAGGTTTCCAACTACGTGTACCAGACTTCGCAGTTCGCCCAGACTACCTTGCGCTCGGTGCTCGGCGAACAGGAACTCGACGAATTGCTGGCTCATCGCGACAAAATCAATCTGCGTCTGCAAAGCATCCTCGATACGCACACCGCGCCCTGGGGAGTGAAGGTCGCGAACGTGGAAGTCAAACAGGTGGATATGCCCGAGTCCATGTTGCGGGCCATGGCCAAGCAAGCCGAGGCGGAACGCGAAAAGCGCTCGAAGATCATCCACGCTGAAGGCGAGTTCTCCGCCGCCCAGCGCCTGGTGGATGCCGCGCACCTGTTAGCCACCGAACCGATCAGCATCCAGTTGCGCTACCTGCAGACGCTCACCGAAATCGGGGTTGAGAAAAACACGACCGTGGTGTTCCCCGTGCCGATCGATTTCTTCTCCGGCATGCAGAAGTTGCTCGCGGGCGTGCCCACACCCGGCGCGCCGGCAGGAAAGTAGCAGGTTGCGGACGGAGTCGATCCCCGACGCCCAGCCCCTAAAGGGGTCCGATTGGGAGAAGGTTGCGGCATCGCTAAAGCGATGCCCTGATACGAAACGCGGATGGCAGCAGGCATACGAAACACGGATGGCAGCAGGCTAGTGACGGCAGCAGGCTAGTAGAGGTCAACAACACTTTTCATGCCCACGGCGCAGCAGGATACGGAGATCACCCTTGGCACCGGCCGCATGCTGGCCATTTTCTTCGCGTTTGTCCTGGTCTGCGCGGTCTTCTTTGCCCTCGGATTTTCCCTTGGTCGAAGAACCAGCATGGCAGGCGCGGGCAGCTTGCTGAGCGCTCCCAGCGCAGTTCCGGCAACCATCGTTCGGCCCTCGGCCGCAAAGAATGGAGCGCCCCAGACAACACCGCAGTCAAACTCCAGCGATTTTAGCTTTTACAAGGCGGTGGGCGAGAAGAATGCCGACTCCGCGCTAACGCCCCAGGGTTCGGCGGCGGTTGCGACTCCAGCTGCAACCTCCCCAACAGCGGACGGAGCGCCCAAGACTGCCACCGACGCCGCGATTTCTGCGCCAGCGCCACCTACGTCCGGAAGTTACTACGTGCAGGTCGCTGCCGTTAGCCGCCAGGAAGACGCCGACGCGCTGGTCGAGGCTCTGAAAAAGAAGCAGTATCCGGCCTTCACCGCGAACAACACTGCCGGCGACAAGTTCTATCACGTGCAGGTCGGACCCTTCGCCGAACTAAAGGAGGCGGAAGCCATGCGTGCCCGGCTGATCGGCGATGGCTATAATCCGATTGTGAAGAAGTGAGCAGAATTTGTGATTGGTAATTTGTAATTTGCAATTTGAAAACCTGAGATCATAGGTCATAGGATCGGTTGCAAATTACAAATCACAAATTACCAATCCTCTCTGTTACCCTTCCTCATCATGGCTCACGCCGCTCTCAGTCTTGATCGCTTCCTGCACGCCATTGCCGACCCCACCCGCCGCCGGATTCTGTGCGCGCTCAGAGAAAAAGGCGGATGCTCGCTCGACAAGGAAACCGGCCTTTGTGCCTCCGATATCGAGCAGCGCGTGAAGCTGGCGCAGCCGACGGTTTCGCATCACATGCGCATCCTCGAAAAAGCCGGCGTGGTGGAAGCCAAAAGAGAGGGCCACTGGCGCTGGTACCGGCGCAACGAAAAATTGATCGCGGAAATGATGCGCGGCTTGAAGGGGCAACTGTAAAGGAGTTTTCAGTTGTCAGTCGTCAGTTTTCGGTCTTCAGTACACAAAACTGATAACTGATAACTGAGAGCTCCCCGCTAACTGCGGCTAGGTTCCCGCGGACGCGGCGGCGGTTTTTTCTTCGTCTTTTTCTTTCGTCTTGATTTCCGCGTTCCCTTCCCTCTGCCTCAGCGCACGCACCTGTGAGATCAGGTCCGCGATCTCAAACGGTTTCGCCAGCGACGGCACGCCATGTTCTTGCAGGAAACTTCGAGTCTGCGGATCGGTCACGCTGGAAAACGTGAACAGCAGCCCTTTTTCCAAACCTGGGCGGTTCTTTGCGATCCAGTCGTACATTTCGCGGGCGCTGTACCCGCCCGGCATACGGCCACTCATCACAATCACATCGAAAGAACTTTTGCGAAGTTGCTCCTGCGTATCCTCCACGGTCATCGAGGTCGTGACTTCGGCTCCGGCTCCAATTAACACGTCTCGTTCAAATTCCAGCACCGCTTCTTCATCTTCGACCAGCAGCACGCGCCCTTTGAGCACCGCTTCTCGACGCGTGGGAGCCACCGTCTCCGGCAAAGCCGCTTTCTCGCTCGCCAGCAAACGGACTTCAATGGTCGCTCCGCCCTCTTCCCGATTGCGCGCCACGATTTCCCCGCCGTGTTCCTTGACGATCCCGTAGCAAATGCTCAACCCTAGGCCGGTTCCCTTGCCCACCGACTTGGTGGTGTAGAAGGGATCGAAAATCCGAGCCGGGTCCTTGAATCCAGGGCCGCTGTCATCGAACTCCACGCACACGAAGGCATCTTTCCTGAACACGCGCACTTTCAACACACCGCTGCCACTACCCTCCACGATCGCATCGAGCGCGTTGTTGATTACGTTCAGAAACACCTGTTCCAACTGGTGGGGATCGGCCACCACCGAAGGCACATCCTCGGGGATCTCTCGTTCCAGCGTGACGTTATTGACCTTCAAATCGTATTCGCGGAGAGTCAGCGACTCTTCCAGAACCTTGCGCAAGTCCACTTCCTGTTTCTGCGGTTTACGCTGGCGCGCAAAGGAAAGCAGATTCTGGACGACGCGATGGGTGCGCTGGGCCTGCTTGAACAGCTTCCTTACATAGTCGGCCGAGCGCTCATCGAGGCCCGCGCCTTCCAGCAGTTGCGCGTAACCGAGGATTGCGGTCAGCGGATTATTCAATTCGTGCGCTACCCCGGAAATCAACTGGCCGACGGCCGACATCTTCTCGCTCTGCAGCAGTTGCTCCTGCGTCCGGCGCAAGTCTTCGTACGCCCGGCAAGTCTCTTCGTAGAGCTGCACCTTTTCGATGGTAGTGGCCAGTTGGCGGCTGATGGCGACCAGCAGATTCTCGTCGTTGCTGGAATAGTGCCGGTCTTCCTTGCTGGCAATCCCCATGATGCCGATGGGTTTGTCCTTGCCCCAGAACACCACCCAGATCCAGTAGGGCAAGCGGTCCGCGCACACAAACTCGACCACCGCGGGCGGCAGGTGGGGCAGAAAATCCTGGGTCACCACTTCCGCACGCGAGCGCATCACCAGATCGCCCAGGCCTTCGGGAAAGACGACTTCCGCCATGCGGACGCGGGCTTCGCTGCGCGGTCCCCAACCGGCGCGCCGACGGAAGGTACCATCCGGTTCCGTGGCCAGATAAACGGAGCCGGTCTCTGCTCCAAACAGCGAGATCACCTGGCGCAGCGTCAAGTTTAGGATTTCATCCAGATCGAACGATTGCGTCGCGATCACGGCCATGGCGTTGAGCGCGTTCAACTCGCGATTGCGCCGGCGCATCTCGTCTTCCGAGCGTTTCTTCTCGGTGATGTCGAGCATGAAGCCCTGATAGCGCTCGATGCGTCCGTCGGCGCCGCGGGTGGCGAAACAGCTCTGCGCCACCGCCAGCAGCATGCCATCTTTGCGCCGCACCGTAATTTCAAAGTTGCGCACGTAGTTGTGCGCCTCAATTTCCCGGCGAAAAGCCTCTCCCTCCTCCGGTACCGCGTGCAGCACACTGCGCACATCCAGCGCCATCAACTCGTCGCGGCTGCCGTACCCGAGCATGGTGACAAAGGCGTCGTTGCAGTCGAGCAAGGCTCCTTCCGGAGTCGCGACAAACACGCCTTCTTGCGCCTGCTCGAACAACATGCGGTACTTTTCTTCCGCCAGTTGCCGCGCCGTCGTGTCGTGCACCACATGGATGGTGCCCTTCTGCTGGCTTCCTTGCTCCGCATACGATGAGGTCGAAATCACCGACTGCCCGCCGAAACACGGATCCAAGCCTTCGGTCAGCCCTGAGCCTCGTTCGCAATACGGACAGCCGCTCCAGTCGCGCATTTGCGGCAGGACGTCTTCGCAACGTTTGCCCAGGACATCGGCCGGCGCCCGTTCCAGCCGTTGCAGCAGGGCCTGATTGGTCTTGAGGATTCGGAAGTCCGCGTCGTGCGCCAGAATCAGGTCCTGGATGGAATCAAAGGTATTCATCCACTGCCGCTGCGAGCGCAGCACCTGCTCCAGCAAACGCAGATTCTCCGCCGCAATCCCCAGCGTTTGCGCCGCCGTTTCCAGAAAGTCCAGTTCTTCCCGGGTGTGGCCCCGGCGGCCGGAGCAGCCGAGCGAGAGCAAGCCGATCACTGACTTTTTGCCCACCACCGGCAGCAGTAACACGTGGTGAATGCCATGCTTCCTGAGTTGCTCGCGCTCCGGCGCCGGCATCTCGGGACGTTTCACGACAACAGCACGGTTGTCGTTATTCTGCAGTATGTTCTGGAGCACGCGGGCCTGCGTTTCATCCGTCGTTTTATCGGCTTCCGTTGACCCGAACGTTGATCCGAATGTCGACCCGATGACTCGCAGAAATTCCGGCGACAGGCCGACGTGTTGCGTAGGTGTCAGCTGGCCGCCTTCCATCGATTGGAACCACGCGGCCTTCGCCCCCACTACCGCTTTCAGTTTCTGCAGAACGGCCTGCGTCATCGGGGCATGATTCTGACCGCGCGCAATCGTGACCGCCAGTTCGTTCAACACCGCCAGCCGGCGCATGCGCAAGCGCGCGTCGTCCAACACCACCAGCAAGATACTCGTGGCGAACAACACTTCCGCCAACAGGTACGCTTCACCCGGAATGTGACTGGTGAATCGAGGCCAGTGCAGGTTCAACGTCACCAGCCCAGCGCCGAAGAGGAAAGGCCCCAGCCCAATACGCCCGAACCGGTAGCGCAACAGTTCGACGGCGGCCGCAGCCGCGATCAGCCGGCAGGCTACCTCCACCCCTAGCCCCAGGGTTTTCGAATCCGGAAAATAGAACGGGCGCATTACGGCGCAGACCATCAGCACCCAAGAGACCGCTACCAACACGGTCAAGGCTCGTTTCGCGTGCGCCGAGATCAGAGCCGCCGCGGCAAACAGTCCCATCGCCAGCACAAAGGCGACCTCGGCGAATGCCGCCGCCGTCGTCGTCGTCGTTTTCGTCAATGCGACGTGCGACTCGCCCGTGCCCGTCATCCACATAAACGCCCCATAGGCGACCCAGCCCGCGCCCCACAGCAGCAGACATCGTTCCCGAAATACCCGGAAGAAGAGCAGACTGACCGCCACGACGATCAGGGCGGAGGTTTCCCGCGCCGTCAACCACGGGACGGCCAACATGCCCACCGAATTCCCGAATATCCCGGCTGGATGCATAAACAGACGCAAGATAGACGCACGAACTCCTAAGCTCTTGAATATCACGCTCGGCCCCGATCGTTCGTGGATTTCGGTCTCCGGTAGGTTACTTTCGGAACGTGAAGTCCTGGCCTAGAATGAGCGATACATTACACTCAGGACCATGCCTAACGATCGCATTCTCGTGGTAGACGACGAGGAGACAATCCGGGAGATTGTTTCGTCGATGCTTGGCGGAGCCCATTTTCAGACTCGCCAAGCCGCCAGTGGCATCGAGGCCCTGGCGATTCTGGAATCGGGTGAAGATTTCGATCTGGTCCTTTCCGACCTGATGATGGCCGAAATGGATGGAATTGCCCTTTTGGAACGTGCCAAGGAACGGTACCCTGACATGCCGATCGTGATGGTCACCGCGGTCCACGACATTCAGGTGGCGCTGCAGGCGCTGCGCAATGGGGCGTACGACTACCTGCTCAAACCTTTCGAGCGCGAGCAACTGCTGGCCACGGTCCGCCGCGCGCTGGAGAATCGCCGCCTCAAGCGCGAAAACGATGCCTATCGCACCAACCTCGAGGCGCTGGTGGCCGCCCGCACCCAGCAATGGAAAACGGCGCTTGCGAACCTCGAGAAATCCTATGACATGACGCTCGAAGCTCTGGGCGATGCGCTCGACGCCAAGGACGCGGAGACCCAAGAGCACACCCGGCGCGTTACCGCCTACACCATCGCCATCGCGCGCAAAATGGGCCTGTCCAAGGAGGAGATTAGCGTCATCGCCCGCGGCGCCTTCCTGCATGACATTGGCAAGATGGCAATTCCCGACGATATCCTGAAAAAACCGGGCAGGCTTACACCGGAGGAGATGGCGGAGATGAAGGAGCACTGCTACGAGGGCTTCAAGATCGTCTCCCGAATTCCCTTTCTGGCGGAGGCGGCTGAGATCGTTTACTCCCATCAGGAGCATTACGACGGAAACGGCTATCCCCGTGGCTTGAAGGGCGACGAGATTCCACTCGGTGCGCGCATCTTCTCCATTGCCGACACCCTCGACGCCATGACCATGGACCGACGGTACCGGCCCGCACAATCGTTTGACGCCGCCCGCAAGGAAATCGAACTCTGGTCCGGTCGCCAGTTCGATCCCCAGATCGTCAAGGTATTTCTCGAAATGCCCGACAATCTCTGGGAAGACCTGCGCAAAGACATCAGCGGACCGAATCCGTCTTTCCCAAAGGTATGATCACCGATAGCTCTGGTGCCTGTTTCACGTCTGGCGGGCGCACCGGGGCTTAACGTCCGAACTCCCCGGGCCGAAGAAAGAAGCGCGAGGAAAAAGATCGCGTCCAGCAGGACATCGCCGAGAGAGACGCGGCAAGCCGCGTCTCTACCCCTTTTGGATTGCAACTCGCGAAGCTGGGCGCGTTCTAACTTCAAAGGTGTATAACGGAGACCTTAGATTCAGTTTCGATATCCGCCTTCCCAGATGCGGATTTGAAGATCGACAAGACGCAGGAGAAATCCGATGAAAACCGCCCTGGCCGCTGTTTGCGCCGTTCTCGTTCTAAGCGCGCTCACGAGCGCGCAGAGTCCCACGGTCAACGCCATGCCGAACACCGTTTTTGTCGGCGCCGATGGCAAATTTGAAACCGCGCCGGATATCGCGCTCATCCAGTTCAACATTTCGGCCCAGGCCGACAGCGCCAAAGACGCCTATGACCTGGCCGCCAAACAAGCCGAGGCCACGCGCCAGGTTCTGCGCGCCAACGGCATCGATCCCAAGTCGGCGGAAATCGGCTTCTTCGCTGTCAATCCCCAGTACGACTGGAAGAACCCGAAGCACAAAGTCATCGGTTACCAAGTCACGACCAGCGTCAGTTTGAAGCTCAAGGATTTTTCCAAGATCGGTCCGGTGACCCAGCAACTTGCCGACGCCAGCGTGAGTGAAAGCCAGTCGCTGAGCTATACGCTGGACTCGACCGAGGAGGCCAAGAGCAAAGCCGTGGCCGACGCTTACCGGCGCGCCCGCGCTTCCGCCGAGTCGCTCGCCAGCGCCTGCGGACGCACGCTCGGCGAACTCTCCTATGCGTCGGTCGATACCTCCGAGAACATTCGGGTGATGGCACCCATGAGAAGCCGCGCCGCGCCCATGGCCATGGCAGCACAGGGACCCACGCCAACCGAGGAGTTCTCTCCCCAGAAGGTGACGGTCACGGCGCATGTGAACGCTATGTTTGTGTTGAAGTAGTTCGTGTGGCGCGGACACTCTTGTCCGCGCCAGAAAGAAACAACGAGAGCGGAAAAGAATTTACTCGGCGACGAATTAACTAGTTATTGATCCCCATCTGCGTCAGGAGAAACGCATAGTCGAACGAGGCTTCCTTCAGCCGGTCATAGCGCCCAGACGCCCCGCCGTGCCCTGCCGGGTCCAAGTTGGTCTTCAGGATTAGCAGATGGTGATCGCTTCTGGTCGCGCGCATTTTGGCTGTGTATTTTGCCGGTTCCCAATACATCACCTGGCTGTCATTGAATGATGTCTTCACCAGGATATTGGGATAAGACTTGTCCTCAAGATTGTCGTACGGCGAGTACGAAATCATGTAGTCGAACGCGGGCTTTTCCTTGGGATTCCCCCATTCCTCAAACTCGGTAACCGTGAGGGGCAGCGACTCGTCGAGCATGGTGTTGATGATGTCGACGAAAGGAACTCCGACGATGGCGGCATGGAAAAGGTCGGGACGCATATTCAGCACTGCGCCCATCAGCAAACCTCCGGCGCTTCGTCCCTCGATTGCCAGCTTGTCTTTTGAGCCGTAACCATGTGCGACCAGGTATTCCGCGCAAGAAATGAAGTCGGTAAACGTGGTCTTTTTGTTCATCATTCTTCCGGCGTCATGCCATGCCTTGCCCATTTCTCCGCCGCCGCGAATGTGGGCCACGGCAACGACGACGCCACGGTCCACCATCGAAAAAATATTCGAATTGAAGAAGATATCCATGGACGCCCCGTAGGAGCCGTACCCGTAAAGATAAAGCGGGCCTTGGCCGTCGAGTTTGACGCCCTTCAGATGCACCATGGAGATGGGAATCTTTACGCCGTCGGATGCGACGGCTTCAATACGCTCTACCTGATAGCGGTTGCGATCGTAGCCGCCGGGGACTTCCTTGCGCTTGAGCAACGTGGAAGAACCGCTTTCCATGTCGTATTCGAAGACCGATTGCGACGTAATGAACGACTGATAGGTGTACCGGAGCTTGGAGGTGCCGTACTCGCGATTGACGTAGGGATACGCAGCGTACGCCGGTTCCGGAAATTCAATGCGCTTCGTTTGCCCGCTGGCAAGGTTGGTGACTCGTGTCTGCGGCAGTCCGTTCTCGCGCTCGTAGAGGACGTAGTAGTCCTTGAAGAAGTCCGTGTCATCGACCATGACATTGGCTCGTTGAGGTACGACTTCCTGCCAGTTCTTGCGGCGTGGATCGGACACGGGAGCTTTGACCAAACGGAAGTTGCGGCCAGTGTCGTTCACCCGGATGTAGAAAGAGTCCCCGTTGTGGTCGGGATAATATTCGACATCCTGCTGGCGCGGCTCCATGACCTTCCACTCTGCAGTGGGCTGATCGGCGGGGAGATAGCGGACCTCCGAAGTGGTGTGACTGCCGGAAAGCAGCATGATGTAGGCCTTGCTTCGCGTCTTGCTGGTCTCAACATTGAAGCGCTCGTCCTTTTCTTCATAGACAAGAATGTCGTCCCCGCTGGTCCCGAGGATGTGCCGGTAGAGGCGGTACTGGCGTTTCGCGGAGTCTTCGACGGTGTAGAACAGAGTTTTATTGTCGTTTGCCCAGGCCACCGAACCGACCTTCTCAGCGTGATCAGCCAGGACCCTTCCCGTGCGCAGATCTTTGATCGCGAGCGTGTACTGCCGAAAACCTGTGTTGTCGGTGGTGTAAGCGAGCAGGGTTCCATCCTCACTGACTTCGTAAGCTGCGACTGCCATGAAGAGCTGCCCTCTTGCCATTTCGTTAAGATCGAGCAGTATTTCTTCCGGAGCGTCGAGGCTTCCTTTTTTGCGGCAGCGTATTTGATATTGTTTGCCAGCTTCAGTCCGCGAATAGTAGAAATATCCGCCGTCGCTATAAGGAACGTCCACATCGGTTTCCTTGATGCGGCTCAGCATCTCGTCGTAAAGTTTCTTTTGCAGCGGTTCGGTGGGCTTCATCACCACATCGGTATAGGCGTTCTCCGCCTCCAGGTACGCTTTCACCTCCGGATTCTTCTTCTCGCGCATCCAGAAATAGTTGTCCACGAGTTTGCGGCCGTTGATCTCGGTCACCTTCGGAATTCTTTTCGCAATGGGCGGTGGGGGTGTGGTACTGGTCGTATCAGCTGCCCGGAGGGCAATACTGCAAATCCCTGAAAGCAGTAGGAGAGACACGGCGGAGAAACGCGCGTACCGCTTGTTCATGGGGAAGGCTCCTCAGTCGATCCGCAAAGCGACTAAGTTTAATTCAGAATTCAGACGGGCGAAACGCTCGCGCTATTAGGGAAGGGTCGGCATCGCCGGAGTCGTCAGGGCAGGATGGATTTTCACCTTTGCGGTTGCCGCTGGACATACACCCAAGTATCTCCGCCATTGCGGATGTTAATCGCTATTTCGAACAATGACCTCGCGCCGCGAGGTAATCCGGCTCGCATCCACGGTCACATCCCGCTGGATCTCCATCTCGATCGACGTCCCAGGCCCCAGCCTCACGTCGGCGCCGCGCGACAGCATTCCGATCGCCAGCCCAGCCACCCCGCCAATTCCCGCTCCGATCCCCGCTCCCTTGCCTCCGTTGGTTACCGCGCCGATCACCGCGCCCGTGCCGGCCCCCTCCGCGGCTGACCTAACTTTTCTCCCAGTCTCGCTATCCTGGCGAATCGTCCCTTCCGAATCTTTCATCGTGGTCTGCTCCGCCCCGGGCGTGTTCTCGATCGAGCCTCCCAGCATCACCGTGTAACCGTTGGGATAAATCATCGAGGTAAAGTGGATCAGCACCTCGGCGCGTCCCTTCACATGCCCACCGCGCTGCGCGCGCTCGATCTTTCCCTGGATGTAAGTGCCCGCCGGAATCACGACCCGGTCATTGACCACAAAAGGAAAGGCCGTCTCGGCGTAGACCGGATCCCCAGTCTTAGCCGTCTTTGTCGAAATCGCCTGCTTCAGCGATAGCGGGACCCTGGTTCCCGCTGGAATGGTCAGCGTCGGCTTCTCAGACTCCACCGGAGTCGCCGCCGGGTTCGGGGCTAGAGTCGACTGGGCCGCCGCGATTCCCGCCAATAAGACAATCCAAATACACGCAGTACGAATCTTCATCGAAGGCCTGCCTCTTTCACGATTATTTAGCAACATGCTTGCAACCTCAGATGCGTCCACCCGAGCGCCGGTTAGCTGGGAAGCGGACTTTCGCGCATGGCCAACCTGCGTACGCGGAGCCATTGTAACTGAGGCGTCTGGGCCGGACCACAAGTTACGCAGGCTGCGGAAAAAGGCAATGTTCGACGCCCAGCCCCTAAAGGGGGCGACTGATTGTGACGAACATACGGTATCGCTAAAGCGATGCCCTGATACAAACCCGAGTTCTTCAGCAGCCTGTTACGGCCGCTACTTATATAACAAATACTTTTCCCGCAGGCGGACAAACCCGTCCAGCCGCTCTTGCCAGTCCTCGGCGATCCGTCTCGGGTCTTCGCCAGCGCCAATGGCCTCGAACACCGCCTGGTTGACTAGCAGATCCGCCATCCGCTCCAGCTTGAAGTTGTTCGGATACAGCTTGTGCAGCGCCGCAGCCAGCTCGATCCCCAATTCCGGCGAGTCCAGAGTATTCCGATCCAGAACGATCAGGTTCACACCTTCACACCGTTCCCCCGCAAAGTTGCTCGATGAGGGAGTAAAGGCAACCGGCACGAATCGCACGCTCTGAATCTCGCGCCCGTTCAAATAAGCCGCCAGTTCCCGGCTCTTGATCCAGGGCGCGCCCAGCACTTCGAACGGCGTATCCGTGCCCCGCCCCACCGAGACGTTCGTCCCTTCAATCATCCCCACGCCCGGATATAGCGTCGCCTCGTTTAGGCTCCGCAAATTGGGCGAAGGATTCACCCATGCTAGACCCGTCGAATCGAACCAGTCCCCCGGCTGCCAACCCTCCATCGCAACCACGTCAAGGCGCGCCCCGATGTGGCGCTCGGCATTAAACATTCTTGCGAGTTCTCCCAAGGTCATGCCGTGGCGCACCGGCTCGGGAAAGTAATTGGTGAAACTCTCCCGCCCCTCATTCGAATTGGAATCGGAAACCGGCCCCTGCACAAACGAGCCCGTAATCGGATTCGGCCGGTCCAAAATGAATATTTCAACTCCCGCCTGCGCGGCCGCTTCCAGAAAATATCCGACCGTGGTCTGGTAGGTGTAAAAGCGTGCGCCCGCATCCGCCAGATCGATCACCACCGTATCCAGCCGCTTCAGCACGTCCAGCGGCGGACGCCGCGCCGCATCGCTTGCCCCGTACACGCTGTAGACCGCAACCCCAGTCGCGGCATCCTTCGTATTCTTGACGTCGGTCGTATCCAGCATTCCCGTCACCCCATGTTCGGGACTGAAAATCGCATCCAGCGAAATCCCCGGCACATTCGCCAGCACGTCAATCGTCCGCCGCCCTTCCGAGTCGATGCCGGTCTGATTCGTCAGCAGTCCAATGCTTCGCGGAGCCCCGCCTCTGCCGGGATGCAGCGCCGCGAACTTCGTCTGCTCGAGCACGTCGATTCCCGTCTTCACCATTCCATTCCGCACCGCCAGTTTGCGTGCCGCGCTTTGCATTTCGTTGTAGCCGGTGATGGCCGCGATCCGCATCTTCTCCGCATCGGAGGGATCGAGCGCCAGCGCCGCCGCCACCGCCGTCGCCACTTTCGTCCGCAGCGAGACCGCACTTCCCTTTTCCTTCGGCGGCATCGTATTCATGTGAACAATGTTCATGTGAACAATGTTCATGTGCACAATGTTCATGTGCACCGCATTTGTCAGCAACACGATGAAAGTCTTGGTCGCCGGATCAATCCACAGCGAAGTCCCCGTAAACCCCGTATGCCCGTAACCGCCGACCGGCAACAATTCCCCACGGTTCGTGGAAAAAGGAGAATCGATATCCCACCCGAATCCACGCACCGCTATCCCATTCACGGGCTGCTGCGGCGAAGTCGTCTTGGCAATCGTCGCCGGAGTCAGCACGCCTCGGCCGCCATCCAGTAAAGCTTGCGCAAAAATGGCCAGATCGTCCGCGGTAGAAAACACTCCCGCATGACCCGCCACGCCGCCCATCCGGCGAGCCGTTGGATCGTGCACCACCCCGCGCAGCAGGCGATGGTTCTCGTCCTCTTCGGTGGGAGCGATGCGATTCAGCCACGAGGGAGGAGGAAGGTATCGCGTCTCTTTCATGCCCAGCGGTACAAAGACATGCTTCGCGGAATACGTATCGAGCGACTCGCCAGAAAGCCGCTCCACCAACGCTCCCAGCACTACGAAGTTGATGTCGCTGTAAACGAACGCCGACCCTGGAGGCCGGTCAGGCGCGACTTCAAACGCCATGCGATACGCCGTATCCTTGCCTTCCCACTTCTTCCCCAGCTCAAGATCTTCCGGTAGCCCCGAGTAGTGCACCAGCAACTGCCGGATTGTAATATCCTGTTTCCCGTTCTGCCCAAACTCGGGAAGGTACTTGGCGACCGGATCGTTCATGCGAAACTTTCCCTGCTCCCACAGTTGCATGAGCGACGTTGTAGTCGCGACGACCTTGGTCAGCGAGGCGCAATCAAAAACCGTATCCACCGTCATCGCCTCGCGCCGAGGTTCAATTGCACGGCTGCCATACGCTTTGCGATACACCACCTGCCCGTCGTGGCCCACAATGAGCACAGCGCCGGGAATCTGCCCCTGGGCGATGGCGTCGTTGATAATGGGGTCGAGAACCGCGAGGCGCGAATCGAGCGAAGTCTCGGAGAACGCAGCGGCGGAAAGCAGGAGGGCGAAGACCAGCAGGTTTTTCGATAAGTGTTTCACGTCTGCTGTGACTCTACATAACCCGGAGATGCGACTCAAGGCTGAACGTTATCAACGATGCTCTCCGAGTAACTCCCCGTTTGCCTCTGCACGCCGCCTTTGCTATAACCCCATCAGTGCACAAAACCACTTGAACCTGACGCTGCCCAATCGAGAGTCTGGATTTTCCTTCCTGGTGCGCAATTTCGTTGCGCAGGACGATCGGTTTCGGGATGCTTTCGGCATCCTGGAAACGGCCATCGCCGCCCGCGCCTTCCCGGCGTGCTCGCTTGCGGTCACCCTCGGCGGAGAACTCGTAGCCCACAAGGCTTTCGGCCGCTTCACCTACGATTCGGCTTCGCCACAAGTCACCACCGCGAGCCTCTTCGATCTCGCTTCGCTCACCAAAGTCGTCGCCTCGACCGCGATGGCCATGATCCTTTACGAACGCGGCCTGCTCGATCTCGAAGCGCCGGTCACCGCAATCGTCCCCGAATTTGCGGGCGATGACGATCGCCGACGCGAAATTACGCTGCGCATGCTGCTCGCGCACTGCTCCGGCCTGCCCGCCTATGAGAAACTTTTCCTGCACGCCCCGACTCGCGAAGACCTTCTACGAGCCGCTTGCGCCGCCCAACTTACCGCTGCCCCCGGCGCACGCGCCGAATACAGCGACATCGGCTTCATCATTCTTGGCGTCGCGCTCGAACGCCTCGCCGACGAATCCCTCGACGTGTTCTGCCAGAGGGAAATCTTCGGTCCGCTTGGCATGACTCGCACGACCTTCAATCCCGCGCACGCCTTGAAGAACTCCATCCCGCCAACCGACGACGATCTCACCTTCCGCCACCGCGTTATCCAGGGCGAGGTGCAGGATGAAAACGCGAGTGTCCTCGGCGGCGTTGCCGGACACGCGGGCCTCTTCTCCACTGCCGAAGATCTAGCTCTCTTCGCGCACGCCATGCTCAACGGCGGACGCCCCATCCTCCGCCCCTCGACCGTCAAACTATTTTCGCGGCGGGAATCTGCGCCTGCAGGCACCTCCCGAGCTCTGGGCTGGGATACGCCTTCGGCGCCCTCGCAATCGGGAAAACGCTTCTCCGCACGATCCTTCGGACACCTGGGTTACACCGGCACATCACTGTGGATCGATGCGAACCGCCAACTTTCAATCACTCTGCTCACCAACCGAACCTGGCCTGACTGCCAGAACCAGGCAATCAAGCAGGTGCGTCCGGCGTTTCACGACGCGGTGATCGAAGCATTAGGAGCCTGTGGTGGAACTCCGATCGTCGCCCCCGGCGCCTGAATGCGCGTTCGTTGTGCAGCGCTTACGGCACGCCTGAAGAGGCTGCGGAAAAAGTCAGTATTGGACGCGCAGCCCCTAAAGGGGGTTAATTTCGAAGGACTTGTGGTATCGCTTAAGCGATACCCTGATACGAAACGTACTTTTTGCCGCGGCGGTTAGGGAAAAAAGCTTGAAACGCAAAGACTGGGATCGCACAACACCGAAACGCAAAGCGTCGATCCGCAAAGCAACGACCGCGGAACTCCGGCGGCTTGGCACCGAGAAAGCAAACTCCGCCTCCGCCGATCTCGATCGCAAATCCGCACTCGAAATCGCGCGCATCATCAATCGCGAGGATGCCAAGGTCGCGGCCGCGGTTAAACGCGCGCTCCCGCAAATCGCGCGGGCGATCGACCTGATTGCTGCCGCACTCTCCGAGGGCGGGCGCCTCATTTACGTGGGCACCGGCACCAGCGGACGCATCGCGGCCCTCGACGCCGTCGAATGTCCGCCTACTTTTGACGTCGATCCGCGTACGGTCCAGTTCATCATTGCCGGCGGACCCAAAGCGCTGGGTGCAGCCGTCGAAGCCGATGAAGACTCGCGCCCGCTCGGCCGCAAAGAAATCGCGAGGAAGAAGCCCACCAAAAGAGATGTCGTGGTGGGTATTGCCGCCAGCGGACGCACTCCCTTCACCATCGCCGCCCTCCAATATGCGCGCAGGCGCGGCGCCAAGACTGTGGCCGTCGTCTGCAACCCGAACTCCCCGCTCGGCAAGGCCGCGCACGTGGCCATTGTCGCGGAGGTCGGGGCGGAAGTCGTCGCCGGCTCCACTCGGATGAAGGCCGGCACCGCGCAGAAGATGATTTTGAATATGCTCTCCACCGGAGCGATGACCCGTCTCGGCCACGTCTATGGCAACCTCATGGTTAACGTCCGTCCGCGAAACGAGAAGTTGGTCGAACGCGGAGTGAGCATCGTGGAAAGAGTCGCTGGACTTGACCACCGAGCCGCACGCAAGCTCCTTGCTGCCGCCGGAGGCCGCGTCGCCGTAGCCATGGTCATGGCCAAAGCTGGAGTCGGCGGCGCTCGCGCCGCCGCTGCTTTGAAAGAATCCCACGGTCAAGTGCGCAGAGCGATGGCGCTGGCAAGGCGTGGATAGAAGTTTGGGTTCTAACGGCGAAAAACATAACCACAGGGGGCACAGAGGTTCACGGGGAAGAGCGCGCGGGCGGAGTTCAAGCCGAATTTCCAGCGACAGCCACCCCGCAATCCTAGTTAGAATGAAAACGGTTCTGATTTCCGAAAACGTACTCTATGGATAAACTCGTAATCCGCGGCGGCAACGCCCTGCTGGGCACGGTCCGAATCAGTGGCGCGAAGAACGCCGCGCTGCCTTGCATGGCGGCAGCCCTGCTCACCGACGAACCAGTGATTCTCGAAAACATTCCGCAGGTGCGCGACATCGAGACCACGCGCAAACTGCTTGCCGCCATGGGCGCCGAAGTCGAACTCGGCTATGGACGCGCACATCACCGCACCACGATTTGCGCGCGCACGCTCGCTTCGCCAGAAGCGTCGTATGAGCTGGTCAAGACGATGCGAGCCTCCACGCTCGTCCTGGGACCGCTCGTAGCGCGCTGTGGACGCGCTCACGTCTCGCTGCCCGGAGGTTGCGCCATCGGCGCTCGCCCCATCGATCTCCATATCAAAGGTCTGGAGCGTCTGGGCGCGAAAATTACGCAGGAGCACGGCTACGTCGAGGCCATCACTGATCCGCTCAAAGGGGACCGGCTCCAGGGCGCTGAAATTGTTTTCGACAAAATTACTGTCACCGGCACCGAAGACCTGCTCATGGCCGCCACGCTCGCCGAGGGCGAAAGTGTCATGCAGAACTGTGCCCGCGAACCGGAAGTCGCCGACCTCGCAGCGCTGCTCAACGCCATGGGCGCCAAAATCCAGGGTGCGGGCACGTCAACGATTCGCGTGAAAGGCGTTCCGAAGCTCCACGGCGCCAAGCACCGCATCATCCCCGACCGCATCGAGGCCGGAACCTTCATCATAGCCGGCGCCCTCACCGGCGGCGACCTCAACGTCGCCGGATGCGATCCCGCGCACCTCACCGCCATCCTGCAGAAACTCGCGGAAACCGGCGTGAAGACTGCGGTGAAGGCCGACTCCGTCCGCGTTATGGGCGATCAGCCGCTCCAAGCCGCCGACCTGAACACGGAAGAATATCCGGGCTTCCCCACCGACATGCAGGCGCAGTACATGGCGCTTGCCACGCAGGCCGCGGGCACTTCGATTGTCACGGAAAATATTTTCGAGAACCGCTTCATGCACGCGCAGGAACTGGTGCGCATGGGCGCTGATATCAAGATCGAAGGCCGTCGCGCCATTGTCCGCGGCGGAACACCGCTGAGCGCGGCAGCCGTGCTCGCTTCCGACCTGCGCGCCTCGGCCTCGCTGGTGCTCGCCGCCCTGGTCGCCGACGGCGAGACCATCATCGACCGCGTCTATCACCTGGACCGCGGCTACGAACACATCGAAGAAAAACTAAAGGCGGTGGGCGCCGAAATCCGCCGCGTCGGCGATATCTTCCCCAAACGGGCCGCAACGCTCGCCCAACCGTAACGGACAACGAGGCGCGGTAATCTAGCCGGGATACGCAATGTGGGAGGAGCTGTGGAGACACACGTTCTCAAGCAGGTAATCGAAGTTATTAGGGCCGAGGAGCAGCGAAAAGCGGAACGACGAGCAGATATGAACCCGGAAGTTGTTTATGATCAGCTGATATTTACTGACTCACCGTTCGTAAACGAGCTTTGTCTGATGGTGCTGGTTGCCTTAAGGCACCAAGTCGAAAGAGAGATGATCCGGCTTGCGGCACGGTTAGTTGACGGCGGGACAGAAATCAGCGCCGAACAGTATCAGCAGAATGTGGAGAAGGAAAGAGAACTACTGAGAGAGCGGGACCGCTGGAAAAGAATGTCCATAAGGCTGGACGTGAACTCTTGTAAGGAGACCAAGGTTCTTGAAGCTCTTCGGCTCCTGTCGAACTCCTATAAACACGACCCCTTTGTGAAACCCGACATCAAACTGCTGAAGTTGCTGAATTTGCGTCCGGACTGGCCCAAGAAAACAACTGCAATCGGCGACGCGACCTCGGGCGGAAGTCAATCGCCGAAGTCGCCCAGGAAGAAGAACTACGCTCCCCTGCCTGAAAGCACTTCGCTGCAAGAGGCGTTTGCAGTCTTCGTTGGTCTTGCGAGGGACGCGGAATACTGCGATATAACCGAGAGATTCGTCGACAGCGTGAGCCAGTTCTTAGAGGGCCTCAAGAACCGAACAAAGGTGAGGCCCTTCGAACGAAGACGCGTGTCCCTTAATCCTCAAGACTTCGAGTACTGAGCGAACTGTAGGCGAGTGGCCTTGCGTGATAGGCTATCCCCGATTCGGGGAGGAATCACGAGATGGATAAAAAACTGTGGTTGATGGCGCTGTGCCTGCTCGCCTTGATACTCGTTGCGGTCGGACAAAAATCATCACCCAAGCCTGAACCCGTAGGATCGTCGCGCTATCAATTGGTTCCGGCTCAAGTCTTAGAGGAGAGCGAACCTCTAGGGAGACTTTTTCTGGTCGACGTACAGGATGGTAGGGTCTGGAAATATCAGAGCGGATTCAAAACTAACAAGGGTGACTCGTTCCCGGACACTTTCACTCCAGTAGCCATTGGAATCCCGACTGAAGGGGTTCCCGGATATGGTCTGAAAAAATCAGCGAGCGACAGCACGGGACACTAGGGTCACGACCCGTCGGTTACGGGCGCAAGTCTGCACTGGCAGTCGTGTCCGTCGTTTACGCCATCCTCACTCGCCGTCATTCCTTGGCGTTGTGCGTAAATCTGCGCTTCGAAAAGAGCCGACATTTGAGGGGTTTGCCAAATCGGATCGTCCCCATAGGCGGTGTCGCTCTTAACTAGGTCGGCGTAAAGTGCGGTCGTGCAGGAGGCACTTAAATCTTTAACCCACTTTTCCAGTTGGGCGACGGCTATTTCCTCCCCCTTAGCCTCGCCCCAGTCATCGGCAATAATGCCGAAGCGCATGTTGTGATGCAGAAACGTCGCTTTGTACGTTAGCGATTCCTCCGTCTACTCAATTGGCTCTGGGCGGCACGGCTGAAGCCGTGCCCTTCCCAAGACTTGCTCGACCCGAGATTCCGGGCTGTCCGAGACGGGGCAAGCCCCGTCTCTACACGATCCTACCTTCTTCCGCGTCCGCCACCGCCGCCAGAGCGGCCACCACCGTGACCTCCCGAACCACCTCCTGGACCGCGACCTGGACCTCCGCGACCGCGCCGCCGGCGATTGCGATCGCGATCGCCACCACCGCCGCTGGGACGTCCCTCGCGCGAGCCTTCCGGCCGCGCCGCGCCCGCCTCTACCGACGCCACCACTCCATCCACGCGGTTGAAGTTTGGCTCATCGTCCGCATCGAACTCCGCGCCGCCTTCGATGACCGCTGTAGGTTCTCCCTGCGGCATGGACGGCGTCAGCGGCGCCGGCGAAGCCGACGGCTCACCGCTGGCTACCTCCTCCGTTTCTGGAGGCGGAGCCCCGCCCATCTTGGCGCGCTGCTCTTTCAGAATCGCCTTCCGGGACAGTTTGATGCGGTTGCCTTCGACGGCCAGGACTTTCACCAGCACCTGGTCGCCTTCTTTCAGTTCGTCGCGCACGTCTTTGATTCTGTGTTCGGCGACTTCGCTGATGTGCAACAGCCCGTCCAAGCCGGGCAGAATTTCGACGAACGCCCCGAAATCCGCCAGCCGGCTGACCTTCCCGAGATACGTCTTCCCCACCTCGGCCGAAGCCGTCAGATCGCGGATGATCTGCAACGCCTTGTTGGCCGAGACTTCATCGCTCGACGCCACGTTGACCTTGCCCGAATCTTCCACGTCGATCTTGACGCCCGTTTGCTCGATGATGCTGCGAATCATCTTGCCTCCGGGCCCAATCACGTCGCGAATTTTGTCGACCGGAATCTGCAGGGTGTAGATGCGAGGCGCGTAGGCCGAAACCTTTACGCGCGGCTCGTTCAGGACCTCTTCCATCTTTTCGAGGAGGAACAACCGCCCGCGCTGCGCCTGCGCCAGCGCCTCTCGCATGATCTGCGAAGTGATGCCGGCAACTTTAATATCCATTTGCAGGGCGGTGATGCCGTCCTTGGTGCCGGCAACTTTGAAGTCCATATCGCCGTAGTGATCTTCCGCGCCCGCAATGTCGGTCAGGATGGCGTACTGGTCGCCTTCTTTCACCAATCCCATGGCCACCCCGGCTACGGGAGCTTTCAAGGGCACGCCAGCATCCATCAACGAGAGCGAAGCGCCGCAAATGGAAGCCATCGACGACGAGCCGTTCGACTCCAGAATGTCGGAGACAACGCGCATGGCGTACGGCCAATTGTCCTCGCTCGGAAGCACGGCCGAAATGGCGCGCTCGGCGAGCGCTCCGTGGCCGATCTCGCGGCGTCCGGCGCCACGCATGAAGCCCACTTCTCCGACCGAGAAGGGCGGGAAGTTGTAGTGCAGCATGAAGCGCTTCTTGGCTTCGCCTTCGAAGCCTTCGAGACGCTGCATGTCATCGCTGGTGCCGAGCGTGGTGGTAACCAGCGCCTGGGTTTCGCCGCGAGTGAAGATGGCGCTGCCGTGCGCGCGCGGCAGAACGCCGGTTTCGATCCAGACCTCGCGAATCTGATCGAAGGCGCGTCCGTCGGGACGGTGCTTGTGGTCGATCACCTGGTTGCGGAAAATGCGCTCGCGCAGGGTCTCGTAGTACTTCTCCAGCTTCGCTTTCGCCGGTTCGTCGTCCGCGGGCAAAGCAGCCTGCAGTTCCTTCTCCAGCAAGCGCACCAGTTCGTAGCTCTCGGCTTTCGGATGCTTCTGGGTATCAAGGGCGTCATGAAGTCGATTGCCGACCTTCGCTTCCAGGCTCTTCAAGTAAACCTCGTCGAATTCCGGAGGCGTCACCGCACGTTTCGGCTTCCCGACCTTGCTGCGCAGTTCTTCGATGGCGGCACAAATCTTCTTGATTTCGGTGTGGGCGAATTCGATGGCGTCCACCACCGTTTCTTCTTTCACTTCCTTGGCGCCGGATTCGATCATTACAATCGCGTCGGCGGTGCCTACGACCATGATGTTGAGCAGGCCGTCACGCATTTCGGCGTAGGTGGGATTGGCGATGAAGCGGCCATCGATCAGGCCGACGCGCACCGCGCCGAGCGGGCCGAGAAATGGAATATCGGAAATGGTCAAGGCAGCCGAAGCGGCGTTGATGCCGCAGACATCCGGATCGTTATCCGTGTCGGCGGAGAGAACCAGGGCGATGACCTGAGTCTCGCACCGGAAGCCTTCCGCGAACATCGGACGGACCGGCCGGTCAATCTGGCGGCAGGTGAGCACCTCGCGATCGGTCATGCGCCCTTCGCGCTTGATGAAGCCTCCGGGGAAGCGTCCACCGGCATAGGTGTACTCGCGGTAGTCGACGGTGAGCGGGAAAAAGTCGATGCCCTCACGGGGGTCAGGATTGGCGGTAGCGGTGGCGAGAACCACGTTTTCGCCCCAGCGGACGACGACTGCTCCGTGGGCCTGCTTGGCAAGTTTTCCGGTTTCGAAGGAGAGTTGTTTTCCGCCAGCGATTTCGACGGAAACTTTTGTGGCTTCAGGCTTCATAGGTCATCCTTTGTAGGGGCGGAAGGGCAGGCGCGCGGGCACGGAGTTCGCGTGGACAGGCGGATGCCAGGCGGCGGTTGGGAACGCACTTTGCTAAGGCTCACGATGGTGGAACCGGCTCCACCCGGAGCCGGTCGCGCTGTTATTTGCGGATGCCGAGCTTGGAAATAACGGTCTTGTACCGTTCCGAGTCGTACTTCTTCAGGTAGTCGAGCAGGCTACGGCGCCGGCTGACCATCATGAGAAGTCCGCGGCGCGAGCCGTGGTCTTTCTGGTGCGTCTTGAAGTGTTCCGTCAACTGACCAATGCGTTCGCTCAACAGCGCGATTTGAACTTCGGGACTTCCGGTATCGGTCGGGTGCGTGCGATACGTGTCAACGACGGATTGTTTTTGCTCTCTGGCTAGCACTAACCTGTTGCACTCCTGTCTCTTCTCGTTTTCGTAACGAGTTCGATGGTAACACGCGGCTGGCGGAGGTGGCAAACTGGCGACTGAATCGTGAGCGCTATTGCCTGTGGCTGTTGAAAAACTCGTTCTCTCAAAATCGGCAAAAATAAAATCGCGTCAGGAAGCCCTACAATCGATTTTCTCAGGTCGCCTAGACATTTTCTATCCCCCCAATTTTGGCTAATCGGTGCGAAAAGTGAGTTTTTCAACAGCCACGCCTGATTACAACAGTAATTCGAAGCAATCTATTTGCACGCCTAAAATGAGCGGTGGTGAAACCGTTGCCACGCAGGAGGACGGTAAACATGAATGGCGGGTCCACGAAGTTCTTCGTATTGGTCTCATACCTGTGTCTGTTCGCCCTTGCCTGCAATAATCGCCGCGAGTCCGTAAAGAACATACCGCCGGACTTCACCGGGTTCTGGAAGTGGCGTTGTTCTGATGATTGGGGCGTTCAAATTAAGAAACAGACGGGAAACTTATTCTCGGTCTCGTTTTGTGGGCCTGGCGGCTGCTTTGAGCCGGGCACATGGATGCCAAACACGCCGATAGTAGGAGACCCGCAATACCACTACATCAATCCGACGACTCTCGCAATTCAGCATGGGGACGGTTGGCAGACACTCACAAAATGCACTACGAACACCAATCCGGTGCTGGACTATTCGACGATGCCCTCTCAGTCGCCCGACACAAAAGAACTGGGTACGACGCATGCGCAAGCGGTCGGGGGCACGCGCAAAATAGTCCTGCCGAATCCCCAGTTGATTCATTGCCGCTCGGCGGAGTGCTCGCAGTTGTGGAAACAGGATTCGGGTGATGGTGGGGCAGTTTATCCCGCGCAGGTTCTGACAGACTTTGTAAATGGTGAGGTAGTTGGGCTCACTGCCGTTTACGACAAGTCAGTATCGACACAGGAACTCCGGGCTGCGATTGATACGCTCTATGGCAAGTGGACATTTGATCTTCATGGCAGCAAGTTATTTATATGGCGAGTCGAACCGGAAAAACTGGCTGTCCAGTTAACGGATCGGGATGACGGAACAAAACTAGTGATCTACTTGGATTTCGGCACGTATGGCTCTCACATGCCTTCTGCACACATCGATCCTTCTGCACAGACCGATTGCGGCAAATAGGTGTTGAAAAATCCCCATAGCACTCACAACCCCAGAATCGGCTGGTCGCCTGCTCATGAGAAACAGTACGCCGCGTGCTGTAGGATCGGCGTGCGCTGCGACTCGGCTGGAGGTTATACTAGAATGAACACTCGAAACAAACGAGAGATTGCCGTAATCTTCTGCTTGATTCCAGTGGTTGATTCCAGGACAAAAGCCAGGCCAATCTACAGAAGCTGCTTGTAGCCGGCCGCCATAATGACAATATAGATACGGGGGGTTTGTACATGCCACGAGGCCGATCAACTTTTAGCAAGCGTCAGAAAGAACAAGCGCGCCAGCAGAAACAGCGGGACAAGAACGAGCGCAAGACCCAGAGGAAGCAGGATCAACCGGGAGGCGTTGTGGTGGACGAAGCCGAGGAATTGCGTCAGATGCGGGAGCACGCCGCGGAGCAAGCCGCGCTGTTCGGCATCGGAAGCGACGACGAACCGAATTCCATCGAGGTCCTCACACCGCACAGCAAGGAAGTCGATCGCTAAACTGGCTACCTAATTAGTGGAGGGACGGGCGTCCTCGCCCGTCCAGCCGGGCTGGACGCCCGGCGCTCCACCAAGAACTACACAAAAACCTCGCCCGGCAAAGCCGTCAAAGTGCGCGATGCCAGCGTGTTTTCAATAAACCGCTTCGGCCGCTGCTCGCTGGCCGACGCATCCACCTGCTTGCGTTCGATGCGCAGCTTCAACGTGCGTTCGATATTGCGAAGGTCCAGAACCTCCACGCCCGTGACCAGAGTCGACGCTCGGCCCGGAGTGCCCATGCGCCCGGTGCGCCCGACGCGGTGTATGAAGTCTTCCGCCATCTTCGGCAGGTCGTAGTTGATCACGTGCGCCACGTCATCGCAGTGCAAGCCGCGGGACGCGACATCGGTCGCAACCAGGATCTGGTAGCGCCCTTCCTGGAATCCGCTCAAGGCGGCGTTGCGCTGCGACTGCGTCCGGTCGCCGTGAATCTGGGCGGTCGAAAAGCCATCGCGCTCGAGCTCCTTGGCCAGCCTTTGCGTGCCGCGCTTGGTGCGCGTGAAGATCAGGGTCTGTCCCTTTTCTTCATACAGCAACTGACGGAGCACATCCAGTTTCTCGGACGGCCGCACCTCATAGGCTTCGAGCGACACGCATTCCGCCGGTTTCAGAACGGAGCCGAGCGCGATCCGCACCGGCTCGTGGGTGTAGTCGTTCACCAGCGAGGCCACCGACTGCTCCATGGTGGCCGAGTAACACAGCGTCTGCCGACGTTGCGGCAGAATCTGCAGGATGCGCCGAATCGCCGGAAGAAAACCCATATCCAGCATGCGGTCGGCTTCGTCGAGCACGAGAATTTTCACGTGCCGCAGGTCTGCGAACTTGCGAGTGATGAAATCCTGCAAGCGTCCTGGAGTAGCGATCACAAATTCGCAGCCCGGGCGCAAACTTTGAATCTGTCCCTTTTCGGCTACGCCGCCCATCACCAACGCCGCCTTGGGCATTTTCTTGTCGCGGAGTTGTTCGTACTGTTCGTGAACCTGCATGGCCAATTCGCGCGTGGGCAGAAGGACGAGCGCACGGATGTGCTTTGATGTTGCTGTTTCATCTTTCGATGATTCGGCACGCAGCATCTCGAGGATCGGAATCAGAAACGCGAGAGTCTTGCCGGTGCCGGTTTGGGCGGTGCCGATGACGTCCTTGCCTTCAAGGGCAGGAGCAATGGCGCGTGCCTGGATGGGGGTGAGGGTAATGAATTGAGCTGCCGCCAGTTTCTGCTGCAATTGAGCAGACAAGGGCAGTTCCGTAAATGTGGTCATTCGATTGGTTTTCTTTCTGGAGGGGCTTACTTTTAATTTCTCGGACACACAAGTCCGAGTTCGCATGCCGCTCGCAATGAAATTGGCGCTGGAACCAAACGGCGGGCAGGAAATGCGGAGGTGATGCGGATCCAACAGGATCCCCGCTTAACGAGCAAACCGTAGCAAAAGCGTTAACAACAGTATAGCAGAAGAAAGCGCGGCGCGCGGTTACGTTAGTTATAGAGCGGACAGACTTGTTGATAATACGGATTCGGCGACTTGGGGACGAGCAGTTTTTGAAGCGCGGAAAATCGCGCGTGCGGCGCTACGCCCGATTGGACGGGCAAAAGCCCCATCCCCACACAAGCTCGGGCAGCTTGGTTCCGACCGGTCAAAAAAAGCAGGCCGGATTTGTACCGGCCTGCTCTGGTCTAGTGACTTCTTTACTTTACTGCCGCGACAACGGCGGTGACAAAATCAGCGCCGTTGGGTGTACCCAGGCCGGTAACGTTGTCCCATCCTGGGCCGGTCGTCAGCGAACTGTCGGTGCCGAAGCTGAGCGCGTACCAACGGGTAGAAGTTCCGTTGTACAGCGTACCCACGAAATCGGTGCTGCCTTGCACCGGAGCCAACAGTTCCGCAGGAGTGTAGTAGACGTTAGTGTGGGGCGGGACGTGAGTGCGGCCATTGACATTGTCAGGCCCGTTTACGTTGACAATGTCGGTGATGGCACCGGCAGGCAAACCGTAAAGAATCGGAGCAGCCTGGCCGAGCCATGTTCCGGCAGCCTGCGTGGCGATCGCCCAGATACCCGAAAAAGTGGGAGAGGCGAGGCTAGTTCCGCCGACGACTCCGATGAAGGTCTCTCCGCCTTCGGTATCGATGAACTCGACGCCGGTGTAGGGATCAGCCACCATCGAGATGTCAGGAACGAGCCGGAAGGTACCGGGCAGACTCGACTGGTATGGCGGTATCGGCCAGACACCGCTCACGCCGCCACCCGCGCCAAAGTAGAAGCCCTCGAAATCCGGCGGAATAATGGGCGGACTTTTTGGAGGCGTACCAGTAGCATAGGTTGCGATGCGGGTTAAGTTGGTGCCCCAACCCGTCTGCAATTTTGTGGTGTGGTTGTTGTTGAGGAACAAGCTGGTTCCACCCACGCTGGTCGCGTAGGGAGAAGACGCCGGCATGGAAACGGTAGTCTCACCGTAGGCCAGCAGGAAGTCTCCGTCGTCGCCGCTGGAGAAATTGACCGAGACGCCGAACGCGGCACCCGTCTCGTTGATAGCATTCTCAATAATCAGTTCGCCCGGCGCATAAGTGGCTAGAACTGCCTCTTCGATGCCGTAGCTGTTGGAAATCACCGGACCGATCGGATAGCCGCCGGGCCCGTCCTCGAGGGCATAGAGCACCGCGATGTCAAGGTCGCCGCTGTTGTTGGTGAGCCCCAGAACGAGGGCGATGTTGGCTCCTGGAGCAACCGAGTGCGACCACTCCACGTCGAGGCTGGTCTCCACATCCCAGCCACAAGTATTACCCCCGCAATTTGTGGGGCCCCCGGGGTAGTAGATGTTGAAGTTGACGCCTGGGACCAACGGCGGAAGGCCGTTGATCGCCGCGAAAATATTGGCGTCGCTCGTTATCGTATCGGAGCCGTAGGCATCAACGATCACCACGGTTTCGCCCGTGCCATCGAGCTTATCCGCGTATAGGGAAGTAAGGCCGTAGGCCGTATCCACCTGCGGTGCATCGTAGCCACATGGGGGAAGATTCGGAGGCGGGGAGCCGATGTAGTCGCCGTAGCGAGTGCCGGCGTAGTAGGCGGCGGTACCGCCAATACTGAAAACTGCATGCTGCGGATTGCCGAGGCAGTTGGCGTTAAAGTACTGCACCGCTGGGCCGACCTTTGACAGCGGTACCATCTTTGACAGCGGTGTCGTGGCGAAAGGTTTGCTGGTGTCGGGGTTGATCGGGAGCTTCGCATGGCTCTTGTACTTGAAATCGGTGAGGCCTTGGACGGCATAAACCAGCTTGCCCGCAGCACCCGGGATTGCCAGCTCGGCGCTGGGCAGGCGATGCGTCTCGCCATTGATTAGCGCGCGGTTGAGTTGCACGCCGGTCGCGCGTTCGACATCGGCTACGGCGCCGCGCGCAGTCACGGCATGATTGAGTTTGTCGGTGTAAACCACGTGGAGATTATTCGCAGCGAGATGCTGCTGCACAATGGCCATCTCTGCAGCACTCGGCGCGAACCGGGCTTGGTACTCTTTCGGCGTGAGCCAATGATGGTAGTTGGGCGAATTCCGGTCGTACATCTGCCGTACCAGTTCATCAAGTCCGGCTTTGTCGTGCTGCTTGAGCCAGAACGTAACGGAGATCTCCTTGGACGGATCTTCAGCGCCAAGGATCTGCGCATTCGATAAAGGGCGGCCACCACTAGCCGGCCGCGAAAACGCCGGAACGGCGATCAGCAAAACCGCAAGACTGGCAAACACCACAGCGGGGAAAATCCTACGTCTGTTTTGGGACATAAAGTGACATCTCCTGAAAGGTATAGTCGATATGCCCGCTAGCGCGGGCAGTCGTACCTCGGCGCGAACCGAGTTAAATTGTGGAAGGGTCATAAGTGTCGTCTTGGTATAAGCCGCAACATCCGCCGCAACATCCAACACCGGCCGCGGGGAACGGCTAGTGCCATCACCGGACCTCATACAAAGAAATCGGCCCCGGTACCAAGTGGGCTATAATTACGCCGTCGGAGTGCCAGTGTCAACAAGGTTTTCGACGACGCACACAGTTTGCAGCAAAGCTGCAGAATAGTTACCTTGGCGGCTTTCGAGCCGCAGGGCTAATGGGAAACCGGTCTTTAAAGGCGACCGCTCTTGTCTCCGGTTCTTCCGGTCGCACTGCGCTGAAATTGAGAGGAAACTTAGTCTCTCTTCTTATTGTTCCTACTTCTCTCCGCGAGCGCGGTGGCGTCCTCGATCATTTTATCGATGCGGCGGGCCTGGGCATCCGGAGTTCTATAGTAGAAAATGCCGAACAGGTGCCCGCGACGGCGCGAGGCCGACATGTCATCCCAACCTTCGCGGGCGTGCGGATTGCGCGCAAACGCCCGCTGCAAAACGGGCGGCAGTTCCCGTTCCGCCTCCATGACCGCGAGCAGGCGTTCCGCAATTTGTTCCGCCCGGCGCTCGCGAGCTTCGGCGCTCTTCGGTTCGCCGATCCACTTGGCGATGTCGTTGCGGGTGGAGTGATTCAGTTCGTCATACCATCGGCGAAGTGAGCGGTCTTCGCTAAGAAGATCTTCGCTAAGAATGTTTTGGAGCTCATCGGGAACGATTACCGTCCGTTCTTCGCGGTCGAGTTCAATTTGAAAACGAGCAACACTTCCTTCCGCGGCTCGCGCTCCCTTTTGCATCCGCTTGTTGACCAGCAAAATGTGACGCCCCTCTCGGGTGGGAAACAGAGAAGTGCGGAACGCAAATCCATTGACTTCGCCCTTCACCTTGATCTGGCCGCGCATCCCCCAGACCTTTGTGGTATCGAACGGCATGTAGACGATGATCCAATTGAGGCGCGAACGCATGCGCTCAAGCTTCGCCTCAAAGCGCATGGCGGCGGGAGCGAGCTTGGCTTTAGAGGTTTTCGGCATGAACGGAAACCGGGCGTTTGCATTCTAATATGAACGGACGAGCGCTAGGACATTGCGGGCAAGAGTTAAACTGTAGGAAAAGACATCCGGAGAACCATCGTGATCTGCCCGAAGTGCGGTGAGGACAATGCACCGACGTTTCGTTTTTGCGGAATGTGCGGCACCTTGCTCGAAGCTCGGCTCGAAGCTCGGCGACCGGCCGGCGCACCCGTGCCGGACCTTCGGCGGCCTCTCGGCGCGGAAAACGTGACCAAGCCCGCAAACAAGCCGGTGCCCCCGATCGCCGGGCCCTCGATGCTGGGCTTGGAT
>Ga0209517_10001656_pt1 | contig 33121 bp, 32 predicted proteins | sample PeaSoiMetSII2010_FD_187695 | JGI IMG/M metagenome (GOLD analysis project Ga0209517, IMG submission 187695) | Peat soil microbial communities from Weissenstadt, Germany - SII-2010 (SPAdes) (version 2) | ecosystem: Environmental > Terrestrial > Soil > Wetlands > Peat | place: Germany... | reverse complement strand
TTAAAGGGACGCACGCCGCAGTGCAAGCTTGAAGTTTCATTCTCGTTCAAACGGCGTCTGCGGACGTAGCGGCTCCGCTGGATTCCGGCCCAAAAACCCTGCCGGAATGACGAACAGGGGGGCCTCCACCTTTTCGCGGTTTCAGGGTGTCCCATGGGGACCTGAGATACTAATTCATAATTTCTAATTGCCTTTTTGCCTCTTCTCGTTGATATCGATCGCTCCAATTCGGACTTGCAGATCGGTTTTGCTGACAACTGATCCCACGCGGCGCAGGCCTTATAACCGCGAAGTGGTGAGAAATCCGTGTCCATCCGTATTTATCGGTATCCAAACGGATTGCCTCGGAGCGGAGCGCAAGGGAGGTTTTAAGCAGCTCTGCCAAACGGAGTAAAAATGGGTCCTGAATTGATTTTCTTGATGTATCCGTGTCTATCCGTGTTCATCCGTGTCAACAAGACTTGCCGGTGGAGGGATCGCTTCCTCCGGAAACAGGGCATGAACCAGGTCGGACAGTCCACAACCCACAACCCGCAACCCTTTTACCCCGTTACAACCCGTAGAGCCTTTCATATTTGTTTCTCAAATAATCGATCAAATAATCAGCCTTGAGTTCCTCGCCCGTGGCGGCCTGTACCAGGCTTCGGGGGAGATAGCGGCTTCCCTGCGAATGGACGTTTTGCCGAAACCATTCGAGAAGAGGAGCAAATTCACCCGCTTCGAACATTTTCTGCAAATCGCCAGAATCCCGTTCCGCTTTGGCGTAAAACTGCGCTGCATACATGTTTCCAAGGGCATAGCTGGGAAAATAGCCGATTGCTCCTGACGGCCAATGTACGTCCTGCATCACGCCGTCGGCGTGATCGGGCGGGAGCAGGTGAAAATACTTTTCCATTTTGGTGTTCCAGGCTTCGGGGAGATCGTCTGCCTCGAGTTGCCCTCCGATCAGCATTCTCTCCAGTTCAAATCGCATGATGATGTGAAGATTGTAGGTAACCTCATCCGCCTCGGTGCGTATCAGGCTTGGACGAACCTCGTTCAGGGCGAAAAGGAACTTGCCGATCTCCACGTTGTTCAACCACGGAAAATGCGCGCGTGCTTCGGGGTAGAAATGCTTCCAGAACCCGAAAGACTTTGCCGCTATGTTTTCCCACATTCGCGACTGGGACTCGTGGATTGCCATTGATATCGACCTGCCGCGAGGGGTGCCCCAATGTTCCAGTGGCAGACCCTGCTCGTAGAGGGCGTGTCCAGTTTCATGGATCGAGCTGAGCAGGCCCATTACAGGCGAGTTTGGGTCGAACCTTGTAGTTATTCGAACGTCACCCGGTCCGATCTTCGAGGTAAAAGGATGGGCTGAGAGGTCTATCCTGCCTGCGCCGAGATTGTAGCCCAGGCGGGTGACTACTTTCTCTATGAAGCGCTTCTGAATGGACTCAGGTGAATCACCCTTTAAGGCTGCCGTGTCCGGTTTTTGCCCCGAGTTTTCGATTCTTTGGAGCAATTCAAAAGCAGCCCCTGCAAGCCTGTCGAAAAGGGGTTCGATATTTTTTGCTTTTTCGCCCGGTTCGAAATTTTCGATCAGCGCATCGTAAATCTCTTCCCCATCACTGGAAAGCTCCGCAGCCTCCTGCCGTTTAAGGCTTATGATACGCTTGAGATACGGAAGAAACCCTTTCCAGTCATTTTGGCGTCTCATGTTTTGCCAGGCAAGCTCCCCTTCGGAGCCCGCCTTTGCAAGCTCTACTGCGAGCGTTTCCGATATTTTGGTTGAGCGCTCATATCTTCTTTTCCATTCACGTAGATTTGCAGCCTCATCGGATAGAGGTTCTCCTGCGATTCCCGAGTCTTCGGCCTTCGCAAGCATTTCTCCGAACCGGGGGTCCGTCGTGCGCCTGTAAAGAAGAGCGGTGATTGTTGCGATTTGCTCCGCTCGGTGTGAATGGCCTTCCCGGGGAAGGCATGTGCGCTGGTCCCAATGCAGCAGCGCTTTCATCGAATCATACAGCGCGGTGGTTCTGGAATAGTCCAGCAGCCATCGGTAAGCTTCCGCGGGTTCCTCAATGTGGGGCTTCATATATCGTGCGCCCCTCCTTCCGTGCCCAGTAGAGCAATGTGCCGGCTACGCGGCTGCGCCGTTCATATTCGGCTTCCGAGTATACCAACACATCCACCCCGGTCCCGATGGGACCAATAAGTTGGCGCAAAAGCACCATTTCTTCCCCTCGATTGGTCTCCCGCGGCTGAATAACCATAATATCAAGGTCGGAGTCTTCATCAGCCTCGTTGCGCCCGTAGGAGGCAAACAAAATTACCTGGCTGGGTTTCGTGGCTGCAACAATGCGCGTGACAATTTCCTGCAGAATTTTCTCGTCAATCATAGCGGCGCCTTTAATCGGAAGACGAAAATCTCCACTGCTCCCTGTTCATTGACTTTTACGGCCACAGACTTAGTTTGCAGTTGATTAAAAATAATGCAACTTCAAGTAATATGAAAGAATTAAGCGCTGCCTTTTAGACCCTCGTTGCCGTGGAAGATTTAGACTTCGGATGGAACGTAACTGACTCATAACTCAAAACTCAAAACTCAAAACTGAAAACTCTCATATGCTTCCTGATGAATTGAAACTCAAGCTTGAGAAAATGATTTCGGATGCGGAATCGCCCCGCGAGAAGGCCATAGATGTGATGTTCGAAATTCAGGAACTCCAGGGCTGGATGAGTGACGAAGCCATGGTCGAAGCGGCGGGGCTGCTCGGCATGACTCCCCTTGAGCTTGAGGAGCTTGCCACGTTCTATGACTATATCTACCGAAGCCCTGTTGGAAAATATGTCATCAAGGTCTGTGACAGCACCGTATGCTGGCTCGAAGGCCACCAGAGCATAATCGACTACATCAGCGCCCGCGCCGGCGTTCCCATGGGCGGGACAAGTCCGGATGGGCTCTTCACGCTTCTGCCGGTCTGCTGTATCGGCTATTGCGACCGTGCTCCCGCAATGGTGATAAATAAGCGGGTGTATGGAAAACTGACCCCGGAAAAAATCGACAGAATCCTTGATAAACTGGCCAATTCAGCCGAATTTCACGAATCGGAATAATTGTCATGCCGCAATATCCTCAGGTATTGTTCAAAAACAGGAAACCGGACCGGGTGGCGACCCTGGACGAATACCGCGAAAGCGGCGGGTACCAGGCCCTCGAAAAATTCGTCGGTGGAGCGGTTTCACCCAAAGAGATCATAAGTTTGGTGGATCAATCGGGCCTGCTGGGTCGAGGCGGCGCAGGTTTTCCCTGCGGGAAAAAATGGGCGGCGGTTCCGGAATCGGGCGCCTTTCCGCGATATCTTGTCGCAAACGGCGACGAGATGGAGCCTGGAACATTCAAGGACCGCATTCTGCTCCATGTTGACCCGCACTGCATAATCGAGGGCATGGTCCTTTCGGGTTACTCCTTTTCGGCCTCCAAAGCATTCTTCTTTGTCCGTCCGTCCTACGAAAGCAGTGCGGTCATATTAGAGCGCGAGCTGGAATACGCGCGGCAGGCAGGTTTTCTGGGAAACAACATCCTTGGTACGGATTTTTCTTTTGACATCGTGGTCCATCGCAGCGGGGGAAGATATATTTGCGGAGAGGCAAGCGCGCTGCTAAACGCCATAATGGGGAAAAGACCCAACCCCGTAAAGCCCCCTCCATATCCGACCGAAAAAGGCCTCTGGGACAAGCCGACCGTCGTTAATAACGTGGAAACCCTGGCCTGTGTGCCTCATATTCTGCGCAACGGTCCCGAGTGGTTCAAAGGCCTGAGCGCCACCCCGCATGGGGCCGGCACCAAGTTGTACGGCATAAGCGGTAAAGTAAATATCCCTGGCGCGGTCGAGCTGCCGATCGGCACGCGGCTGAGCGAGATAATCGAAGAATACTGTGGAGGAATGAGTCCGGGCTCCGAATTCAAAGCCTGTCTTCCGGGTGGGGCTTCGACCCGGTTCATGACCAGGGAGCATTACGATATCCCGATGGATTTCGAAGATCTCAAGAAAATCGGAAACCGCCTCGGCACCGCCGCCATAATGGTCTTCGATCAAAAAACCTGTCTTGTGGGCGCCACTTTGAATCTGATCGAATTCTTCGCCCGTGAGTCGTGCGGGTGGTGTACGCCCTGCCGGGAAGGGTTGCCATACATGCGGGACCTGCTGTGGAGAATCGAAAACGGAGAGGGGAAAGAAGAAGATATCCCCAATTTGAGGAGATTGTGCAAGGAGGTGTGGAACTCTTATTGCGCTCTTGCCCCGGGGGCCGCAGAACCGGTAATCAGCCTTCTTGATTTTTTTGAAGATGAAGTACGCCAACATATTAGTGAAAAAGGATGTCCTTTCCATGCCAAGGCTGATCATTGACGATCTTGAAGTAGATGTCCCAAAGGGCAGCAAGGTTATCGACGCCGCCGAAAGGTTGGGCATCATGATCCCTCGCTTCTGCTATCACGAGGCGCTGGGATCGGTTGGGGCATGCCGGATGTGTGCGGTCAAGTTTATCCAGGGCCCCTTCAAAGGCGTGCAGATGAGTTGCATGATCGATGCTCAGGATGGGATGGTCGTATCTACAACCGACGAAGAAGCGGTTCAGTTCCGCCAAAGGGTAATCGAGCTGCTGATGATGAATCATCCCCTGGATTGTCCTGTATGCGACGAGGGCGGACAATGCCTGCTGCAGGATGAAACGGTGTCGGGCGGACACGCAATCCGCCGTTATCGGGGCAAAAAGAGAACCTATCGCGACCAGTACCTGGGACCTTACATACAGCATGAAATGAACCGGTGCATCCATTGCTACCGCTGTTCCAGGTACTACCAGGAGTTTTCAGGATACAGGGACCTCGGCCCACTGCAGATCGGGGACCGCATGTTTTTTGGAAGGTTTTCGGACGGTAAGCTCGAAAGCCCTTTTTCTGGAAACCTGGTAGACATCTGCCCAACAGGTGTCTACACGGACAAAACCGCCCGGTTCAAAGTAAGACGGTGGGATCTCCACAGAGCGCCTTCGCTTTGCAACCACTGCCCGCTTGGGTGCAACACGATCGCAAACGCTCATTACCGAGGGGTCATGCGCGTGGAGGCCCGCTACAATCAGGATGTAAACGGGTACTTCATATGCGATGCGGGCAGATTTGGATTTTCTTACTCGAATGGAGGCGCACTCCACGAGAAGCGGCCCTGGACGCCGCGAATTCAGGGAAGCGACGTTTCCGCGAAGGCAGCTATCGCAAAAGCACGGGAAGATCTGGACAATGTAGCCGAAAAATATGGTCCCGGGGCTATCGCAGCGGTAGGCTCGGCTCGAAACAGCCTCGAGTCACAGTGCATGCTAGGGAAAATATGCAGGACAAGAGGTTGGCGCGGGCCGGTATTTTTTACCGATCCTGCAAAACTGCGGAAGACGCGCTCGGCCCTTGAACGGCTTGACGGCGACATCGCCGTGTCGCTGCGGGAAATCGAGAATGCGGATTTTATAGTCATTGCCGGGGCCGATCCCCTCAATGAAGCAGGGATGGCGGCCCTGGCGGTCAGGCAGGCGTCCAGGAAGCAGGCCCCCATTGTCACAATCGATCCGCGTCCGCTTTTCCTGCCCTGCGATTTCGACCATATACCGGCTGCGCCCGGAAAGATCGAGCTGTACCTGGGCATGCTGATAAGCGCTGCGTTGGCAAAGGATTCGACAGGGTTCGGAAAAGAGGCTGTGGATTTTTATAGCGCCCTTGTTGCCGAAAAGGGGAAAAGTGAGGTCCCTGCCGGGATTTTTTCGCTTGCCGAAAGACTGGGAGCCAGTCAAAGGCCGGTGATAATTTGCGGAACCGACGTGACCCGGGAGACTACGCCATCGTTTACCGCCGATTGTGTCCGTCTGTTGCGGCTGGCAGGAAAACAGGCAGGCCTTTTTTATCTGCTTCCAGGGGCGGGCTCTTTTAGTTCCGCGCTCCTTTCCGGAACCGATGGCGAAGCTTTTGGCGACCTTATCGGCGATATTGAAAACGGTCTTATCAAAGCGCTGGTAGTTGTGGAAAGCGACCCTTTTCATTATTATCCGGACCGGGTCAGGCTCGAGCGGGCTATGGAAAGCCTCGAACTTGTGGTTGCGATAGACTATTTCCCATCCTCGACTGTGAGTCGAGCTTCCATTTTTTATCCGGCTTCCACCATCTTTGAAACTGGCGCCACATATGTCAACCAGGAAGGAAGGGCCCAGTTTGCCCGGCCGGTTCATCACGGAGGCGTGCCTGTCTGGGGAGGGGAACACCCGCCGCGCGTCTACAGCAATTCTATTCCGGGAGGCGATCACCTTCCGGCCTGGAAGGCGCTTTGGGAAATTGCCGGTTCGACGCCCGATACTGGAGCGGCCGATATTTCCCCGGGCGAATTCATCCCGGCGGAGCACGCTGCCTTTGAAGCATTCGGCTCCGATAATTACCCTGTCGATGGAATAAGGGTGCTTCAAGGAAAAGCGGGGCTGACTGGGAATTGGAACTCCCGGATCGAAGAGTCATCGCAAAGACCCGAAAACGCCGAACCACTGGAGCTTTTGATGGTCGAGTGGATGTTCGGCACAACGGAATTTTCGGCCTGGTCGGATAGCCTTGCTTCGGCTATTGCCGAACCATATATGTCGATGAATTCTAAAGATGCCTGCCGCGCAGGTGTTTGCGACGGTGACAGGGTGTCCCTGGAATTGGATAACGGGACCATTGAAATCAAGGTTTCAGTGTCGGACCGGGCGGCCGAAGGGGTATTGGTCATCCCTCGTCATCAGTCGCTGGATTGGCGGAAGATGAAAGATTTCTCCGTTAGGGTTCTGCCCGGCAAGATTCGGAAGATCTAAGCTATGGATATGAAAAAATGTGCAGTCGGAGTCGATCTGGGCGGTACCAAGATAGCTCTTGGCATCGTAGATGATGAAGGACGTTTGCTGGAGCGGCTTCGCTACGATACCGAAACGCAAGGGGGCTACGGGGCGGTAATCAAGCAGATCGTCGATGGGGTTCGACAGCTCAAGGACAAGGGTAATCCGTCTGGCGCGCCGATGTCCGGGGTCGGAATCGGGGTTGCCGGGCAGGTAGACCCGGAGACCGGGGCCGTCGTGTTTGCGCCAAACCTGGACTGGCGTGACGTTCCGCTTCGGGGTGACGTGGAAAAGGCATGCGGACTTCCCGTTGTGGTAACCAACGATGTCAGGGCTGCGCTATGGGGCGAATGGCTTTTCGGCGCGGGCCGCGGTGTCGAAGATCTGATCTGTATCTTTGTTGGAACGGGGATCGGCGGAGGCATTGTCTGCGGCGGCAGGGTGCTTGAAGGATGCAGCAACACCGCCGGGGAGATCGGGCATATGACGGTCGATCTTCGAGGCCCGCTTTGCAAGTGCGGGAACCGGGGGTGCATGGAAGCACTGGCCGGCGGCTGGGCCATGGCCCGCAGGGCGCAGGAGAGTGTGAAGGCCGGCCCTGTCGCGGGAAGCGCTATTTTGAACATGGCAGGTGGCAAAATCGAAGAGATTACGGCAAAAACCCTGGTTGATGCCTTTTATGCCGGAGACCCGCTGGCGGTTACCATACTCGATGAGGCCACAGACGCTCTGTCAGCAGGTATCGCCGCCCTGGTAAACGCGGTTAATCCCTGTAAGATTATTCTGGGGGGCGGCATCATAGAAGGCATGCCCGAGATGGTCTCGCGCATAGACAAAGGGGTGCGCAGCCGCGCATTGAATGCGGCAACCGGCCGCCTTGCAATTGTTGCTTCAAAACTGGGAGGCGAAGCCGGTATAATAGGGGCTGCGGCGTTGGCCATGAGGCGGTAGGACCGCCGGCAGGGGCCTGACTATTGCCCACACATGGAGCCGGGGGGTAGGAGATCTGTTCAAATTTCCCCCCTTTTCTAAAGGGGGGCAAGGGGGATTTTGTGGTGCTCCGATTCAACAGAAACCTCAAACCCTTTGCCAGAGAGCTACGCAAGAACATGACAGACGCCGAACAGGCCCTTTGGTCCAAATTGAGGAGAAAGCAGCTCAACGGTCTTATTTTTTACAGGCAAAGAAACATTGGAAACTACATCGTAGATTTCTACTGCCCGGCTGCGAAACTCATCGTCGAACTCGATGGGGGCCAGCATTATTCGGTTGAAGGCAGGGCCAAAGACAAGACCAGAGATGAGTACCTGGTCAATCTCGGCCTAAATGTGCTCAGATTTTCCGATCTGGACATTCTTAAAAATATGGATGGGGTCTTGTCTGTATTATACGAACATACCAAAATCCCCCCTGCCCCCCTTTAGGAAACGCGATATTATACTTGACGTTACCACCTTCGGGTGGGATAAGGGGGAAACAAAATGTTCACAGTAGCCCTTAATCAATGCATTAAGTCGTTTAAATTATGGAGTTTATTAGATATGCTCCAAGTCCACGCAGATGAATTTATGGCTGTCGGAGAACTCTACCATGATTTTAAAACAACTTTCGTTATTTCCAGCATCAATTCAGATACCTCGATAAGCGAACAGGATTTTGAGGAGATGAAAAAATACCTCAAAAGCCTAAAAGGACATTGTGACAAATTATTTTTACCTGTTTCGTGTGCTCTGTTGGAGAAGAAGATTGATGATCCGCCCCGAAGCCGAAGAGAATTTGAATTGCTCTATGAAGCAGTTGTTACCGAAATTGAGTCCAGGTTGTTTCTGTATGTACCGGCAGAAAGAGCTGTATTTCATGAATCTCGGTTCAATTTAGAACAACCAATCGTGGCAAATTTCCCAAATGCATCCAAGGAAATAGTAAGGGCTTGCAATTGCTATGCGCTGGGCGAGTTTACCGCAAGCGTGTTCCACAGTATGCGGGCCGTCGAAATAGGTTTATGGGTTTTTGCTAAAAAATTCGATCCAGGATATCCATTTCCGGTTGAACTTGCTGGTTGGCAAGACTTAATCACTCATATAGAATCCAAAATATCAGAGATGAAGAAGCTTCCAAGGGGGGAAAAGAAGGACGAAGAATTGAAATTTTGCTCATCTGCCGCATCGCAGTTTTTCTATTTTAATAATGCGTACCGAAAGCACGTTTCACATAGCAGAGAAAACTACAACCAGAGCGAAGCACTTAAAATAGCCTCAGATACATTAGAGTTTTTAAGTAGACTATCTTCGACGCTATCAGAGTAATCACGTTGTTTCGGGTGTTGGTCTTTTTGGCGATTTGGCAATCTTGTTAAATGCTTCCTTAAATTTCTTTTCGGGATCATCCACCAAACCAATCCGCTCGACTGTCTCTATGAATCGGGCGGATTGTTCTTTGTTGTCTGGTTCCGGTCTTTTCTTCCTGCCCATAGCTGATCCTCCCTTTAGAGAGCTAGATTTGCTAGCTAATGTCGATCCCCTTTTTGACCTTGGGCATACTTTGGCTTGCATAGCATTGCCACATGGACCCAAGATAGACAGGCCAGAACAGAATAATATTCAATAAATGGATATTTATCAACGATCTCAATGGATTGGGGAGATTGAAGCTGCTTTTAAGTTGCTCGTATGTTGCTCCTGAAGTAAATAGGATACCGATAATCCAAATAACTATCGCCGTTTTCATTATTTACTCTCCCCTGAATGGCTTCTTCCCTTCTCTAATCAGTTCCAGCTAATTAGTCTCTTCGCACGTAAAATCGCATCCACGGGCGAATTTGTCAAGCGCAAGGGACTGTGCCGCCGCCTCAAGCTGCTAAAGCCACACATAAATAAATGCTCATAAACTTATATATTTATTTTAAAGTTGACAAAGCCGTTCAGCGAGCATAAAAAAAGGGCGGATGCGTGAACATCCGCCCAGTTGAGGGGTTGCAATTGATTGTGTTAGTTCTTTTTACAAGGCGGAACAGGTGTAGACCGTTTATGAGCGGGTACGTGTTCCGTCTTGCCGTCCACCTTGCGAGTGTACGGATGAACCGTTACGATCTTTTTCCCTTCTTGAGTTTTCATGAACTCACCACCCTTCTCGCGTAAGAACCGCGCCGCTAAACGGTGTGCGCGATAGAGTGGTTTGCGGGGCCATTGCAACCCACATCACCTATACAACTATCTGATTGTCTTGTCAATTTGCGCAGACTTGACCCGCCATCGCACAAAGGGAATCCGCAACTGTTTCAATCGGGGGGACTTCGGGGCTTTCTTTGGAGGTTTTTCAGTTAGTCGTTTCGTAAGTCAGTCTTTTACCCACTACGCCTTTGAGCAGTTTTTCTGCCCTAGCCGAATCATCAATTCCCTTTGCTATCCGGTTGCTGTACCGGAAATCAAACTCCGCGAGGTATCGGTGCATGTGCTCCTTGGCGCAGTGCTGGTAAACACCCTTCATCCCACGCTTAAAGATGGAGAAAAAGCCTTCGACGGTGTTGGTATGAATTTCTGGATCGGCAAGCGAAACATATTCTCCCTGGCTATGGCGAACAACGTCATGGCCCGCGAAATCATCCTTCAGGTAGGTGTACTGTCCCGCATCGTCGGTCATGATCCGGGCTTCCTTTGCGATGTTTTCCTTCAGTATCGGGACTATGGTTTTTGCGGTAACATCATCAATAACCACGCTTCGAGCTTGCCCAGATTCACGGTCTATCAGGGAAAGAATTTTGTTTTTGTGCATGTAGCCGCGACGAACCGGCTTCTCGGGATCATTCCAAAGAAAGGTTTCATCCGATTCGACGGTCCCGCCGTTACTGCCGAAAGGCGCAAGTTCGCCGGTTCGCATTGCTTCGCGGATTCTATGGCTCATAAACCATGCGCTTTTCAGGGTGATGCCCAAAGTTCGGTGAAGTTGGTTTGAACTGATTCCCTTCTTTGAGCTTGCTATTGCGAACATCGCCTGAAGCCAGAGCCTCATAGGGATATGGCTATCTTCGAAGATGGTCCCGATCTTGACAGTAAACGGTTTCCGGCATACATAGCACTTGTACAGCCCTGGCCGGTAACTCTTGCCCTTGAGTTTGCCGATCTTCTCCTTGCTTCCGCAATGAGGGCAAACAGGGCCGTTTGGCCAAAGCTGGGATTCGACAAAAGCATAGGCGGCTTCTTCATTGTGAAAACGGGGATCGGATAAAATTGGGTGGCTCATGGCTCTATCTCCTTTGTTGGAGATAATATACAGCATTATTTGGGGATGTCAAGTATAATATCGCGTTAGGAAAGGGGGGTGATTGGCAAAGCCCCCCTTGCCGCCCGATTTTCACTCCGGGGGGCATGTGTGGGTAATAGTCAGGGCAGGGGCGGAGGACGGATGTTTCTGTCCACCTTGTCCACAAAGTCCACGATTGTGCTCTTCTTGCAATATCTCGTTATATTGCTTTGCTGGAGATGACCTTTTTCGTGCAGAGACTCCCGGCTTGGTATGAATTCTACGCGTTTGGTTAATTATGAAGTTCCAATATTGTCCGTATTGCGGCGCCTCGCTCAAAGTAAAAGCGGCCAAAGAGGGTGTAAGGTCTTTTTGTCCCGATTGCGGCAAGGTTTTTTATCGGAACCCGACGGTGGGGGTAGCGGTCGTGCTGGTTGAGGATGGAAAGGTCCTTCTGGTCAGGCGCAGGGGATCGTACATCGGGCAGTGGTGTATCCCATGCGGCCACCTCGAGTGGGACGAAGAGGTGCATGAAGCCGCCGGGCGGGAATTCTTCGAAGAAACCGGGATAAGAGTCAGCGTTGGGCGGGTTTTTTCCGTTCACTCCAACTTTCACGATCCTGAATTTCAAACTGTAGGGATCTGGTTTTGGGGGACGCGGACGGGAGGAGAACTTCGACCGGGATCGGACGCGAGCGAAGCAAGTTTCTTCAGCCTGGACGATTTGCCGGAGATGGCGTTTCCGACAGACAAAGACGTATGCAGGGAGTTGAAGGAGTATTTTGAAGCCCGTCTTCCCGGAGAAGATTGAGAAAGCCAGCGTTGTTTAATGTCAGGTGTCTCCCCGGCAAGCTCTGTCAGAAAGTGCCGCCCGTTGACTTCCAGTCACCGGTTACTCAGATTTGAGAGAAGCCATATCGATGGAGAAGCGGTACTTCACATCGGACTTGAGCAGTCTCTCGTAAGCTTCGTTGACTTTCTGGATGGGGATGACTTCGACATCGGCGGTAATGTTATGTGCGCCGCAAAAGTCGAGCATCTTCTGAGTCTCGGGGATACCGCCGATGAGCGAGCCGGAGAGGGTGCGGCGTCCGAACAGAAGGCCGAAAGCGGCGACGGCGAGGGGCATCGCGGGAGCGCCGACCAGGGTGATGTTGCCGTCGCGGCGGAGCAGGTTGATATAGGCGTTGATGTCGTGATCGGCGGCGACCGCGTCGAGGATGAAGTCGAAGCTGCCGGCGTGCTTTTGCATCTCGTCGGCATTGCGGGAGACGACTACTTCATCGGCGCCGAGGCGGAGTGCGTCTTCCTTCTTCCCGGGCGAGGTGGTGAAGACGACGACATGGGCTCCGAACGCATGAGCAAACTTCACGCCCATGTGGCCCAGTCCGCCGAGGCCGACCACTCCAACTTTCTTGCCCTTTGTGACGCCCCAGCGGCGCATGGGCGAGTATGTTGTGATCCCGGCGCAGAGGAGCGGCGCGGTTCCGGCGAGATCGAGGTTGGAGGGGACGCGCAGAACGAAGCGTTCATCTACGACTATGCTATCGGAGTTGCCTCCATAGGTGACGCCTCCTAGGTGCTTGTCCGGGGAGTTGAAAGTGAGGGTCATGTTCGGGCAGAACTGCTCAAGACCGGCCCGGCACTCGGGGCAGGCTCCGTCGGAGTCGACCATGCAGCCGACCGCGGCAAGGTCGCCGGGCTTGTACCTGGTGACTGCCGAGCCGACCTTGGTGACACGGCCGACGATCTCATGGCCGGGGACAATCGGATAGACAGTGGGCATGAGGCCGCTCCACTCGTTACGCACCTGGTGGAGGTCGGAGTGGCAGATGCCGCAGAAAAGTATTTCGATCTGAATGTCGTGTTCGGTTGGATCGCGCCGCGCGATCGTGGTGGGAGCAAGCGACGATGTCGAACTTGCTGCGGAGTATGCTTTAGCGTTGTACATGGATTTATCCTCCTATTGGTTTCGTTTCTACCCTCAATCAGGCTTGGTATTGTTCGTCGGTGACCTTTTCCATCCAGTCGACGGCCTTGCCGTCGAGTTGTTCCTGAATGGCGATGTGCGTCATGGCCGTGGTTGCCGTGGCTCCATGCCAATGCTTCTCGCCCGGCGGTATCCAGATCACATCGCCAGGCCGAATCTGCTCGATCGGACCTCCCCAGCGCTGCACAAGGCCGCAGCCGGCCGTCACGATCAGGGTCTGACCCAGCGGGTGAGTGTGCCATGCTGTCCGAGCGCCGGGCTCGAACGTAACACTGGCTCCGAGCGCGCGCGCCGGAGCGTTTGCCTGGAACAGCGGGTCAATGCGCACCGTGCCGGTAAAATACTCGGCCGGTCCTTTGCCGGAGGGTTGAGATCCACTTCTTTTGATTTCCATTTTCTGAATTCCTTAACTCGACGGTAGCAGTCGTTTGTCTGGCGCTTGCAGCCTGCTGCTCGCGCCCGTGATGACGGCGACTCTTCCTTCGATGTATTGAACTCCTTCTTTGATTTAAAGATAGGAACTATCTTTCTCCACGTCTGCGTTGCCTGAAGGACGAAGGACATGGGGTGAATCTTATTGGGTTTTGTGTAAACTAAGATAAAGCCCTGATCGTCAAAGGGGCAAAGATCAATTGCCGAGGAAAGGTGACATTGCGGTGAGATCTGATTAATCTTGAGATAACCGTCGTCGCGCTATTATGGTTACGGGTATCTGTATGTTGGGTGCGCCATCGGCTGTTATTATCCGTTTTATGGTTATGGAGGCTATGGCTGGTGGGGATACGGCCGTTATCCTTACTACGGGGGTTGGAGAGGATACCGCACGGCTTATAGAGGTTGTTATCGTTGAGGACCCTTTAACCGAGGACACTAGATAGAAAACAGCATGGAATGTATCAGTTGTGAAGTGCTGGTTGTCGGCAGCGGCGCAGCGGGTCTGCGGGCGGCGATTTCCGCGCGGGAAGCGGGATTGGACGTCGTTGTACTGTCCAAAGGATCTCCCGGCAAGTCCACTTGCACCGGGTTCAGCGGAGGTGTAATTGCCGGGGGGCGGCTCTCCGATGCATCCGAAACCCACCTGGAACGCACTCTTCGCACCGGACGCGGAATAAACCGGCTCGAGCTTGCCGAGATTTTATCCGACGAGGCCCCCGCGAGGCTCGATGAACTGTTTCGGTGGGGCATAAAGGCCGAATTGCGCAAAGGTTACCTTTTCGCGCAGGGCCGCGCGCCTGTTTTGGGCATGGAAATCATCCGATGCCTTCTTCGCAGGAACCTGGAACTGGGCACACGATTTAGCGGAAAAATTACGGCGGCCGGCCTGGTCATGGAAAACGGCTCCGGGGGGCTGATTGGGCTTAACTCATCGGGCGAATGGCTCGCGTTTACCGCTGCGGCCGTAGTTCTGGCAACCGGAGGGGCCGCCTCGCTCTATCTTCTGAACGACAACCCCGGACGAATGCTTGGAGAGGGCTCCAGGCTGGCCCTCGATGCCGGCGCAACCCTCCAGGATATGGAGTTTGTACAGTATTATCCGTTGTGCCTCGCCGAGCCGGGGCACGCGCCGCTGGTCATGCCTCCGAGGCTCGCCGACAAGGGGCTTCTGGTAAACGGGAGCGGCGAGGATATCCTGCAAAAATACGGAATCGAAGAACGTCCGGCGGCCGAGTTTGCCCGGGATCGCCTCTCCCAGGCACTCTTTCGGGAAATATACCGCAATGGTCAGGAAGTTTTGCTCGATCTTCGGGCCGTTTCCGAAAAAATATGGCAAAAAGACCCCTTCTCCGCTTCCATGAGGCATATTCTTGAAGAGCGATACGGCGCTTTGCAGAGACCTCTGCGCGTAGCTCCCGCTGCCCACCACACGATGGGGGGAGTGAGCATTGACGGCGGTGGCGCAACCTCGGTGCCGGGACTCTTTGCCGCAGGAGAAGTTGCGGGCGGTTTGCACGGCGCCAACCGGATGGGCGGCAATGCACTAAGCGAAACGCTCGTATTCGGGGCCCGCGCCGGGAGGTCTGCCTCGGACTGGGCAAAAGGGACAGGGGAGAGGAAGCCGATTTTGGACCAACTTGAGGAACTGCGCCAGGAGTGGTGCTGCCTCCGTTTGACCGAGCCGGGGCTGCTCAAAAAACTTCAACGAGTCATGTGGGAGAACGGCGGAATACTAAGAGATGGGACTGGTCTTTCGCTCGCTCAAACCCAGGTCCTCGAAATCGCCGCAAGCATTCGAGATTTCCCGGGAGAAGCCGGCCAGGCAGACGCAATCGAGCTTCTCTCAGCCACGCGAGTGGCATGGATCATCCTGAAGGCGGCGCAAAAAAGAATAGAGACCAGGGGCTCGCATTTCAGGGAAGACTACCCTGATCAGAACGATCTCGAATGGCGCGGGCACCTCCTGGTCCACACAACTCCGAAAGGGGATGCCTGGGATTTTGTTGAAGAGTAATTCTAGGCTCGACAAAAGCTTTTTTGATGTGATAATGCTCACACTATTGTGAAAGTTTGTCCAATTTGGGGCGCGATCAACGGAGGATTTTAAAAAATGCCTGAATTCAGTTACCAGGACCCTTTCCCACTAGGGGAAGATGACACAAAGTACAGACTGCTGGCAAAAGATTATGTTTCTGTTGCAAATTTCGAAGGCAAACAGATTCTCAAGGTAAAACCCGAAGGGCTCGAATACCTTGCAAATCAGGCAATGCGCGAGATCTCCTTTCTGCTTCGACCCAAACAGCTCGAGAAGTGGGCTGCAATTTTGGAAGATCCGGAGTCCTCGCCAAACGACCGTGGCGTTGCCACCGCACTCCTGCAGAACGCGGAAGTAGCCGCCAGGTTCGTGCTTCCGCTTTGCCAGGATACCGGCACCGCGACCATTGTCGCCAAAAAGGGCCAGCAGGTGTGGACAGGCGCAATAGATGAAGAATGTCTTTCCAAAGGTGTTTATAAGACCTACACGGAAGAGAACCTGCGCTATTCGCAGACTGTGCCTTTGACGATGTACGAGGAAAAAAATTCAGGGTGCAACCTCCCTGCCCAGATCGATATCTATGCGTCCGAAGGGGCGGAATACAAGTTTCTTTTCGTTGCCAAAGGCGGGGGGTCGGCCAACAAGAATATGCTCTACCAGGAAACAAAGGCGCTTTTGAATCCTGAGAGCCTTGAGAAATTCCTTGTCGGCAAGATGATGACCCTTGGCACGGCCGCATGCCCGCCTTACCATGTTGCGTTCGTGGTCGGCGGCACGTCGGCGGAGACCTGTCTCAAGACGGTAAAGCTTGCGACTACCGGCTGGCTCGATCATCTGCCCACGACCGGCAACGATGGAGGCCGGGCATTCCGTGACCTGGAAATGGAGGAAAAAGTCTATAATGCCGCCTGTAAATCCGGGTTCGGCGCACAGTACGGCGGGAAGCACTTTGCGCTTGACGTCAGGATAGTCAGGCTCCCGCGCCATGGCGCATCCTGTCCGGTGGCAATGGGCGTTTCATGTTCGGCGGACAGAAACATCAAGGCTAAAATCAACAGGGAGGGGATCTGGATCGAGCAACTCGAGACGAATCCGGAAAAATACCTACCGGCAAAATACCGTGGAAAACATGAACACGGAGTTGTGAAAATCGATCTCAACAAGCCGATGAAAGAAATACTGGCCGAGTTGTCGAAATATCCGATCAAGACTCAACTCTCTTTGAGCGGAACGATAATTGTGGGCAGAGATATCGCGCATGCCAAACTCAAGGAGAGAATCGACAGGGGCGAGGGGCTTCCCGAGTACCTCAAAGATCATCCTATCTATTATGCCGGTCCTGCCAAAACACCCGCCGGGATGCCTTCGGGTTCGTTTGGGCCTACAACGGCCGGCCGCATGGATTCCTATGTGGATCTGTTCCAGGCTCATGGCGGTTCGCTGGTCATGATCGCCAAGGGCAACCGTTCAAAACAGGTGACCGATGCCTGCAAAAAACACGGCGGCTTTTACCTGGGTTCAATCGGTGGGGCCGCGGCTATCCTGGCCCGGGACAATATCAGCAAAGTCGAGGTGCTGGAGTACCCCGAACTGGGTATGGAAGCAATCTGGAAGATCGAAGTGGAGGATTTTCCCGCTTTCATCCTGGTCGATGACAAGGGCAATGACTTTTTCAGCCAGATTATGTGTTAGGGGGTTGCGGGCCAGACCGTCCCGGTCTGGCCTCCGGCTTTGCCGGAGGTCCCCCTTCCCAAATTATCTCCACTCTTCCACCACTGGATTGCTCAGGACGCCTATTTTTTCTATTTCGACTTCCACTGCGTCTCCATGGCGGATTCGTCCTACTCCGCCGGGAGTGCCGGTGGCTATTATGTCGCCAGGCATGAGCGTAAAATTTTTCGATAGGAATGCCACTATATCTTTTACCGTGAAAATCATCTGGGAGGTGCTAGAATCCTGAACTCCGGCGCCGTTCAAACGGCACTGAATGCGCAGGTTCTGAGGATCGCCGATATCTTCGTGCAGGACGATCTGCGGCCCAATGGGTCCGAAGGTGTCAAAAGATTTTCCCCTGAACCAGCCCGAACGATCTCCTGTCTGAATATTGCGCTGGCTGACGTCATTGAAGCACGTATAACCAAGGATGTGCTCGAATGCCTCCTCAGGTTTTACGTTCCTGCATTTCTTTCCGATTATTACCGCCAACTCGGCTTCATAATCGGTGCGAAGGTCTTCAAAGCCGTATCCCAGCAGGAAAGCGGGTATGACGATCGGCTCACCCGGGCCTATGAGCACGTTTGGGGTTTTCGGAAAAAGAATAGGTTCGGCCGGGATCTCCTCTGTAAACCCGCGAACTTTGACCGAGTGGCTTTCGGCAATATGGCTTCGATAGTTGAGGCCAAGTGCGATTATCTTCGATGGATTCACATTGTAAGGCTGCGATTTGCCCAAAACCGGCAAGACAATCATAAAACCCACCTCTTAATCCTTAGGAGGAACTATAGGCGTAGCCATCTTTTCGTATCCCGCAGGCAGTTCGAAAAGGGAATCGTCAAGTTGGCCCAACTTGATATTCTTGTACTCCATTATCACTTCCGAGTCTTCGATCTTGATAGGAAATGGAAATTGTTTGGAAATCCAAAAGAGGGTCTTTTCACCGTCTTCTACCGCCTCGTATTTCTTGCACGGCATACCGGAAACTGTCTCTTCGCCGAGAAACTTAGCATTCTTTTCCTTTGCCGCCGTCCACTCTTCAAACGTCTTGTCCGAAGACTGATAAGGCATTTCCATATACGTTTTTTCGTCGGGGGTGAGCATCCAGGTCAATTTCTTGTCGGGGCGGATGATCATGACCTGAGACTCGTCTTCTTCGGAAGTTTCCTGCCTGACTTTTTCGCCCTTTACGAAAATCTTGCCTTTCATTGGCTCATCGCCTTTGGGTACTATGACCATGTCGGCTGAAAACTCTACGTCCGCCTGAGCGGTTCCCAGAAAAGTCAAAACGGCTAAGGGTACGAAAAAGATAATGGAAACAATCAGCATTCTTCTCATCGCAATCTCCACGGGGTTGAATTTGAGGCGGTGGGACCGCCGGCCGGGTTCGCCGCCACCTTCGGGGGCGGCAAGAAAAGGGGCGGTGGGACCGCCAGCCAGGTTAGCCGCCACCTTCGGGGGCGGCAAGAAAAGGAGCATGCCAGTCTGGCATAAGTGTTTTAAAATCTTTTTACTTTTGCTTCGGCCTCCTTGAGATATATATTTTACTCTTAACAGTGTCAATAACTGTGAGGGTTCTCCAAAACGGGGATTGAAAGCGCATCTGAGCGGAGCCTGTCGTGGCGGTGCAAGATTTTATTTATTTATCGGAAAAAGCTGGAGAAACGCTTCTTTGCGCCTATATTCAGCCGAGGGCATCGAAGAGCGAGTTCTCCGGGACATTCCATGAAAGGCTCAAGATACGGATCAGTTCCCCCCCGCTAGAAGGAGAGGCGAACCGGGGATGTATTGATTTTCTTGCCAAAACTCTCAGGATTTCCAAATCGGAGATCAAACTGCTCAGGGGTGGGCAGTCACGTGAGAAAACGTTTATTATTTCAAGGCCGATTGATTTTGTCCGTGATAAATTGAAGGAAGCAGGACTTTAGGAGTTTTGAGTTTCCAGTCTTTAGTTTTCAATTGACTAAACCAAGAACTCAGAACTCGAAACTCGAAACTTGCCAGGAGATTGCAATGCGAGAAGCCGTAATAGTCAGTGCCGTTCGAACTCCTCTGGGGAGCTTCAATGGGTCTCTTAGTTCTATAGGGGCTACAAAGTTGGGTGGCATCGTGATCGAAGAGGCTGTAAGGCGCGCTGGAATAAGCAAAGATCAGGTAAACGAAGTCATAATGGGTTTGGTGCTACCTTGCGGCTATGGTCAGAATCCGGCAAAACAGGCTGCGATAGTTGCCGGCATGCCGTTTGAGGTCGAAGCGGTCACTGTGAACAAAGTCTGCGGTTCTGGTCTTAAGGCGGTGATGCTTGCCGCCCAGGCAGTCCAGGTTGGCGACGCCGAGGTCGTGGTCGCGGGCGGAATGGAAACCATGAGCATGGCGCCATACTATCTGGAGAAAGCACGCGGCGGATACCGGATGGGCAACGGCGTGCTGGTGGATTCCATGGTTCACGACGGCCTGTGGGACATAGTAAATGATTTTCATATGGGCATGTCAAACGAGCTTTGCTGTGAAAGATACGGAGTAACCCGCGAGGATCAGGACAGGTATGCCACTGAGTCCTATCGCAGGTCCCTGGAATCCATCTCCACCGGTAGATTCAAAGACGAGATCGTCCCGGTGCAATTGCCTGCCCGAAAAGGCGAATCGGTTATTTTCGCCCGGGACGAGTGCCCCAGGGAAACATCCTATGAGGCGCTGGCGAAAATGAAGCCGGCCTTCAAAGAAGGCGGAGTCACTACGGCGGGCAATGCCTCCGTGATAAGCGACGGCGCAGCGGCGGTCGTTGTCATGTCCAGGGAAAAGGCAATGCAACTGGGTTGCACGATTATGGGAACGATAGGCGCCCAGGCGTCCGCCGGCATCGATATGAAGTACGTTCTGGTAGCCCCGATTCTGGCCATACCCAAGTGCCTAAAAAAAGAGGGCATTCCTATGGATAAGGTCGATGTTTTCGAGGTTAACGAAGCTTTTAGCGGATCAACCGTATGTGTGCTAAAAGAGCTGAAACTGGACGGTTCCAAAGTAAACGTCGCCGGGGGCAGCGTCGCTTTGGGTCATCCGATAGGGGCCAGCGGCTGCCGGCTTCTGGTAACGATGATTCATGAAATGATACGTTCCGGCAAAAAGACTGGACTTGTATCGCTGTGCCTCGGAGGAGGCGAAGCGGTGGCCATGGTGTTAAAGAGGTAGATACCTGATTGCAGATTTTATATTGCAGATTTTAGATTTGGCAAAGCTCGATAGGCAGACATCGGAAAAGGAGGAGACTCGAATGGAAATAAAGACCTTTGGAGTTGTAGGCGCCGGCCAGATGGGAAGCGGGATTGCCCAGGTCGCTGCGATGAGCGGCCTTCAGGTGATAATGAATGACATCAAAGATGAATTTGTCGAACGCGGTCTCAGGAATATCACGAGTATACTTGCCAGGAATGCAGAAAAAGGAAAAATGACGCAGGAGGAGAAAGAAGCCGTTCTCGGGCGGATTAAGGTCTGCACCAGTCTAAAAGATCTGGCTCCTGTGGATTTCCTTGTAGAAGCTGCTAGCGAGGTAGAGGCTATCAAATTCGCCGTGTTCCGTGAACTTGATTCAATTTGCAGGCCGGAGGCCGTCCTTGCGAGCAACACTTCCTCTATCCCAATAGGCCGGATTGCAGCTCAGACGAAAAGGCCGGACAAGGTGATCGGCATGCACTTCATGAACCCCGTGCCGGTTATGAAGCTTGTCGAGGTAATTCGAGGCATCGCGACTTCCGATGAAACTTTTCAGACTACATGGGACCTGTCCATGAAGTTTGGAAAAACGCCGGCCCTTTCCAGCGACTACCCCGGGTTCATTGCGAACCGAATACTCATGCCGATGATAAATGAAGCCATTTATTGCCTCTACCACGGGGTTGGGAGCCGCGAGGACATCGATACGGTTATGCGGCTCGGCATGAACCACCCCATGGGGCCGCTGGCCCTGGCCGATCTGATCGGTCTTGATACGTGCCTGGCGATAATGGAGACACTTTACAGCGGTTTTTGCGACTCGAAATATCGGCCATGCCCGCTATTGCGCAAGTACGTCGAGGTTGGGTGGCTGGGGAGAAAAACCGGCCGTGGTTTTTATGAGTATTAATTGACAGCGAATCCTATAACAAGGATCCTTAAATGGACTTCGAACTAAACGAAGAGCAGAGAATAATTCAGGAGACCGCTGCGAAGTTTGCCTTGCGCGAACTCGAGCCTGTTGCGGCCGAGATCGACCGAACTAAGAACCGTGAGATTCTCAAAACAAACCTCAGAAAACTTGCCGAACTCGGCTTCATGGGATTGAATGTGGAACCGGAGTACGGAGGCACCGGCGCCGGAAGCATCGTCTTCTCCCTTGTTATGACCGAACTGGGCCGCGCATGCGCGGCGACAACTGTTACGGCCTCTGTGAGCAATATGGTGGCCGAAGTCATCCAGGCCGTCGGTACGGAGCAGCAAAAAAGGAAGTATATTCCTCGCATTTGCTCCGGTGAGTATTTTGCGGGCAGCTTCGGGCTGACCGAGACCTGCGCGGGGTCAGATCCCGCAGGGATGCGAACGTCTGCCGTTCTCGACGGTGATTATTGGGTCCTCAACGGAAATAAAATTTTTATCTCCAGTGCGGAATATGCAGGATGCTTCGTGGTTTGGGCCGTTACCGACAAGGAGGCGAAAAAGGGCAAGGGGATAAGTGCCTTCATTGTTGAGCCCGACTTTCCCGGTTTCATCATTGGAAGAGATGAACATAAGCTGGGCCAAAACGGTTCGTCGACAAACGAGCTGATTTTCGAAAATTGCAGGGTCCCCAAAGAGAACATGCTTGGCAAGATGAATGACGGGTTCCGGATCGCTGTTGCGGAACTTGCGGGCGGCAGGATCGGCGTCGGATCGATGGCCCTGGGAATCGGCCTTGCCGCCATGGATTACGCAACGAAGTACGCCGGCGAAAGAGTGCAGTTCGACAAGCCAATCGTTTCGCAGCAGGCAATCCAGTGGATGATTGCCGACAACTACACCAGGCTCGAGGCTTCGCGCCTGCTTCTGCTTCGCGCCGCGTACCTCAAGGACCAGGGGAAATCTTATTCGAAAGAGGCCTCAATGGGCAAAGTTTATGCCTCTGAAGCGGCAAACAAGGCCTGCTATGACGCCCTTCAGATGCTCGGCGGTTACGGCTATATAAATGATTACCCTGTCGAGCGCTTCTATAGAGATGTCCGTATAACCACGATTTACGAGGGGACCAGCGAGATACAGCGGCTGATCATCGCTCGTGAATTGTTGAGATAGGCGGTGGGACCGCCGGCCGGGTTAGCCACTCAAACACTTCGGCGGCGGCAAAAATCTCTCTGCCACCTCTGGAAAAAGGGGGCAGAGGTAGGCAGAGGTGGGTTTGTGAGCAAGAGCCGCGACCCGCAGACCCCGAACGAAGTGAGGTTGGGATTTTGCTCTATAGGGTTATCGTGATTCTGGTCTCGATCATTGTAGGCGCCCATCAATCAGCGGCCGCGCTTGAGATTGCCGGTAAGGCGGAAATTGTCACTGGCGTCGTCTCCATTGAAAGAGCCGGAAGGAGCGAACCGCTCGAGGCCGGCGGCCCCGTGTTCGTTAAAGACAGTATAGTCACCGGCGCCGATGGTTCGGCCGAGATCTCTTTTGTCGATCAGAGCAGGATGAAACTTGCCCCCGGCGCCAATCTGGAAATCACTGAATATCGATACAACCGCGCCGAAAAGATCAGGTATGGACTCATTTCTCTGAAATTGGGGAAAGCACGGTTCGCCGTGCAGGAGCTTCAGGATTTCAACGACAGGCGGTTTCGCGTTAAAACGGGGACTGCGATCGTCGCGAGCCGCGATACAGACTTCATCGTTGATTTTGAACCTGAAATGCCCAGGGACGAAGTTTGCCGGCATGGGCTAACCACTGCCCTGTGTCTTGAAGATTCCATTGTTTTTTCCAGCCCCGGCTTTCAGGATAAACCAGCGCTGTTGACCGCCTATATGACGGGACAGGCTTGCGGACCTGACCTGCCTGCTCCGCCCCGGTTTGCCACTGCCGCTGAATTTGCTGGTATAATAGCGGGCCTGGAGCGGATAGGAAACCGAAATGCCGAAGCGTCTGGAATGCCGGGTAACTCTACCGGGTGCTTGCCCAATCCTGAGAAATCCGATCAGGGCACGGTTGAGGAACATTAAATATAGACAAAGACGGGAAGCGATGTGCTCGAGATTACCGTAAACACGTGGAATGAACTCCAGGAAGAACTCTACAGAGACTCCTGGAACCAGGACCTGGGGCGATTCCGGTCCCGTTGCGCATTCAGGGGCCTTTCGGATGCAGGATACCGCCTCGAGACCACCCTTATGCGTATGGGCGGCAGCTTCGCTGCCCTGGAGCACCACATTCTGCGCAATTTCAAAAAATATGCGCATAGAGATCTGATGACAGGCGACTCCGTATGGCACTGGCTCTCCGTAGCCCAGCATTTCGGGTTGCCCACAAGGCTCCTTGACTGGACCTACTCCCCCTTTTGCGCCCTGCATTTTGCGACTTCAAATCTCGAAAAATATGATACTGACGGGGCCGTTTGGGCCGTAAACTATGTCAGCACCCATAAACTGCTCCCGGAAAGTCTCAGGGAGCAGCTAGAGAGGGAAGGGGCCAATGTGTTTACCGTTGAGATGCTTTCCGGATCGCTAAAGACCCTCAAGCAGTTCGACGATCTTTCACAAAAGGATTTCACAGTCTTCGTCGAACCCCCTTCGATCGATGACCGGATTGTGAACCAATTTGCCTTCTTTTCGCTCATGTCGGACCCTGAAACAGTGCTGGACTCCTGGTTGGATGCCCATTCCGGGATTGGGCGCAAAATCGTAATCCCCGCGTCTCTGAAATGGGAAATTCGCGATAAACTGGATCAGGCCAATATCACCGAAAGGGTGCTTTTCCCGGGACTCGACGGCCTCAGTAAATGGCTGAAAAGACACTACAGTCCGAGGCAGCCGCTACGGCCGGATTTTGCTGACCATGGCCAAGGATAAGCCCCGGAGGTTGAACAGGAAGCAATCCGGCGTTCGATATGCCCCTTCACCAGCTACGAATAAAACGGCTGCAAGGGTCACTCAGACCTGGGGTCTCCGTTTTGCAGCAGGTTTCATTATTTCCTGTATTGGATTATACGCCGCCATCCAGGTGCTTCCGTCATCATTTACGCAGCCGCTCAACGAGCACATCGCCCGATCCCTGGGCCTGGTCCTGAGTTCTCTCGGTGTTTCTGACATCACCACAGTCAATGACATCGTCTCAGACGGGAAATTCTCTGTCAAAATCATCCCTGAATGCACCCCGCTTTTCTCGGCAGGCCTTTTCCTCTGCTTCATAATTTTCCACCCTGCCACCGTCGGGCAGAAAGCGGCTGGATTGCTTGCGGGGCTCCCTGCGTTGTATCTTGGCAACCTGGGACGCCTCATCATTACTTTCATGGTTAGCCGGCACAACCAGTGGCTCTTCGACGTGATTCACGTCTATCTTGGGCAGGTGTTTTCGATATGCATGATTTTCATGACCTGCATCCTGTGGCTCAAATGGACCGGTAAGGAAGAGTCGAATGAGAGCCTTCCCGCAAAGGTGGCAAACTTTCTGGCGCGCTTTGCTCTTATCTCCGGGTGTTTGTTCCTCATGTGGGTAAGGGTGCATCCCGAATACATCCGGTTCCTTGACCGATTTATGCATTTTGGCTTTTCACTGTTCGGCCATCACTTCAATTCTGCACGGCAAACGTCTGTGTACTATGAGACTTTCAGCATCGTGACCTTTGCATCCCTTGTCCTCGCGGTCCGCTCAACGCCGTGGAAAACCAGGGTAAAGCAATTGGCTGCGGGCTTTGGGTTTCTTTTTCTCACCCACCTTTTTCACAGAATCGACAATTTCCTGGTAGTTCTCTTCAATTACACCGCCGCAATACCGGTTGACTTAACCCTGTTGCTCATCGGACAATACCTGCTCCCCGTACTGTTTTTGATTTACTCGATCCGCATGCCAAGGCAGGATTTGTGCGGCCCAGTCAAGAAATCGCACGATCAACCCGTGGCGGGCAGGGGAGGCTGATTGCGGATTAGCGCCTGTCATCCACTCAATGTTTTTATCGATGATTGTCCGGCATTGCCTCAAATCCGCCTGGACCCGAGCTGACTGCGGCGCATCGGAATTATCGGCCGGCCACTGAGTGAAGAGATCGGATGCCTCCTGCCACCGGTTCATGTAAAAAGAACAGCAGGCAAGTGAAGCGAGGCCCTTGTCTGCGATTTTCTTATCCTCGCTGAGAGAAAGCGCCCGGTATATATTGTGAGCCTCGATATATTTGCCGGATGCAAGAAGCCCCCTGGCGGTTTCAAAGATGGTGTCACAGCCAAGGATTTCCGCAAGGTGCAAACCCGCTTGCTTAATGGAGTTATCTTCGGGCCAGGAAGAGAGCGCCTGCCTGAAAAATCTCTCGGCATCTACTGTTTGGTTCATTTTGAGGGACGCCTCACCCAGCAATGTGAGGCCCTCCGCGTTTATGCGGTTATCGGGATTTTTCTTTAGGAAGTCCTCTAAAATGGGGCGCAATTGATCCCACTTTTTCATTTTGCTCATCACAGACGCCTTGTATAACATGAAAAAATCGAGCATCGAAGAACGGCCGAATTTCGCTATGCCTTCATCGAGCAAATCAAGGACACTCAGAGTCTCCGGGGATTGCGCAATGGCAGGTGAATCCTCGGATGCCGACCCATCCGGACCGGATTTGATTCCCTCTATTTTTTCGAATTTGCCGGTTGCAAGGTAGTAGAGAAGAACCGGGTCATGATGATTTCTCGTCGATATTGATCCAAGTGTAATGGCGGCGATAAGAGCAAACGCAGCAAACAACCAGGCGTTTATCCCGATTTTTGAGGATCGGATTGGATTATATCGGGTCAGGCCGGGAAGGATGCGGATATGACGTACATGAGGGAGCCGAGCGAGCAGCGCTTTGAATATTAACACCAGGACGGTGATAAAAAACAGGATCTTGCCCCAAAGATAAACTCCCGACCCGGTGTCGAACGTCAGGACGACTCTGGAGGTCTTGGGTACGAGCAGCATAAAGGCCGGAGAGGCAAGGTAGAGTTCTCCCGCCCCCTCTGTTATTCGCCAGTCCGGATGATAGGAGACTTTTATCCACAGGGGGTGGCCAGGTTCGGAAGTGTCGATGGTAATCCGGGAATCACCAAGGACGGCATTGGCCCGAATTTTTTGAGAGATCTGAACCGGGACTTCGGGAATGTGTTCGGGGTCCCCGTCATAGGCCTGAAGGTTCTTCCAGAATTCACCCGGCGAACCTTCGGACGCCACGACGAGCGGCACGCTTAATGAAGACCTGCGGAACCATTCGAACTGAACCTTTTTCCAGTTCTTGGACGGTATTCGCAGGGGCCTGAATTTGAGCGGCTCAACATAAGAATCCCCGCTGCGTCTGAGACGATAAATCCTGAAGGGCGGAAAGGACATTCGAAGTTCGTAAAAGGGCGAAGAGTCCAGGGTATTGGATATATCATCGGAAACTGCTATCACCTGGCTGACGTTGAACAGAGCCAACCGTTTAGCCGCGCGGTCCGGATCGGGACGCGAGAAGTAATACTGTGGAAATGGGGCGGAAGGGCTTTTGCTCAGCTCAGATTGTATATAGAAAATGAAAGGGGAATTCAGGCTCGATTGCATGTAGAGCCCTTCCAGGGTTGATCTGCCCGAATAGTACGGGAGCAGTTCGAAAGCCCTGATGCTTCCGGTATCGTTTGTTATGTCATTGTGCTCGTAAACCACCCTGGGGCTGTTTTGATCTCCACTCAGGTAATCGTTGACGCGCAGATAAGAGTTCCAGAGAGGTTTGGACTCCATGCCGGAATAGTTCCATTGAATCCAACTGTCAACGACTGCGGCCCTGGTTAGAGCAATAGCGACAACCCCGGCGCAGAATCCGGCCAGCCAAAAATTCGGGCGTGGAAGGCCCGATATGAGCCTTCCCCATCCTACAGCTCCCATAAGCACCAGCATTATCTGGGCGAAAGGCAGGAACCGCATATCCACGAGTCCCGCGAAAGAAGCAAGGCTGAAGCCGAGCAGCGCAACACCGAATTGCCAAAGCAGATAAAGTTCCGGACAGTCTATTGGCGTTTTGAAAACGAAAGAAAATCTTCTTTCCGGCCAAAAGAGCTTATGTATTGACGACCCTCCAAGAATCAGAGTTCCGGCAAACGAGGGCCACAGAAGGGGAGGTGCTATTTCTTTCCAGCTCTCGAAATGCCAGCAATACGAATAGGTAGTATTCCAGGGCATGCGCCAAAGAAGGGGCAGCAGCCAGAACGCGACAAGTCCGGCCGCTGCGGCATGAAGCTTGAAAATGTTCCGTAGATTCCTGCCCCATAGAATGAAATAGAATGATCCCATTATGGACTGGAGAAGGGGATACCCGTGGCTCAAAGCCGTCAATGCTTCAATGGCGGAGCTGCCCAGCGGGGATTTGCCCCTGGAGATGTCCGCATACAGTTTTCCCGTGAAAATGATATAGAGAATGAACGATATCGAGAAAGCGAACTCGCCTGCAAGAGTGCTGCAAATATTGCCTCCAAAAATTTTGTTATCGGTCATAAGAAGAAAGGGCAGTGATAGCAAAGCGCCGATTGCAGGGATATTCTGCCGGTAGCCCAGATACCTCAGGCACAGATAGACAGCGGCTGGAAGGGGGATGATCCCCAGCAGCGTCACCAGTTTGAAGGCAACCTGAAGAGAGACTGCCTTCGAGATAAGCGCCATTAGCGCAAAAGGCAGCGGAAAGTATTGCAGGAAGAGCGGAAAGCCTGCATAGGCGCCGTGAATCCATGTGACCGGAGAAAAGAATGCGAACAGAGATCTATTCATGGCGACGGCGGCGATGAAATGAGACGGGGTGTCGCCCCCGGCGGCCAAGGTTGGTTCGAAGACAAGGGACCACGGAAAAAGAAGGATCAGCAGGGTTTCGGATATCAATAACAGTAGGAGCGGCGTTTTAATTTTTTGAAACATCGTCCCGAAGAGTTTTGAGTTTTGAATTTTCAGTTTTGACGTTTGATTTTAGAGATTTTTTCAAATAATACAATTTAAAATGCTTACAGCAATGCACGCAGGTGTTGTACTATCTGGTCTTTGGGGAGAGCGCCGAGGAGGCGGTTGACAAGCCGGCCGTTTTTGAACACGAGCATCGTTGGAACGCTCTGCACCTGATATTGGGATGCCAGGGCCGGGCTCTTGTCCAGGTCAACCTTTATGAACTTTATACGTCCTGAGTATTCCGAGGAGAGTTCGTCGACAAGCGGCAGCAGGACCCGGCAATGACCGCACCAGCGGGCCCAGAAAAGAACCAGTACGGGCCCGGCAAACCTGATGACTTCGGCCTCGAACGTACGGTCGTCAGCGTCTACAGGGTGTTGGGGGTAGGCGGCGGTGAAATGAAGCGGCGCACGGCACTTGCCACAGACGGCCTTTTCTCCTGCCCGTGAGCGCGGGATGCGATTTTTTACGCCGCACTGGCTGCATTGGATTATAAAACTATCTTGCACGATTGATCTCAGCACTCCGTTTCATTTAAAATAGCAACACTGAACTCAGTGGAGATGAAGCAACGAATAATCACGATATTTTTCCACGCAAGCGCGACTGCTGATGTGGGTCCTCTAACAGGAGAAATGCAAGTGGCACGGGTAGATGACTTCAAGGAATCATTCCGGCTGGCTTCCGTGGAACTCAAAAAAAGAGATATCGCCACGCTGGCCAAAGCCGCCGGGGGCGAGTTTTCCCCGGAGCAAGGCCTGGTCGTCGCTTTTCTCGGCTCTAAGTATAGCGTTGAAATTCATCAGGAAGCCGATATTCGCAGACTCAACTCGACTGAGGATGTTTCACTTCCTGACAAAATTCTGATAGCGCACTATTTGCTTGGCGCCGCCGGGAAACAATCTGCCGGAAAACTCATCACTTTTCGTCAGATACCGGATGGTCATTTTTACTTTGACGCATTTCAGAGGCGCGCCAGGGACCCCCTCGTAAACTTTTTCGGCAATAACGGTAATCTTTTTGTAAAATGCTCCGAAATGATAGGCGCGAGGCGTGTGGAAAATGGGGACTATGGCATGGAGTTTACCGTCTTTCCCCATATAATAGTTCAATTGGTTCTGTGGCTGGGAGATGAAGAATTTCCGCCCGATGCCACAATTCTTTTCAATGAAAGTATACAGAGGCTTCTTTCAGCCGAAGATATTGCGGTCATGAGCGGAGGCCTTGTCTACCGGCTTATCGGCCTTGGAAGAAAAATCCAGTCGGGCAGTTGATTTAACTGTATTGGAGGCAGCATTTGAAGATAGCAGTAAGTGGAAAAGGCGGGGTCGGCAAGACCACATTGAGTGCTTTTCTTGTAAGGTGGTTCGCAGAGCAGGGCAGAAGCGTCCTTGCAATCGATGCTGACCCCGATGCCAATCTTGCGCATGCCCTGGGGATACAAAACGCCTCTGAAATAACCCCCGTCTCACAGATGCGGGAATTGGTGGCCGAGCGGACCGAGTCGGTTCCCGGCGCTTACGGAGGTTTTTTCAAGCTCAACCCGAAAGTCGATGATCTGCCCGAAAAACTTTCCGTACGTCAGGGAGAAAACATACGGCTCATGGTCATGGGCGGAATCAAAAAAGGCGGAACGGGCTGCGTGTGTCCGGAGAGCATCCTGCTCAAAAACCTTGTCCAGCATTTGATACTGAGACGTGATGAAGTAGTGATAATGGATATGGAGGCGGGTATCGAACACTTGGGCCGAGGGACTTCAAAAGCCGTGGACTGGCTGATCACAGTCGTCGAGCCCGGTCAGCGCAGCATTGAGACGGCTTCGCGAATTCGTGAACTCGGCAGAGATATCGGGCTTACAAAGATCGGCTTGGTCGGCAACAAGGTTCGCAACGAGAGTGATCGCGCATTTCTGAGGAAAGTCCTGGGCGGTGAACTGATTCTTGGTTTTATTCCTTACGATGACCTTATCATTGAGGCCGACCTCGGTGGTCGGTTTGCTGAAAAGGTGAGCAGCCAAACCCAGGCGGGTCTCGAAAGAATAGTAAAAAACCTGATAGAGGCGGCGGAAGCAGCCGGGCTTTAGGATAATTAGGAATTAAAAATATGATAGATGTCCAAAACCAGGCCGACCACAGGAACATCAGCATCGATAAAGTTGGCGTAAAGGATATCCGCTACCCGGTCACCGTAATGGACAGAAACAAAGGGGTTCAGCATACGGTCGCCTCGATAAACATGTATGTCAATGTGCCGCGTGAGTTCAAGGGGACTCACATGAGCCGTTTCATCGAAATTCTGAACGAATTTCACGGACATCTGGATATCAGGGAATTTTCCTCGGTGCTGGGAGCGCTTCAGGAGCATCTCCATGCGGAATCAGCACACATGGAAATAAACTTTCCATATTTTATTCGAAAGCTCTCTCCCGTTACCGAGAGTGCCGGGCTGATGGAATACCGCTGCCGTATCGCCGGTACGCTTGACAGGGAGAAAGGCTACGATCTGGTGGTCGAGGTAAATGTTCCGATCACGACTGTGTGTCCATGCTCCAAAGAGATCAGCGATCAAGGCGCTCATAACCAGAGGGGTATGGTGCGTGTGGCTGTTCGGTTCAAACGTTTTATCTGGATCGAAGACCTTATCGAACTTGTGGAAAGAGCCGCTTCCTGCGACGTCTACTCCGTGCTGAAAAGACCTGATGAAAAGTATGTCACGGAGTACGCCTACGACAATCCGAAGTTTGTTGAAGATGTAGTTCGGGACATAGCCTACGAGTTGAAGCACGATTCGAATGTGTGCTGGTTTTTGGTGGACGTTGAAAATTTTGAGTCCATTCACAACCACAGCGCCTATGCTTTTATCGAAAGGCAAAAGTAAGTCAGGAATCGATCCGCCCGCATTTTTTCTCCTGCTTTTCACATAAAGAAAATGCCGTGCATATATTTAAGCTCGTTTATTCTTGAGGAGAAATCAGGTGAACGATCTTAAAGTCTTTGAGAACGTATGCCGGGCTATGGCCGATCCGGCCTTCTATCCTCATCGGATTTCGAATCTGGAGAGGCGCGAAACTCACATATCGGTGGTCTTCCTGACCGGGGACGTCGTTTATAAACTGAAAAAACCTGTCGATTTCGGTTTCCTTGACTACTCGCAACTTAAGACCAGGCAGAGGATGTGCGAGCTTGAAGTAAAGCTCAACCAGCGACTGTCGCAGGGTGTTTATCTTGGCGTGGTACCATTGAGCAGAGAAGGCGACAAATTTAAGTTCGGCGATAGCGGCGAGGTGGTGGAATATGCGGTCAAAATGAAGCAGCTTCCTGATGAGGCCTCTCTTTCCAGCCTGGTTGCAGGCACTACGGTCGGTCCCGATGAAATGTCGCGGCTTGGCCGACGTCTGGCCGAGTTTTATGCTGCGGCAGAGCGTGGTGAGCAAATCGACAGCTACGGTGGCTGCCAGGTAATAGAATTCAACACCGAGGAGAATTTCCGCCAATTGGCGCCATTCGTTGAAAGCGTGCTGGAGAAAGAACGTTTCGATTTTATTATGGAGTCGAGCCGCGGGTTTTTCAAAGACAGCGGGTCCGTTTTCAAGCGAAGGGTAGTGGAGGGCAGAATCTGCGATGGTCATGGAGACCTTAGGGCCGAGCATATCTATTTTCTCGACCGGATTCAAATAATCGACTGTATAGAATTCAACGAACGTTTTCGATACGGGGATTGTGCTGTAGACCTCGCCTTTGTTCACATGGATCTGGAACGTCTTGGGAGACCGGAATTAAGCCTCGCGATTTTGAACGGCTATACGGAATCCAGCTGTGATTATGGCATATATACGCTGTTGGATTTTTACTCGTGCTACCGGGCCGTAGTGAAGATCAAAATATCCTGCCTGAGCGCCACCGAGCTGGAGGAAGGCCCAAGAAAACTCGAAATGCAAAGTCGAGCCGTCCAGTATCTGGACGTTGCCTTCCGGTACTCCGTGCAGTTTGCCCGGCCGACACTCTACGTCCTTTGCGGATTGCCCGGGACCGGGAAATCGACCTATGCGAAAAAACTCCATCATGCATTCGACATTGACCTCTTCAGGTCCGACGAGGTCCGCAAGGAGCTTCCGGAATACAGCTCGCGCCGTGGTCCCGTGCCATTCGGGACAGGGATGTACAGGCCGGAGATACGGGGGCGGGTCTATTCCCGGCTGCTCTCGATAGTGCAGGATGAGCTCAAAAAGGGGTGCTCGGTTATTGTGGACGCCACTTTTTCAATGCGAAAATGGCGCGAAGAGGCGGTGAGGCTTGCCGAAGACCTGGACGCTAACATTATATTCCTGGAATGCGAGTGCTCGCGGGAAACTATCTTGGAAAGGCTGGGCCACCGCCGGGAGGGCAAGGACGGTCAATCCGATGCAAGACCGGAACACCTGGGAGGATTTGTCGATGAATTTGATATCATAAACGAACTCCCGCCGGAACGTCACACCAGAATAAACACCGAAGGCGAGATCGAGGCAAACCTGAGGACAATTCTATCCGGGATCTATTCACAAAAACGAGCGCAGGTGGAACAAGTAATCGCGCGCCTCTAATGCTAAACTACCTCTCCAGTGCCAGTTCTATCAACCTGTCGAGAAGCCGGGGAAACTCGATGCCGGCTTTTGCCGAGGCCTGCGGGAAAAGGCTTGTGGCGGTCATCCCAGCGGC
>Ga0209517_10001655_pt1 | contig 33154 bp, 29 predicted proteins | sample PeaSoiMetSII2010_FD_187695 | JGI IMG/M metagenome (GOLD analysis project Ga0209517, IMG submission 187695) | Peat soil microbial communities from Weissenstadt, Germany - SII-2010 (SPAdes) (version 2) | ecosystem: Environmental > Terrestrial > Soil > Wetlands > Peat | place: Germany... | reverse complement strand
CCGGGGATGGCGCGCCCACGCAGGTACTTCAAATACTCCTCATCGAGCGAGAGATCGGCCGGGACAGGAACGCCGTGCGGCGCGGTCTCACGGCCTTTGTGCTGGTGAATTTCGGTCTCGAGATGTTCCTCGACGTCATCCGGAAATTTCATCCCCGTTCCAGCGAAGAGCTTGACTCCATTGTCATGAAATGGATTATGCGAAGCGGAAATCACCATTCCCGCGGAATATTTGTTCTGCCGAACGAGGCAGGCGACGCCGGGAGTCGTGATGACGCCCGCGGAAAGGAACGCCACACCGTCCTCGGCGAGGCCGGCGGCAAGCTGCGCCGCGATGTGAGGCCCGGATTCGCGCGTATCCATGCCGATCAGGACACGAGGCTTCGCGTCGGTTTCGAGCAGATATTTGCCCAGCGCCCGCGCGACCCCGTAAAGCGTGGCGTCGTCCAGCGGATAAGTGCCGGGAATGCCGCGAATGCCGTCCGTGCCGAACAGTTCTTTGGTCATTTTGAATCAGGATTGGCCGGGGCAATCAACTCGCCCTCGGTTTTTCGAGTCTAGCACGCCGCCGGTCATCCGGCGGGAGGAGCGGGGCCGTGGCGTGGCACAAGAGTAACGTGGATTTCGGTCGGTTCAACCTGCACGACGGTCGCGCCATACGGTGCGCCCACCATTTCGGGCGTGAAAGGGATGGCCATGGTTCCTTGCTTCCCACTTTTCATGTCCAGACGCAGGTTCAGATCGGCGGGAATCATGCGGCGGAGCAGAGCCGAGCGGCCGCGCACGCGGATATGGACGGACGTGGGGACGTCGCCCGACATTTCCAGTTCGGGCGGCATGGTGGTGAATTCGAGCGGCACCTGAAAGCCGACCTCGGCGTAGGGCTCGGCAGTGTACGTCACCCAAATGAGAAACGAAATGGCGAGGGCCAGAAGCTTCAAGCCCGCATTGGCGAAAACGTACTTGCGCAGGAAACCCAAGGTCTATCTCCGCACCGGAGTTCGCGATTGCGAAACCGCGGCAGGCAGGACCATGGTGGCCCGGCGGCGCGAAACCATTTCGCGCAAGCGATCGCTCAAATCTTCCGGGGAAAGATTGGTTTCGATCGCTCCGGCCGAAGCGACCGAGATCGAGCCCGTTTCTTCGGAAGTCAGGACCACCACGCAGTCGCTGTCTTCGGTGATTCCAATCGCCGCGCGATGCCGCGTGCCCAGTTGCTTCGAGATCATCGGATTCAACGAGAGCGGAAGGAAACAGCCGGCCGCCGCGACGCGCGATCCTTCGATAATGACTGCGCCATCATGCAAGGGAGAGCCGGGCCGGAAAATCGAAACCAGCAAGTCGTAGGAAAGCTGGGCGTCCAGCGGTATGCCGCTCTCGATGTACGTGCGCAGGCCGGCTTGCCGTTCGACGACGATGAGCGCGCCGATGCGGTTCTGAGAAAAATATTCGGCGGCCATGACGATGTCATCGTACGAGCCTTTCGGATTGCGCGACGCAAAATTCATCAAGGACAGGTTCCGCCCAACGCGCGAAAGCGCCCTGCGGATTTCCGGCTGAAACAGGATGATGAGAGCGATGGCCACGTACGGCAACATCGTCGTGAGCAGCCACTCGACCATTTCCAGACGCGCCCATTGCGCGCCGCGATAAAAAACGAAAAGCAGCGCAAGCGCCACCAGCATTTGCACCGCGCGAGTCCCGCGCAGCAGTTTCAACAAATAATAGATCAACGCCGCGACGATCAGAATGTCCAGAGCAGCCCGGAAATCCAAGCGCGACAGCGGGGTCACAGGGAGAGCGGCGGCGAGCATGGTGGTGCTATCTACGGTATCCCAGCCTTGCTGTCTGGGGCAAGCCGCAGTTTGCCGCGGTTTGTCCGGATTGGGGGGTGTGCTATGTTGAAATGGGTGGGAATATGCAGCTGGAAGACGTCAAACTCACATCGCGGTCGAACCCGTCTCAGCGCATCATCGCGGCGGCGATCGTTTTTGCCTTCTTGTATTTTGCCTCCGATGTTGTGGTCACCCTGCTGCTCGCCGTCTTGATTGCCTATTTCCTTGATCCGGTCGTGGGCCTCTTGGAGCGAATCCACTTTCCGCGCGCGCTGGGGGCGTTGGTGGTGCTGCTCACCGTCACCGCGATTTTTGCCGGTCTTGGATATCTCGTCGTGCTTCGAGCGAATCAATTTATGGCCGATTGGCCGCGCTACAGCGAAGTCTTGCGCCACGTGACCACGGCGTTCGACCGTCAAATGACCACCCTGGAAAAAGGAGTCGAGGCGATCGCGCCCGCGGCGGAAAAAGGGCGGACGCCGCTGCGCACGGTTGAGCCGCCTCCGGTGCGCGAGTGGCTGCTACGAGGAGCGGGATCGTTGTACTCCATTCTGGTGGTAGCGACGTTCGTGCCGTTTCTGGTTTTCTTCATGCTCGCCGCAAAACCCCGCATTTGGAAAGCCACGATTGATTTATTCCCGGACGAACATCAGGAGCGCGTCCGGGGCGCGCTCGATGAAGTCAGTTTGATGCTCCGAAGTTTTGTGGCGGGCAATGCTCTCGTGGCCCTCATCCTGATGCTTTTGAGCTGGGGGTTCTTTCTCGCCATTCATTTGAATTATCCTTTTCTGCTAGGTTGCGTCTCAGGACTTCTGAACCTGGTGCCGTACCTCGGCGCGTTGCTGGCGTGGATTCCGCCATTTCTGATCGGCCTGGCGCAGTGGAACACGATTGGACCATACTTCGGGGTTGCGGCCATGTTGACATTCCTTCATATTGTCGGCCTGAACGTCTTGATGCCCGCGATTGTGGGGCGGCGCGTCCACTTGAATGCTCTCGCCGTCACCGCTGCGTTATTATTCTGGGGATGGATCTGGGGCGCGATAGGTCTGATTCTGGCGATCCCCATCACGGCCACTGTCAAGGTGATTTGCGATCATTCCGAAGGGTGGGAGCCGTTGGGCCGCTGGCTCGGCGCATAGCCTGGGGTGAACCGCGGCTGATCCCCCAAGCCATTCGGGGATTTGAGATCGCGGGGGAAATTGGAACGCACTATGCAATCTAACCAGCGCGGAGTTCTTATTGTTTTGATCGCGCTCCTCGTGCTCACAGGAGCCGGCCTTTTCGTGACCACCGAGTGGGGCGCTCGTACGGTTTCGTCCTCTGGACCTGCATCGAAACTCCCTCAATCGCCCGTGAACCTGCAACAATTCCGTGACGCGCAGGTGCTTTCCCAGCTTGCCGCCACGCCGGAAGAGCAAGACCTGGCGCGGAACGTGCTCCGCAAGGCCGACCATGAAGTTGATTTTGCGTTTGCCGCGGCGCTCTATGCGGCATCTTCCCAACCTGTTCCCTCCACTCCTGAAATCAAGGCCATCCTCGACCGGATAACAAAAGGCGAACAAGAAGCTGCCGAGTTGAGTGTGAATGTTTCGCACCTTACGCAACTCCTGGCGCATGCCAGGGAAAATGAGAAGGAAGATCTCACGCAGGAGCTCGATCTCGCGAAGTCTCGCCAGGAATTAAGCGAGGACGAACTCGCCGACGCGCACGAAGATCTTGAGCGGGCCGGAGGCGATCCCCAGAGCCGAATCCAGCGCATGGTCGATGAATATAACGCCTCGGAACAAAGCAGCGGCGGTCAACTGGATCTCAGCATCGTCGGAAGGCAGGCGGGCTCGACCCTGCCGGCTTCCGCTTCATTTCTATCGCGCGCCCGGGCATGGTATGCGCTGCAATCGGAGGTGGGACGCCTCTACCAGGAGGAACGCGATGCGGCCGCGTCGGTCGCCTCATTTTCCGGCAGGCACGATAAACTCGAAGCCCAGCTTGAACAAGCGCAATCTCAGCAATCAAAGCAATTGGAAAACGGGCTTCCAGTAACTGCAGCAAGCGGAGGTTCGACGAAGAATCCCTCCTCCAGGCAAGCCGGTTCCACAATTTCTTCCTACAAATCGCTGACCGCGTTGCAGAAAAGATTGTCCAGCCTGGACAGCCGCATACGCAATCAGCAGGACCTCGCTGGCGTCTATGGACAGTGGAGTACGCTGGTGGCTTCGCGCCGCCGCGATCTGCTGCATGGCCTGCTCATTTCCGTTGCCTTGATGCTGGCCATCGGCGTAGCCGTGTTGCTCACAACTTACTTTCTGGAGCGAATGTTCGCGCGCGTGGAGCCCGATCAGCAAAAACTGCTGACCTTGCGGTCGGTCGCGCACATCGTCACGCGCGCGGCGGGCGCCATTCTGATTCTGCTGATCGTTTTCGGCATGCCCAGCCAGATGGCCACGGTTCTGGCCCTCGCCGGCGCCGGGCTTACGGTTGCGATGAAGGATTTTATCGTCGGATTTTTCGGCTGGTTCGTGCTCATGGGGAAAAACGGAATTCGTCACGGTGATTGGGTGGAAATCAACGGCGTGAGCGGCGAAGTCGTCGAAATCGGACTGTTCCATACCGTGGTGCTCGAAACCGGCAACTGGAACGATGCCGGACATCCCACCGGACGCCGCGTGACGTTCGTCAACAGCTACGCCATCGAAGGGCACTACTTCAATTTTTCCACTTCCGGACAATGGCTCTGGGACGAATTACTGCTGGCCCTCCCGGTGGATCAGGATCCGTATCCCATCGCCGAAGAGATTCAGAAAATCGTGACGAAGGAAACAGAGGCGAACGCGCATCTGGCGGAACAGGAATGGGGACAGCTCGGAAGCGCCCGCGGAGTTCGCCCGTTTTCCGCCGGCCCCGCGATCAGCGTTCGCCCGGCCAATCTCGGATTTGAAATTGCGGTGCGCTACGTGACTCGCGCCAACGAGCGCCACCAGCAAAGGGCGAAACTTTATTTGGACATCGTCGAGTTGCTGCGCCGGAAAAACATTCCCCAGCCCGCGGCGTCAATTGCGCCGCCAGCCGCACCCTCCGCTGCCGCTGCCACTTAGTCTGCGGTTTCCAGTCGGACAGGCTTCACAGGCTGCCGGGTTTCAGGCCATAAGTAAAAGGCGACAGGCTGAAGCGTGTCCTACTTGTGCGCGTTCAACTCGTGCGAGTATTGCTGGGCTTGCTGCCCAATGCTACGATGGCACCTCCCATGGCCCAGCAAGTTCTTTCCCGCCCGCGCATCGGCGTACCGTGGCGCACCGCCGCGGAAGAAGCCGCCAACCGGCGTGTCAAAATCGACAAATATTTGAATGCCGTGGAAAGAGCGGGCGGCGAAGCTGTGCTCGTTTCTCTCGCTTCAAGGGCCGATGTCTTGAAACGCGAGGCGGAAAACCTGGACGCGTTCCTGCTCACCGGGAGCCCGGCCGACGTCGATCCGGCGCACTTCGGCGCGAGGCGCCATCCGGCCGACGCCGATGCCGACGCCGCTCGCGAGCGCACCGATTTCGCTTTGCTCGAACACGCGCTGTCCGCGTGCAAACCGGTGATGGCCATTTGCTACGGCATTCAGTCGCTGAACGTTTTTCTCGGCGGCAGCCTCGTCCAGGACATCCCCACCGAGCTTGGCACGAAAGTGTGCCACAGCCCGGAAGAAGATGAACTTCCCGATGGTAGCGAAGCGCCGGATGCCATCCACGGGGCAAGTCTCGATCCCGGGCGCGTGTTGACACTCTCCGGCGCAGTTCAAGCCGAGGTCAACTCTTGGCATCACCAATCCATACTGGAGCCGGGGCGCGGCTTGCGCGTTACGGCGCGCGCACCGGACGGCGTAATCGAAGCGGTTGAGTGGACGGACGATTCGAACTGGGTTGTAGGCGTGCAGTGGCACCCGGAAAGAATGCCGGCGGATGCCCTGGCGCAGGCGCTATTTCGCGAACTGGTCACGGCCGCGCGGCTGGCGCGGACCGAGAAGTAAGAAACGGGCGGGCGCGCAGTTTTTTGGTGGCGCAGGCTTCCAGCCTGTGGGGGTTACTCCTTGCATGGACCAAACCCCGCAGGCTAGAAGCCTGCGCCACCAAAACCTTGGCAACCTTTATGGCCGGTTTGCTCTTCCATGTATGTGGAGGTTTGATCCCTTGCGGCTGATATTCCGGACGATGGCTTGCACGATCGTGGTGCTGGGGTTGGCGTGGACCTGCGGAACTCCCGCGCTCGCCGGGCAGACACAGGAAATGCTCCCCGACGAAAGCGCCGCGAAGGGGCGGCAAGTGGTGCGGCAGGTCGTCGCCGCTCTGGGCGGGCAAGCGTATCTGAATGTGCGCGATACGCAGTGCGACGGGCGGGAGGCGCAATTCGGGACGGCCGAAACGTTGACGGGCTTTACACTGTTCCGCGATATCTGGCTGCTGCCGGACAAGAACCGTGTGGAATATTTCTCCAAGGGCGAGCACACGATCTTGGGATTCTTGATGGGCGCCGACGAGCTGTTGATCACGCACGGCGGCGCGATGATCACGATATTCAATGGTGAAAATGGCTGGACCCTCGACAAGAGCGGCGTTTCCGAGCAGCCCGAAGACCTTATCAAGAATTTCAACGAGCAATTGAAATCCGGACTGAACAACATGCTGCGCAAGCGCATGAATGAGCCCGGCGTGGACGTGCGGTACGCGGGCACCGACTTAATCGACTTGAAGGAAGCGGAATGGATCGAGTTTACCGACAGCGAGCACCGCGTGATGCGGCTGGGGATCGACAGATTTTCGCACTTGCCGCTGCGCTGGATCGTGGTGACGCGCGATCCTGAAACCCGCGTGAACACCGAAGTCATAACAAGTTACACGCAGTACAAGGCGCTCGACGGCGTCAAGACTCCGCTGAGCATCGAGCTTTCCCGCAACGACCGCAAGCTGACCCAGACCTTTTTGACCGACTGCAAATATAACTCCGACCTCGCCCCGCAACTCTTCACCCGCGCCGACCTGGAACAGCACGCCGCGGAAGTCGCCAAGAAGGGTTACAAGGATTCTAAAGGCACGAAGTAAAGTGGTGGCGCGGCAAGCATTAGCAATAATTGAAAGCAGTGAAATGTGGATGGCCGAGCTACTTCCAACACATCCCCAGGAATTCGGTTAATCCGTGCTCATTCTTGAGATAGTGTTCCACTGCTTCCCGAGTGTCGCTGGCGTAACGGCCCCACAAACCCACCTGTGGCAGACGCGCTTGGTTTTTCCGGAAAAACCCGGTTTGCGTTCCTGTACCTGGGATGACGTACTTACCCTCTTTGGATGGAGGTGAGGGTTTCCACCGGTCGAATTCAGCCGAGAGATCATTGATTTCCGGCCCGCCAACAGCAATCACGGGGTTATCAGTGATCACAGGAGCCTCGGTTTTTTCGTACCACGCCTCGTGGGTGATGACGATACCCCGGCGGAAGGGATAGTGGCCGCCCCGCTGGTCTATGTGGTCACGGAGTAGTTCCGCCGCTGGGCGATCGAGCAGTTCCGCAACGACGGTACTGCCCACGACGATGATGATTGTCTCCTTGTTGATGACCGAATGGCGGTCGTAAATACGATCCAGCTTGAAGATGTCGTCAGCGTACCTTGGATTGGACATAGTTTTGCTCAGTTGCTCCAATGAAAACGCACCTGGAAGCGAATGCTGGCTCCTTTCTTTTGCAGGCAAGCTCCTAAGATGCCCGAGGGCGGGCTTGCTCACTTCTGGCTGATTCGTGAGACGCCGGTAGAGTGATTCGTAGCCAGGCTCCGTATCGACATGATAGTGGGTGAAACCTCTGAGCGGAAGGGGGATATCGTCAGGAGATGCCCCGTCAAAGAGCACTGGGATAAACCTCACACTGTCCAGCTTGTCCGAATGTAGACAATTATAGATGCTCTTAATCTCCCAAACAACTCCTTGTCCCTTGTGTGGGTCTTCTCTACCCTCGACCCTGCGGAGGTACGTCTCGGAACAAACTACTAGCACAAAGTCAGCCTCGCGAATTTGATTTTCCATCCAGAATGGCCAGCCTTCTGATGGTGCACTAGAATACTGATCGAGGTTGGCGTCCACTCCATCGTTTAGCAATCGACCCGAAAGCGTCAAGACACGCTGTTCGTGCTCTGGAGAGTCGTGGCTGTAGCTGGTGAAAACTCTTGGTGGCCGTGAAATGTCCATCGATGTAGTAGTTCACCCCTGATACTTCGCAAAATAACTCGCCGATTTCCCCCGGTTTAAGCCGGGCCGGTCATAGAGCACAGCGGGTTGGTAGCCTTTTGCCCTTTTCTTTTGGCGAACGGTCATGGCGTGATCATACCAATCCAGTACGTAAACGTCGGGGTAACGGTTTAGTTTTTTAGGGTAGCCGAAGCCTGCCGTTTTTGCAAGGGTAGGTCAATTCGGGAACATGAGCACGCGCAACGGGCGCGTCTGTTGCCGAAAACGAAATGACGCTCGATCTTCGAAAGCAAATTACAGCTTGACATCCGCTTGCTGCGCGGCATATCAGTGCGGTTACCACATAACATGGCGGGCCCTGCGGAGCGGGGCCGAATTTGCAATTCTGAGCGGAGGAAGTGATGGGCCTTGCTTTGTCCCGGCGTTTGATACTGGCATCTGCGGCGATCTGGATCCTGGCGAGTGCGGGATGCGCGCGCAAGACGAGCGAAGTCGATGACGCGGCGCTTCGCGCGGCGGACGGGGATTCCGCGAATTGGATCACGTATGGGCGCACGTATTCGGAGCAGCGATTCAGCCCGTTGAAGGAGATCGACGAACAAAGCGTCGGCAAGCTTGGGCTCGCGTGGTCTTACGACCTCGAAACGTTGCGCGGGGTGGAAGCGACGCCGCTCGTCAAGGACGGCGTGATTTATGCCACGAGTGCGTGGAGCATCGTTTACTCGTTCGATGCGAAAACGGGGAAACAGCTCTGGGAATACGATCCGAAGGTGCCGAAAGATCACGCCAAATATGTGTGCTGCGATGTGGTCAATCGAGGAGTCGCGCTCTACAAGGGACGCGTCTATGTAGGGACGCTGGACGGCCGGCTCGTCGCGCTGGACGACAAGACGGGCGTGCCGGTCTGGGATGTCCAGACGACGCCTAAGGATGCAAGCTACGCCATCACCGCCGCGCCGCGGATCGCCAAGGGGCGCGTACTCATCGGCAACGCGGGCGCCGAGTACCCCGTGCGCGGCTACGTCTCCGCGTACGACGCGGAAACCGGCAACCTCGCCTGGCGAACTTACACCGTGCCGGGAGATCCCTCAAAGCCATTCGAATCCGACGCGATGAAGCGCGCGGCGGCCACCTGGTCCGGCGAGTGGTGGAAGGCAGGAGGCGGCGGGACTGCGTGGGAGTCGATGGTCTACGATCCGGAACTTGACCTGGTGTACTTCGGCACGGGAAACGCCACGCCCTGGTACGACCAACTGCGCGGCAAGGGCGACAGCCTCTACACCGCTTCCATCGTGGCCGTGCGCGCCGATAACGGAGAGCAGGCGTGGTATTACCAGACGTCGCCGGGCGACAACTGGGACTATGACGCGACGCAGCCGCTCCTGATGGCCACGCTCGCCATCGACGGCGCTCAGCGCCGCGTGATCATGCAAGCGAACAAGAACGGTTTCTTCTACGTGATCGACCGGGAAAACGGAAAATTCATTTCGGCGAAGCCCTATGCCCCGGTCAATTGGGCCACCGGCATCGATCCGAACGGGCGTCCCATCGAGAATCCCGCCGCGCGCCAGCTGAAAGACGCGGCGCTTGTAAAACCGTCGGCCGAGGGCGCGCACAACTGGAACCCCATCTCGTTCAGTCCCACGACCGGGCTGGTCTACCTCGCGGTCCTGGAAGACACTTCGCTTCACGCCATCATTCCTCACTGGAAGATCAACCTGCACGATCAGACCACCGGCTCCGACCGGGCCTACCGCGGACCGGCACGCGACGCGTATCTCAAAATGAAGAGCACCGGACACTTGCTCGCCTGGGATCCGGTCGCGCAAAAAGAAGCGTGGCACGTGGACCTGCCCGACCCGAAAAGCGGAGGAACGCTGGCCACCGCCGGGAATCTCGTGTTTCAAGGCCGAGCCGACGGCAAACTTTCCGCCTACCGCGCCACGGACGGCAAGCCGCTCTGGGAGTTCGACGCAGGAGTCGGAATCGCGGCGCCGCCGGTGACTTTTTCCGTGGATGGCGCGCAATATATTGCGGTCGAGAGCGGCTGGGGCGGCCCACAGGTCCTCGGCAATCGGCCGCCTGGAAAAGGACACGTGGGGCCAGGGAAGCTTTTGGTATTCAAGCTCGGAGGCTCGGCGACGATTCCGCCTTACAAGCATGTGGACCGGCCGGTTCCGATGCCGACGTTCAAGCTCGCTGCTACGAAGGCCGAAATTGAAGAAGGCCGCAAGCTGTTTGCGAATACTTGCGCGCGGTGCCACGGCGGTGAAGCGATCAGCGGAGGATCCGTGCCGGATTTGCGCTATGCAACGGATCCGACGCACGAGATGTTCGAGGAGATTGTCCTGGGCGGCGCGCGGCGGGAATTCGGCATGCCGTCGTTCACCGGGGACGTTACATCCGCGCAGGTGCGTTTGATCCACGCCTACATTTTGGATCGCGCGCGCGAATCGGCGCAGGCGGATGCCGCAACAAAGTAGAACAGACTTCAAGGCTGTTGCTTTTTTGCATGGACTAGAAGACCGAAACCCGACAGGCTGAAGCCTGTCCCACTGGAAGAATAGACACGCAAAACAAATTGTGTGACGATACCGGCACCAAGAGTAGGCAACGACTCACACGGGAGGATCTCCATGGAACGTCGAAAGTTTTTGGCTTCTTCGCTCGCAGCATCGGCGCTTGCAATCACTGCGCCCGGCAGCGCGCTCGAAGCGGCCCAGGGAAACATGACGGCGAAAGGCCGGGAGTTCTACCAGCTCCGGCGTTACCACATCAACGCCGGCCCGCAGAGAAAGCTGTGCGACGATTTTTTCCGCGACGCTCTGATTCCCGCGCTGAATCGCACGTCGATTTCTCCCGTTGGAGTGTTTGATTTGTCTATTGGGCCGGATACGCCGTCGATCTACGTGCTGATGCCGGGAACTTCCGCGGAGACGCTAGCCACGGTTGAAAATCGCCTCGCGAAGGACGACGACTACACGAAAGCCGGAGCAACGTTCCTGAATGCGCCCGCCAAAGAGCCCGCGTTCGACCGCATGGACAGCACGTTCCTGCAAGCGTTCGAGAAATGGCCGAATCTCATCCTGCCCAAAGCGGCCGCCACGCACGGCCCGCGTGTTTTCGAGCTGCGCATTTATGAGGGCGCGAGCGACCAGGATCACCGCCGAAAAGTGGAAATGATGCAGTCGGGCGAGGCGGATATTTTCGCCAAGAACGGCTTCGAGCAAATCTTCTACAGCGAGACGCTCATCGGCCCGCGCCTGCCGAACCTGACCTACATGCTGTGCTTTGACAGCCTGGCCACGCGCGACAAACAGTGGGCCGCGTTCCGCGCCTCCGACGATTGGAAGTCGTATTCGACGCAGCCCAAATACGCGTTCGAGCCGATCGTCTCCAACATCACCAATCTGATCCTGACGCCGACGCCGTATTCGCAGATTTAGCGGCGAAAGACCTATACTGAGGCGTGGTTCCGGAGATAGTTGCGACTCTCGCTTCAGGCATTTTTGCCGGTGCTGCGCTGTACGTCAATTTTGTTGAACAGCCCGCGAGACTCTCCTGTGGTGTCGAGCTTGCGGTAACGGAGTGGAGGCCCAGCTACAAGCGAGGCACCGCGATGCAAGCGCCGCTCGCCGCGATCGGCTCTCTTGCGGCTCTCGTATCGTGGTGGTTTGACCGGGGTTTGGGTTGGCTTATCGGCGGACTTCTTCTCCTGCTCATCATCCCGTTTACACTCATCGTAATTTTGCCCACCAACAAACGCCTGGAGAGCCGGGAACTCGACTTGCGATCGGAAGAAGCGGGATGGCTCTTGCGACGCTGGGGCCGGCTTCATGCGGTTCGTAGCATCCTGAGTACGCTGGCTTTTGTCATATTCGTCTTTTCGCTACTGAGTACGCGCTGAAACAGCGAAAGTTGTAGAGTTACGCCCACCCGTCAGTAGCTAACCAAACTCAGGGGGTAAGCATCGATTTACGCAGGCAAACCGGAAAACCGCAGCCTTCACTTGTTATTTACTTAGAAGCGCGATGACGAGGACCTCATGAGTGGCGATGCCGCACCCCTAGCCCTGCCGCTCTCGCGCTTGTCGACCGGCGCGTGTGAGGCTACGACCCTGTATCGCGAACTGCGCAAACCATTGCTTCGATACCTGGTGTGCCTCGGGCTTTCGAGCGACGAAGCGCAGGATGTGGTTCAGGATGCATTTCTGATCCTGCACCGGCACCTGGCCTCGGGCGGTTCGCAGGAGAACATTCGAGGCTGGCTGTTTCGCGTGGCGCACAATCAGGCTAGAAACCGCCAGAATCGCTACGACAGAAATTTCAGCGCGCCGACGGATTCTGAAATAGGCGCGGTCTCACACGAAGCGACGCCGGAACGCGCCGTGCTGGAGAAAGAAAAATTCCAGCAGTTGGGAAAGGCGATCCGGCTGCTGTCCGCGTCCGAACGGGAATGCCTGCTGTTGCGCGCCGCGGGATTGCGTTATCGGGAAATTGGCGAGGTCTTGGGGATTGCAACGTCCACGGTAAGTGACACGGTGGACCGCGCAATCAAAAAATTAGCGGAGAAATGCAATGTGTGACTTTTCTGGAAAATTGATCGCCTGGCTGGACCGCGAGCTTCCTGCAGAGCAAGCTTCCGAGATAGAGCGCCACGTGGAAGCCTGCTCCGAATGCCGGAGCAAGGTCGACGGATACAAACGCGTGAGCAGCGAATTTGACGCCTACTGCGATGAGGCAATCGTATCGAACGCGCGCCGCGCTGTCCTTCGCTGGGTGCCGGCTGTGGCTGCTGCGGGAGCTTTGGCTGCTCTTGCGGCGCTGTTCCTGGCGCTGCCTCGAACACGTATCGAGCCACACGCGTTCCATCCTCCACAAGTAGCGGTAACGGCGCCCCCTGCCGTCGTTGCGAAAGGATTGCCCGCGAACATTCGTCCGATGCAGAGAGTTCGTCGGCGGCATGCCGTCGCGCCCGCGCAAGCGCAAAATGACAACGCTACGTTCGCACAAAACCAAAATTCTTATGTTCTGCCGGATGAACCCGTGATCCAAATCGCCATCTCCGCCGATGAAATGTTTCCACCGGGCGCGGTGCCCGAAGGCATGCATTTTGTCGCGGATCTCACAATTGCGGCGGATGGATCGGCCGAGCGCCTCCGATTGCGCCCGCGGCTTGCGGGATTTGAAAGGAGCACGACACAGCCATGAAACGCGCACTCATCTTAGTCATGATTCTGACGGCCTCCTCTTGCGTGTTCGCTCAGGAAGGCGGAAACGCGGTGTTCTTCCAAAGTCAAGGCGCCGGACCCGTTACAACCGTCGGCGTAGGCATGCTCGGAAAACCGCCCGGCGCTCCGGTCCAGGGCGCGCCATATTCCGCCACGATTACTAACGAAAATATTCAGACTCTCGAAGACGGAACTCACATCACGCAAACCAGCACCGGAAATATCGCGCGCGATTCTCAGGGCCGCACGCGCCAGGACGCATCCTTGCCGGCCATCGGCAATCTGTCCGCCGCCGATGCGCCGCACCTCGTCTTCATCCAGGACCCCGTGGCGCAGACGGTCTACACGCTGAATTTGACGGATAAAACCGCGCAGAAAATGCCCTCGCTTCCCCCGAACATAACTTCTTCCGGTCCAGCGAGCGGCGGCAAGTTCGTGATGCAAATGGGAACCGCGGTAGCTGCGGGCGGCCCGCCACCGCTTCCGCCACCGGGAATTATGATGCAAAGAACATTTATTGGCGGCGACCAGGGCCAGGTCAACACGGAAGATCTCGGCTCTCAAACCATGGAAGGTGTGCAGGTGACGGGAGTGCGAACGACGCGCACGATTCCCGTGGGGGAAATTGGAAACGACAGGCCCATCAGCATTGTAACGGAGGTCTGGACGTCGCCCGATCTGAAGACGATCGTCTACAGCAAGCGCAGCGACCCGCGCATGGGCGAGCAAACTTTCCAGCTGACGAACATCGTGCGCTCGGAGCCGGATGCTTCGCTGTTCACGGTCCCGCCCGATTTCAAAATCGTGGACGGCCCTCGCGACGTTATTTACCGGTCAAACCAATAGCGCGCATTTCTCGCGACAAATCCGATCTGCGAAATGTACTTCATCCGATGTATGAACGAAGAAGGGGTTTCGTGGCGCCGGCGTTTTTGAGTCGCGTGGCTTTAGGAAAAATCACCGGCGTCGCGCCGGCGCTACGAAAGGCCTGCTTGCGGGAAAAACACGTGGAAGCGCGCGCCGCGCGGGGTATTCTTCTCCAGGCGGATCGTGCCGCGATGGTCGTCCACGATTTTCGCGACGATGGAAAGACCGAGGCCCACTCCGTCTTTCTTCGACGTGAAAAATGGATTGAAAATCTGCTCGTGCAATTCAGGAGGCACGCCGGGACCCGTGTCTTCGACGAACACGGCTACGCCCGGCTCGCCATTCGAGACTTCCTCCTCAATCGCAATGTGCAGCGTTTTCTCCTGTGATCCTTCCTGCGCCTGCATGGCTTGCAATGCGTTGGTAATCAGATTGACGAAAACCTGCTCGCAAAGCTGGGCGTCGGCCGGAACTTCAGGCAAGTTCGGAGCGTACTGGCGCTCGATTTTTACGCCTGCATTTGGGAAGGACGCGGCGGCGGCATCGAGCGCGCGATCGACGATTTCGGAAATCCGCTCCGGGCGCAATTCGAGTTTCGAGGGACGCGCGAAATCGAGGAAGCGCACGACGAGGGCGTTCAGCCGGTTCACCTCGGAGGAAATGTATCCGGCCAGCTCCGCGACGAGCGGCTCGGACGCCGCGACTTTCCGGCTCAGCATGTCCGCCGAGCCCTTGATGACGCCCAGCGGATTGCGGATTTCATGCGCCAGGCCGGCGGAAAGTTGCCCGAGAGCGGCCAGGCGCTCGGCGCGGCGCGCGTCGGCTTCCGCGGCGCGCAACTGGCGATTGGTCTCTTCCAGTTTCTCCGAAAGATCCTCCAGCCGCTGCACCTGCCGCCGGTTTTCCACCGCAAAGCGGTTGACCAGGATCGCTGCGACATAAAAGAAAAGCACGCGAATGGCGAGGATGCCTTTTCCCTCGGGGGTTACATCCACTTCCTCCAGCGCCGGGAACAGCAGCGACAAGTAGGCTAGCGAAGCAACCGTGGTCCAGGCCAGCGCGCCGAGCGTCCCGAAGTAGATCGCGGCGCTCACCACCGGCAAAAAGTAAATGGGATAGTAGGTGCTGTTGATTCCAAAATCGCCGGTGTGGTCGAGTAGCAGCGTGCCCAGCAAGATCTTGATGAGGACGCTGTAGGCGGGACCGCGCTTCGGCAAACGGGCGATCAGCCAGCCTTCCAGGAGCTGTACGACGAAGATCGCAAGCAGAATGAGTTGTTTGTGGTATTCGTCGACAGGGGGGAGAAACGCCAGGCCGCCCAAAAAGACCAGCCAGATCAGATCAATCCAACTCAGATGAAGGTCACGAATTGCCGATGGTTCGCGGTCCAGCATTCTGCAGGGCTCCGGCAAAGTCTAACACGGGTGCCCGTGGCGCAGGCTTCAGCCTGTGGGGTTTAGTGCTCGCACGAACTAACCCCCACAGGCTGAAGCCTGCGCCACTTCAATTATCCAAGAGTCTGGAATTTTATTGCACGCGCTGGGGGCGCGATTCGGTGTCGACGAGCGCCTCGAATATGGCCAGAACGTGGCGGCGGTAATCGACCATGCGGGTGAAGACGTCACGCAGGGTGGGGTCGCGCTCGGATTCGCGATGCCATTTCAGCAGCACCGCGGGTGGGACTTCGATATCCCGGCGAAGCTCTTCCGCGGAATGGCCCCGCAGGAACAGGCCGTAGAAGAAGGCCGCCTCCCGCTGCGGGAAGTCGAAGTCGTGCTGGGTTTCGTCCGCCGCGTTGGCGGCCGCCAGCAGGGTCGTGTTGGATACAGTCTGCATCAGCATCCAGAGACAGAAAGGGAAGTTTACCGGAAGTTTTCCCGGCGTCAAGTGCCGCGGCTAAAAAGGTGGCTTAGTCTGGTAACTCGCGGGAGCCGCAGGACTCGTCGCAAGGCAATTCGATGCGGGATGTGTTGGGAAGGGTTCTTCTGAGGGTAGGTAGCACAGCCACTCCTGGCTGTGCGCTTTTGCTAAGTGATGGAAAAACCACACAGCCAAGAGTGGCTGTGCTACTGAAAGCAAAGACATTGCGGGAAAAGTGATGAACTATCCCAGTTTCCCGGGCTGGCGCGCGGAACGGACAAACTCGCGAAGCGCCGAAACATTGGGGCCGTAGGCGCCGATCCGGGCCGCATCGACCGGCAAGCCGAGCTGCTCCGCCGCTTCCATGTTGATCCCGGCATCGTCGAGTTCGGAGAGGCTAAAACCGACGGCGGGAAGCACGCGCTTCGTGCCGCTCGGATAAACCGGGCGTGGAGGACGGCGCCGTGCCCAGGGCTTGCTTGCGATTGCGAAGAACTGGTGCCAATCGTTCTTGTCCCACATCGCTCGCTCCCGCGTCTCGTGGACCCAGGACGCTCAGACACTCAATCAGTCAGATGCGCCAACTAGCCTTGCGGTCGCTTCCCGTGGCCCGACCCCGTTTTGTCGGGGTTATGCATTGGCCTGTCCTCGGGTATACGACACAACAGGAGCGGCGTCCACAACAGACTGGGGATTGTTTCAGCGGCGTTGCGAAAGAGAAATTATCACGTTGGATGGAAGGTCGGGTACCGAATGGACACGAAGGTTTTTTCGAATGGAAAAGTGCGCATGACGCGCAATTCGTTTCACGTGGAACAAACGGCCAACTAACTGTGGGCAATGCTCTTGCGCCGGTTCGGCGGCGACCGGCAGCCTCTCGTGCCCACAACAGGAAGCAATCGCTGCGTGCGGCTGGTATAATGTGCGCATCCGAGTGCCCTCCGGGGAACCTGTGGAAAAATCAAAACTCGTCATCGTCGTTCACTACCACGAGCTGTGGCTCAAGGGCGGAAATCGCCGCTTCTTCCTGAGCAAGCTGCACATGGCGCTGAAGCGCGCGCTCGAAGGCCTGCCAGTGGAGCGCATTCTGCGGCCCGGCGACAGGCTGCTCGTGGAATTCGGCGAAGGCGCTTCGGCAGAGGAAGCAATCGCGCGCATCGAACGCGTGTTCGGCGTGGCATTTTACGCCGTGGCTCGAGTGGTTCCCCGCGGTAGCGAGGACGATCTCGCGGCGCTTGGACGCGCGGCGTGGGAAGAAGTTCGCGGCGAGAAATTTGAAACGTTTGCGGTGCGCGCCAAGCGCAGCGACAAATCTTTCCCCCAGCGCACCATCGATATCGACGTTTCCGTTGGGCAATATCTGGTGGATCAGTTGCGCGCCTCGGGCCGCGGCGCTCGCGTGAAGCTCAACGATCCGGACCTGACTTGCCGCATTGAAATTCCACCCGGTCCATCGCTGCTCGTGTATGCGCGAAAAATTCCCGGCGCGGGAGGGCTTCCGCCCAACACGGCTGGGCGCATGACGTGCCTTCTTTCCGGGGGATTCGATTCGGCCGTCGCCGCGCACAAGATGATGAAGCGCGGGGCGCACCTGAACTTCGTGCACTTCTGGGGCGGTGGTGCGCGGCCGGGAGAGTCCTCGGTGCACGTGGCGCGCGAGCTTGTGAAGCGCCTGGTGCCGTGGCAATTTTCCGCGAAGCTTCACCTCGTGCCGTTCGAGCCGATTCAGCGGGAAATCGTGGCGCGCGCGCCGGAGGAATTCCGAATCCTGCTCTATCGCCGCATGATGCTGCGCATCGCCGAGCGCATTGCGCGCTCCAATCGCGCCCTCGGGCTCATCACCGGAGACAGCCTAGCGCAGGTCGCTTCGCAAACGCTGCACAATATGGCCGCCGTCGGGGCAGCCGTGCGTATGCCGCTCTACCGCCCGCTCGTCGGCGACGACAAAATCGAAATCATGGATGCCGCGCGCAAAATCGGCACGCACGACATTTCCGCCGAGCCGTTCCACGATTGCTGCCCCATCTTCCTGCCGCGCAACCCCGCGCTCCACGCCTCCGTCGCGGAACTCGACCAGGCGGAAAGCGCGCTGGACATCGAGTCGCTCATCCGCCAGGGAATCGATGCCACGGCCATCGAGCGCTACCGCTACGCCGCCGGCCGAGTAGAAAAAGTGGAATCGTTCAAGTCCGCCACGGCGTGAAAATGTCAAGAAATTCCAATCGGAAATATCTAAAGTTTCCTCCCGAGATGACGCAAACTTTGCGATCGTACGTTTACATTTACACGGACCCCCGTAACGGAAAGGCCTTCTACATCGGAAAGGGTCGAGGGAATAGGGCCTTTTCTCATCTCGACGAAAAGGGAGAAACGGACAAGATTGCGAGGATAGCCGCAATACGCAAGTCCGGGGGAGAACCAAGGATAGACATTTTGCGTTACGGCATGACGGACGAGGAATCATCCCTGGTGGAGACAGCTGTAATTGACTTTATGGGGCTTTCACGTCTAACAAATGCCGTCAGGGGAAATCACCGAACTAGTTTGGGGCGAGTGTCTTCGAAGGATTTGATAACAATGCTCACGGCAAAACCGGCGAAGATCAAGCACAAGGCTATCCTGATAGTCATCAATCGCCTCTATCGAAGTGACATGACAGCCGAGGAACTCTATGAAGCTACGCGAGGGATTTGGAAGATAGGCCCTAAGCGCAATGAGGCCGAACTTGCGATGGCTGTCTATCAGGGAATCATTAGGGAAGTCTATAAAATAAGGCGATGGTTGCCTGCAGGTACCTTCAACTACAAGACGCGTGACTCTAGAAATTTCAAGAATTCCGGCAGATGGGAGTTCGAGGGTGAAATCGCCCAGGACGTTCGCGATCGATACTTAGACTTCTCGGTCCGGCATCTGCTGGGCAGGAAGGGTCAAAACCCAATTAGATATTCAAAGGGATGGTAGGTAATTATCTCTCCCGGTCCTCGCGAATCATTTCCTCGGTGGAGGGAAATGCGCGGCCCGATCCCGTATGCTGCTTGCGCAGCCGGGCGAGTTTGTGGACCCATTCATGTCGTGAACTTAGCTCTTGTGCCGTGGGGACGTTTTCCTCGAGCAAGGCTAGGACTTCCGCGGCGATCGAGCTGTAATTGGCTCGCGCTCGTTCGCGGAGGGCTTCATACAGGGCTTGGGGGACATTTCTGATGTATAGAGTTGGCATTGGAACACCCTACGGAAAGCATGCAGCATCACCCGATCTCTGGCAATCCTAAAATAAAACCGGGGAGTCCGCCGCAGCGGACTCCCTGGTTTCGTTACAGCGAACTTTCTTCGTATTGTGGTTGCGGCGCCGCTCGCTAGAGCGGCGAACGGCTTAGAACTGGAACGAGTAGCCGAGCGTTAGAGACTGCAGCCCGATTCGATCCGTGCTGTTGTTGTATTCGCCGGCGAGCAGGTTGCTCTGCTGCACCTGCTGCTGGGAAACGGGATCGTACGTGTAGGCGATGTCAAAGCGCGACCGGCCGGCGTGGTAGGCGAACCCGGTGGAAAGCTGGTTCGTCATGATCGCGGCGGTCATGGGCGTGAGCGTTCCATTCGGCACCGGACTGTTTCCATGCTCATAGCCGAACCGGAGCGAAGTGCTCTCCGTCAGCATCCGCTCGACGCCGCCGTGGAAGGAGTACTGATCTTTCCAGTTCAGGGGCACGCCATCAACGAGCGTCGAGGAACCCGCCACGCTGTTGATTACCGGATTTGACCCGTTGGTCAGCGTGACCGGCAAATTGACGAAGGAGTTGCTCCAGTTCACCCAATCGGTCTGGAAAGCGAGCGTCCAGCGCGGGTTGAGGTGCCAGGCGATATTGCCATTCACCGACTGCGGCAGGATGTTTTTCACGGATGCGTTATACGAAAACGTGGATGCGGCATTGGCCCCCAGCGCGGCAAACAGGGCGCTGGCGTTGCCGGTAGCAAGGCCGTTCGTGACGATCACGGTGTGCGATTTCCAGGCCACTCCAAAGTCCAGGCTCTTGGTGGGCTCGAACATCGCGCCGACGCTCATGTTCCAGCCTGTGCCGTACGTGTGAAGATCGAGCAGCGTTTTTGCGCCCGCCAGTTGCGGCTGGCTTTGGAAGATGTAAGGAGCGTGCAGGGTGTTTGAATTGTAATCGGCGCCCGCCGTCATTCCAACAGACAGCTTGTGGCTGAATGCGTAGCTCAAGCCGGCCATTGCGCGGCCCGCGAGAATCGCGGACTTATTCTCCTGCATCCCGTAAGTGACTCCGAAAGCGCCTGGCGGATCCACGTACTTCCAGTCCGAAACCGAGACCATGTCAGGCGCGAACCCGACGCCGAAGCTGAAGCGCGATTTTCCTAACGGCATGCCGAACGCGCCGTAAGGAATGACGCCTGGCGCCGTGGTCATTGGGGAGTTGGTGTTTGCCGAATTGCTGAAAGAGCCGCGGGCGAACACCGCGGACATGCTCAGATCAAGTGTCGGGCTGCTGAGATACGTCAATCCCGCGGGGTTGGTGGTGAGAGCGCCAATGGCATCCGAGGTGGACGGGACGTAGACGCCGCCGAGGGCCAACGATCGCGTGCTCGCCGAATTCCAGTAAAAATCCTGTGCGGAGGCTGAAACGGAAAGGAATGCGAATAAGATGAATAATAGGAAAACGCTTCTGCGGAAGTTCATTTCGGTCCTGCTCCTTTTTTGAGTTATGTTGCGACTGCAGTTTCCGGCTGGATGAAAGCCAGCGGTTCGGAATTCGTTTTGGAAGCGATCAGCGCCTCGACGCACGGCAGATCGAGCGCGTGCGGCGCGTCGCTGCGCAATATTTCAAAAACCTTTTCCAGGGGCATCCCGTCCCGGTAGGGCCTCTTGGCATGGAGCGCGTCGAAAATGTCCGCCACCGCCAAAATTCGCGCAAAGCGGGAAAGCTGCTCCGAACCCCAGCCGCGCCAGTAGCCGGACCCATCCAGTTTTTCGTGATGAGCGGCGGCATCCTGGCTGAGCCGGTCGAATCCGGGAATTTTTTTGAGAATCTCGAGCGTGAAGTACGGGTGGGCCTTGACCGAGATCCATTCCTCATTCGTCAGCTTGCCGGGTTTCTCCAGGATCGAGTTTGGAACGCTCAATTTGCCGATGTCGTGCAACAGCGCTGCGCGGCGGAGCTGCTTCAGGCCCTTGGCGTTCATGCCGAACCACTGGCCGATTTCCACGGCTGCGTCAGCGACGCCGCTGGAATGGCGATAGGTAAAGGGCGACTTGGCGTCGATGACTTCCGCGAACGCCGTGCAGATCTTGTCGATCGAGTCCTCAGTGGCCGTCATGCGGCGGTTTTCCGGTTCAAGCGATGCAATCTTCCGAAGCAGGTCCCTGTCGTCCAGTCCGTCCCACAGCGCCCCGGAATTTGCCAGGGAAGCGGCCGCTTTCACCAGATCGGGATCAAACCAGCGGCCGCTGCGCTTCTGCGCGGCCTCCAGAGCGACGTTGGGTCCTTTGGCCGTGAAAAAAACGTCCAGAGTCTGCGAGAGATTGGCGATTCTTGAGAACAGAGGGATTTCGTGCTTGCGGAGCCCGTCGGGATATCCGCGCCCATTCCAGTGCTCGTCAAGATTGTAAATGCCGGTGGAAACGGAATCGGAAAATCCCAGTTGCTTGGCGATATAGGATCCGCGTTCGCAGCGAATCTTGACCAGCGTGCAGGAATCCTGTTGCTGCGTTGCGGCCACCTGGAAAAGCCTTTGCATGCGCTGCAGGAAAGGCATGCCGGTGGCAACATGGGTGAGGGCATAGTGCAGGCTCTCCCAACCCACGCGCGTCCAGTCCGTTGTTTTCACGTCGCCCTTGGCCCGAATTTCGTCCGCGTTCAAGATGTGAAAGAGGCGCGAGGCGTTGCTGCTGCATCCCGCATCTTTGAGCAGCAGCGCATAATAAAGGTCGGTTTGCTCGTCCGCGCTCACGCCAATCTGCTGCGCCAGCCTCATCCCGATCATGCAGGCTCGAACGGAATGCCCCATGGGCTGGCCTTCGGTCAGATCAAGGGCGTAGGAAAGCGCGGAAATGATTTCGGACATGCGGATCGACGAGGGCGCCTCATGGCGTTCAACATTGGAAAAGTCCTGGGGATTTCGCTCGCTAGCGTTGAAGGGCGCCATGGGACTCCTGTAAGCCTTACCAATCCGGGGTGGCCATTTCCCTATCTTGAAACCATGGTCGATCCCGTATAGGGACTGTACGAAATAGGACTTTTCTTCCCTATGGAACAACTGGTTCATTTTGGGAGGGACAAAAGTACTGGGTTCAAGCGATTGAAAACACATCACTTACACTACTGCATCGTAGTTATACCTGCCGTCTTTTTACCATACGTGTAATACGCGCCGGGGGCAAATATTTTCCTGAGGACTAGAGGCGAGAAAACTCGGTCGCAAAAAAACTGGGGAGCCACTTGTAGTGGACTCCCCGGTTTGAGACTTGGATTCCTGAATGTACGGCGCGACTACCAGCGGCGGTCCCCGCCGCCACCACCGCCGCGATCGCCGCGGTCGCGGTCCCTGCCTCCGCCACCGCCGCCACGGCCACCGCCGCCGCCCGGTCGTCCTCCGCCACCGCCAAAGCCGCCACGGCCACCGCCGCCGCCCGGTCGTCCTCCGCCACCGCCGCCGCCACCCTCACGAGGGGGCCGGGCTTCGTTGACGACAATGTTGCGGCCCATGAAATCGTGGCCGTTCAATCCCTGAATGGCGCGCTCGGCTTCCTCGTCGCTATTGACCTCGACAAATCCGAACCCGCGTGGTTGCCCTGAGAAACGGTCGCGCACCAGGGTAACATTCGCCGCGGTGACTCCCGTCTGAGTAAATAAAGCGCTGAGCTGCTCTTCGGTAGCCTGAAATGGCAGATTGCCGACGTAAAGTTTCTTCAATGCGAGACTCCTTCTGGCCGTGGCAATACGGACCCACGGAACCGGGGACTGAAGAGAGTAGGTTCGAGATCGGGGAACTTGGGCTGGGGCCCAGAACAATCCGACAAGAGACGCACTTCAGCACCGGGCGAATCTTGCTCCAAATTTGAACGTCCGTCAACAGAAAGATTGAAGTATAACTACTTGTTAAATATGTGGACCATCAACTGGCGTGGGACGATATGTGCCGAGCGAAATCCGTGAAATTTGGTGATAGGATGCGGCATCCTTCCCGGGAGAAAGATCGGAGAAATGGGGCCTATGCGCGGATTGATGATGGATTTTCCGCTTACCGTGCCGGCGCTGCTGGAACGCGCGGGCCATATTTTCGGCAACGTCGAAATCGTCACCCGGCGGCCGGACCGGAGGCTGGCGCGGTCCACCTGGCGGGACCTTTACCGGCGCTCGCGGCGACTGGCGAACGCGCTCACCGGCCTCGGCCTGCGGCGCGGCGACCGCGTGGCCACGCTCCTGTGGAATCAAACCGAACATATGGAGGCTTATTTCGGCGTGCCGGTGGCGGGCGGCGTGCTGCACGCGCTGAATTTGCGCCTGCATCCCGATGAGATTTCCTTCATCGCGAACCATGCGGGCGACCGCTTTCTGATCGTCGACGACGTGCTGCTGCCCGTTTACGAGAAATTCCGCGACCGCGTGAAATTTGAGCGCGTGATCGTCGTGCCGTTCGGAGGCGGCGAGACCCCGGCTGGCTGCGACGGTTACGAAGACCTGCTGGCCGGCGCGAGCGAGGATTTCACCTACCCGCAACTGGACGAAAACGAAGCGGCGGCAATGTGCTACACCTCAGGAACGACGGGGCGCTCGAAGGGCGTCGTCTACTCGCATCGCGCCCTGGTGCTTCATTCGCTCGATTGTTGCGGCGTCAACTCGTTCGCCATTTCCGCGCGGGACACGGTATTGCAAGTCGCGTCGCTGTTTCATGCAAATGGGTGGGGCATCCCGTTTACTGCCGCCCTGGCCGGCGCAAAAGTGGTCCTACCGGGGCCGTTCGCCGACGCCGAAGGAATCCTCGATCTGATGGAACAGGAGAAGGTAACAGCCTCGCTCGGGGTGCCGACGATTTTTTTCGGCGTCCTCGATGCGCTCGACAAATATCCGGGACGCTGGAGATTTTCCTGGCCCATACGCCTGATGGTGGGCGGCGCGGCTTCGTCCGAAGCGCTGATGCGCGGCTTTGACCGCCACGGCATCACGCTGATCTGCTTGTTCGGCATGACCGAGACGACGCCGCACGCCACATGTTCTCAACTGCGCCCCCACATGGATTCGTGGAGCGAAGACAAGAGATACGCGCAACGCCTGAAACAGGGCATCCCCGCGTCGATCGTGGAAGCGCGGATTATGCGGCCCGACAGCACGCCCGCGCCGCACGATGGCTCGACCGTCGGCGAGATCGAATTGCGCGGACCGTGGATCGCCGCGGCCTACTACAATCTTCCGGAAGAATCGTGGAAGTGGTCGCCCGACGGCTGGCTGCGCACCGGCGACATGGGCCACATCGACGAAGACGGCTACCTCAAGCTGGTCGATCGCAGCAAGGACTTGATCAAGTCCGGCGGCGAGTGGATCAGTTCGCTCGACCTCGAAAACGCACTGATGGGGCACCCCGCCGTGAAGGAAGCCGCCGTCATCGGCGTGCCGCATCCGAAATGGCAGGAGCGCCCGCTCGCCGTGGTCGTGCTGAATGAAGGCGCGAAAGCGGACGCCGCGGAATTGCGCGAATTCCTGGCCGCCAAGTTCGCGAAATGGCAATTGCCCGACGCGTTTGTATTCGCCAAGGAAATTCCGCGCACATCGGTCGGGAAATTCCGAAAGACGGCCCTGCGCGAACAATTTGTGGATTGGAAGTGGGAGGGCTGAATCGATTTGGGATTTAAGTAGCACAGGCTTCAGCCTGTGGGTTTCTGCCAATGCGCCCAGGCCGCTCGCGCCAGCCAAGATCAAATCGAACCCCACAGGCTGAAGCCTGTGCTACTTAAAATCTAAGTTCGGTAGCTGGCGTTAATGTGGACGTATTCCTGGGTGAAATCGCAGGTCCACATGCGCGCGGCACCGCTGCCGGCGTGCAAATCGACGACGATCGAAATATTTTTTTTGAGCAGGCGGCGATGCGCGGCGCGCTCGTCGAACGGCAACGCGATCGCGTAGGACGCGCCCTTCGGCGGGCCGTACATTTTCATTCCTCCCAGCCAAATTTCCGCATGGTCCGGATTGAAAGGCACGCCGGAACGGCCGGCAGCGGCAAGGATGCGGCCCCAGTTTGGATCGGCCCCGGCGATGGCTGTCTTCACGAGCGAGGAGAGGGCGATGGTCTGGGCGACTTGCTTCGCGGCGGCGTCACTGGGCGCGCCGCGCACTTCGATTTCGACCACGTGCGTTGCGCCTTCGCCGTCTTCGACAATCCCAATCGCAAGAGTTTTGCAAACGTGTTCGAGCGCGGCGACGAATTTCGCGTAGTCCGCGCCGGCCGCTTCGGTAATTTTCTTCGCGCCGCTCGCGCCGTTGGCGAGCACGAGCAGCGTGTCGTTGGTGGAACTGTCCCCATCGACCGTGATGCAATTGAACGTGCGGCCCACAACGTCGCGCAACGCGACGTCGAGGACGCCGGGCTCTATCGCAGCGTCGGTGACGACGAACGAAAGCATCGTCGCCATGTTCGGGTGAATCATCCCGGCGCCCTTGGCGCATCCTGCGACACGCACGGTTTTCCCGCCGACGCGGCAGGTAGCGGCGGCGCGCTTCGGGCGCGTGTCCGTGGTCATGATCGCGCGGGTCAGGCCGTCGAAGGCGCGTGGCGAAAATGCGAGCGTCTTGGCGAGACCCGGCGCGGCTTTCAAAATACGCTCGACGGGCAGCGGCACGCCGATCACTCCGGTCGAGCAGACCACCACTTGCTGCGCGCCGCACCCGAGGAGTTCGCCGACCCGTTCGGCGGTTGCGCGAGAAGCGACCATGCCGCCCGGCCCGACCGAGCAGTTGGCGTTTCCGGAATTGATGATGACGGCGCGCATCGCGCCCGCCGACGCGCGCACGTGCTCGCGCGAGAGAACGACCGGCGGCGCCTGCACGAGATTCTGCGTGAATACGGCGGCGGCCGACGCGGGAGGATCGGAAACGATCAGCGCGACGTCCAGCGTCCCCGTGTGGCCGCGCTTCTTGAGGCCGCAGGACGCCGAAGCAAAACGAAACCCGCGCGGCAGGGCGCGGGCCGATGGAAGTTCGCTCATCTCTTAGATCACCATGAAAAATTTCAGATTCTCAAGTGGCGCAGGCTTCCAGCCTGTGGGGGTTGGTCGGAGCATGATCGTCATTGCCGCAACCAAAACCCACAGGCTGGAAGCCTGCGCCACTCAAGCCGTAGACTGCATCATTTCTCCTAAACGAGAAATGGATCAGACCCGAAGATGTTGATTTCACTATTAAAAATCGTCGCGCCTGTTGCTGAGCAGCGTCCTCGCACTACACCATTGAGAGCGCCTTTCCCGCTCCGCTCAGGACAGGGAGCAATTCGCGCTCGGGGCAGACGACCGCGACCGTGGCGATCAGATTGCACGTCCGCTCCTTGGGGCACGTGACGCAATCGCGCTCGATCTTTTCAGGCACGATTTGCCGCGGGCCGGGCGTGAAGCCGTAACGCGAGAAAAACTCGGGCCGGTGCGTCACGGCAAACAGGCGCGCGATCTTGCGGCGCCGCGCCGTGACCATCGCGGCTTTCATTAGACGGTCGCCCACGTTGCGGCCTTGCCCGCGCGCGTCGGGTGCTACGGCGAGCGAGCGAATTTCGGCGAGGTCCGGGCCGTACGGTTCGAGCGCCACGCAGCCGAGTACTTTTTCTTCTTTGCCGCGCTTTTCCACGAGCACGAGGAACCGTGCGATGTGTTCGCGAATTTCCGCCTCGGTGCGCGGAAGCAAAAGGCCCTCCCCTGCATAGTGCGCGATCACGCGGTGCACCGCGGCCGCGTCGCTCATTCGAGCCTTGCGCGCTCTCATGATCTTTTCTCCAGCGCGGCCAGGCGTTCTTTCGCGGCGCCGATCGCGCCGCGGACTCGCTCGGGGGCGGTGCCGCCTTCCACGTCGGGACCCGCCAACGCGGATTCGAGTTTCAACGCGTCGTAAAAATCCTTGCCGAACAGCGGCGAAAACTTTTGCAGCGTCTCATAGGGCAGCGCGGAAAACGGTTTTCCGGCGCGCTCGGCCTCGCGAACAATCTGCCCGACAATTTCGTGCGCCTGGCGGAACGGCGCGCCCTGCCGAACAAGATAATGCGCGGCTTCCGTGGCGAGGAGCGCGGGATCGGAGGCCGCTTGGCGCAGGCGCGCTTCGTTCGGGCGCGTGGCAGCCACGGCGCCGGCGGCGACATCCAGCATCGCGAGCGCCTGATCGTGCGCGGCAAAGACAGGTTCTTTGTCTTCCTGCAAATCGCGCTGATAGCTCGACGGCAGTCCTTTCAAAATCGTCAGCAGCGTGTGCAGCGACGCGGTGACGCGGCCCGTCTTGCCGCGCAGAAGTTCCCACGCGTCTGGATTTTTCTTCTGCGGCATCAGGCTGCTGCCCGTCGAAAATTCGTCGGCAAGCACGATGAAACCGAACTCCTGCGACGCAAACAAAACGAAATCCTCGGCGAGGCGTGAGAGATGCGTCGCGATCACGGCCAGCGCGTAAAGGTAATCGAGCGCGAAGTCGCGGTCGCTCGCGGCGTCCAGGCTGTTCGCCGTCGGCCGCGCAAAACCCAGTTCGCGCGCGATGGCTCCGCGATCGACATCGAGCGCGCACCCCGCGAGCGCGCCCGAGCCCATCGGGCAGGCGTCCGCCATCGCTTCGGCCGCATCGAGGCGCACCGTATCGCGGAAGAACGCTTCGGCATGCGCGAGCAGGAAGTGCGAAAACAGAATCGGCTGCGCGTGCTGCATGTGCGTCATGCCGGGCATCGGAATTCCCAGCGTTTTTTCGGCCTGTCCCACGAGCGCCGAAATCAAGCGCGCCACGGCCACCCGCATCTCGCCCGCGGACTCCATCACGAACATGCGGAAATCGGTGGCGACGAGTTCATTGCGGCTGCGGCCGGTATGCAGCTTGTAGCCGACGGAACCGAGATATTCGACGAGCGCGGTCTCGACGAAATGGTGCACGTCCTCGGCGGGCGATCCGCCCAGCCACGCGTAATCGTTCTCCGCGCGGTCGGCGATTTTGTCGAGCGCGGTCAGCGTGTCGCGCATTTCCTCGACGGTAAGTATGCCCGCCGATTCGAGCGCGCCGGCCCACACCCGGTCCACGGCCAGCTCGTACGGCAGCAAGCGGCGGTCGAACGAGAACGACCGTTGAAACTGGTAGAACAGTTCGTCGGGAGCGCGGTCAAACCGCCCGCCCCACAATTTTCCTGACGGCTGCTCTTTGGGCGCGGCGGTCACTTTACTTTCGCTTCCTCCGGAATAGTCACCGGCAGCGCGAACAAATTGATAAAACCTTCGGCGTCCTTCGGGTTGTAGCCCGTCATGGCAAAGCTCGCGAGACCTTTTCTATAGAGCGAATAGGGCGACACGCGTTTGGTGACGGAGACATTTCCTTTGTAAAGCTTGAGGCCCACCGTGCCGGTCACGCGCTTCTGCGCCTCGGTGAAATAGGCGTCGAGCGCTTCGCGCTGCGGCGTAAACCACGCGCCGTAGTAAACGAGTTCGGCGTAACGCAGCGATAGCGCCTCGGAATAGTGTGCCGTTTCGCGGTCCAGACAAAGTGTTTCAAGCTCGCGATGCGCTGTGACGAGCAGCGTGCCGCCAGGCGTTTCATACGCGCCTCTTGATTTGATGCCGACCAGCCGATTTTCAACGAGGTCGATACGGCCGACACCATGTTCCGCCGCGATTTCGTTCAACTCATCGAGCAGCGCAACCGCGGAACGCTTCTTGCCGTTGACGGAAACCGGCGTGCCCGCATCGAATCCGATCTCGACGACGGCCGGCTTGTTCGGCGCTTTTTCCGGAGACGCGATCCACTGCCACATTGCCTCTTCGGGCTCGTTCGCGGGATCTTCGAGCACGCCGCCTTCGTGGCTCAGATGCCAGATATTGCGGTCGCGCGAATAAATGTTCGCCTTGGTCTGCTCGACGGGCACCTTGTGCGCATTCGCGTAGGTGATGGCGTCCTCGCGCGAGTTGATGGTCCACTCGCGCCACGGCGCGATAATTTTTACTTTCGGCGCAATAGCCTTGTACGCCAGCTCGAAGCGCACCTGATCGTTGCCCTTGCCCGTGCAGCCATGCGCGACGGCGTCGGCGCCGGTTTCGAGGGCGATTTCCGCCTGGCGCTTGGCGAGCACCGGACGCGCCATCGAAGTGCCGAGCAGATACTTGTGTTCGTACACAGCGCCCGCGCGCAGCGTCGGCCAGACGTACTCAGTCAGAAATTCCTCGCGCAAATCCTCGATCGTCGCCGAAGAAGCGCCCGTCGCGAGCGCTTTCTTCTTCGCGGCTTTCAAATCTTCCTGCTGGCCGACGTCCCCGATCATGGCGATCACTTCACAGCCATAGGTTTCCTTCAGCCAGGGAATAATGATCGACGTATCCAGTCCGCCCGAATAGGCGAGAACTACTTTCTTTGGCACCGGTTGTCCTTTCAGCTTAGGAGCATCAACAGGATGGCTTTCTGCACGTGCAGACGGTTTTCCGCCTCGTCGAAGACGATGGAGCGCGGCGATTCCATGACCTCGTCGGTCACTTCGGAGCCGCGATGCGCGGGAAGGCAGTGGAGAAACACGGCGTCGGGCGCGGCCTGGGACATGAGTTTGGCGTTGACCTGGTACGGCGCGAATATGGCGGCGCGCGCTTCGGCCTCGTTCTCCTGGCCCATGCTGGCCCAAACATCCGTGTAAACGGCCTGCGCGCACGAGACAGCTTCTTCGGGAGCGCGGAACAATTCGATGGTGCTCTCGGTGGCGGCCGCATCGCGCCGCGCCGCCGCGAGGATTTCCGCGTCCGGCTCGTAGCCCGCCGGCGTCGCGATTCGCACGTGCGCTCCGACGCGCGCTCCGGCAACCATCAAGGAATTGCAGACGTTGTTGCCGTCGCCGACGTAGGCGAGTTTCAACCCGCGCGCGGAACCGAATTTTTCCTCGATCGTGAAGAAATCGCACAGCGTCTGGCACGGATGATACACATCCGAGAGCGCGTTGATGACCGGCACGGTCGCGTGCGCCGCGAGAACCTCGAGCGCCTCCTGCGAAAATACGCGCCCGACAATTCCGTGCACCCACCGCGAAAGGCACCGCCCCACGTCCGGGACAGATTCGCGGTCGCCCAGGTGCGTATCGGCGTGGTCGAGGTAAACCGCCGTGCCGCCCATGCTGGCGATGCCGACTTCAAACGTGACGCGCGTGCGGAGCGACGGCTTCTCAAAAATCATCGCGAGAAAACGGCCCGCGAGGGCGGACTTGTAGCGTTCCGGATGCGCCTTGACGTGCGTGGCCAAGCGAAACAGTTCCTGAACCTGCGCGGCACTCCACTCTGTGCCGGTCAGAAGATCGGAAGAGAAAGTCAATGTTGGACTCTGGGGTTGGCTCTTGGCCTGGGCCTGCGCATTCATGGTTACCTCACGGCCGCAAGCGTCAAGGCTTCGGCGGGAGTAGAGGGTACGGCCGTCGACTTGGCGGGCCGCTCGGTCCTGGCAAGGACCGATTCGATTTTCGAGAGACCTTCCTTCATCTGCTGCGCCGTCAAAATAAACGGCGGCAGAAAGCGCAGGATGTGGTCGTGCGTGCAGTTGATGAGCAGGCCCTGCTTCAGCGCTTCGGCAACGTACGGTGTGCCCTCGACGTCCAGATCGACGCCGATCATGAGGCCTTCGCCGCGCACTTCGCGGATGAAATCGAATTTTGCGGCCATTTTTTTCAGGCCGGCTTTTAGCTCGGCGCCGCGCGCGCGGACGTTGGCGAGCAAATGCTTCCGTTCGACGGTGTCGAGGAACGTCAAGCCCGTGGCGCAGGTGAGCGGCCCGCCGCCAAACGTGGAGCCGTGCAGGCCGGCCGAAAACGACGCGGCAAATTCCTCGCGCGCGAGGAACGCGCCCAGCGGGAGGCCGCCCGCGAGCGGTTTCGCGACAACGACGATGTCCGGCAGGCCCGCGAGGCGCTGGTAGGCGAACGCTTTGCCGGTGCGCCCGAGGCCGCACTGAATTTCGTCGGCGATAAGCGCGGCGCCGTGCTCGGTCGCAAGTTCGCGCGCGCGGTTCCAGAATTCATTGCTGACTGGATAAATCCCGCCCTCGCCCTGAATCGGCTCGATGATGATGGCGCACACATCGTCCGTGAATTTAGCTTCGAGGTCCGCGACATCGTTGAGGCGGACAAAATCCACACCCGGCACCAGCGGCTCGAATGGCTCCCGGTATTTTAACGTATGCGTGATCGAAACCGCGCCGAACGTGCGCCCATGAAAGGAATTTTCGAGCGCCAGGAAGCGAGTCTTGGTTGCGCCGCCGGGCTTTTTCTTTGCGGCGATGCGCGCGAGTTTTAACGCGCCCTCCACCGCTTCGGAACCGCTGTTGGTGAAAAAGACGCGGTCCATCCCCGACCACTTCGCGAGCTTCGCCGCGAGCGGCCCTTGAAACGGGTTGTGAAACAGGTTCGAGACGTGAACTGCGCGGCCCGCCTCGCGACGGATCGTTTTCACCAGGTCCGGGTAGGAATACCCGAGCGCGTTCACCGCGATCCCGCCCAGAAAATCGAGATACTTTTTCCCGTTTTGATCGAACACGTAGCAGCCGCGACCATGAGTGAAAATCATGTCGGAGCGCTTGTACGTGTTCATCAAGTGCCGCGAAGCGTCCTTCAGGACGGAATTCGGCGCAGCAAAAGAGGAACCCGCTTTCTTTCCCGGTTTTTTGGAATGCGATTTCAATGCACCACTCCGGTGGTGCTTGCGGGGAACTCTGAAGTCACGCGCGTGCCGGGAAACTTCGCGCCGTTGGCCGCGGTCAGCAGTCCCTTGGGCACCGAGCCGCCGACGATGCGCACTTCAGCAACACCTGCGCTGAGCGCGCGCTTGCACGCTTCGAGCTTCAGGATCATTCCGCCCGAAACCTTATTCTGGCGGATCATGTCCTCGGCATCGGCCGTCGAAACGACCTTGAGCACTTTCGAGCCGTCGAGGACGCCCGCTACGTCGGTGAGATAAATCAGCCGGTCGGCATGAATGTACTCGGCGCATGCGGCCGCCATGTGATCGGCATTAATATTGTAGAGTTCGCCGTCAGCGCCCAGGCCCATGCACGACGCCACGGGCACAACGCCCGCCTTCCAAAACGATTCGAGGATTTCCAGGTTCACTCCGGTCAAGTAGCCGACGAAACCGAGGCCCCCAATCACTTCGTCATGCATCATCGGCTCGGCCAGGAAGCAGCTGGCGTCGGCAGCGCAGACGCCGATGGCAGGCTGTCCTGCGGCCGAAATCGCGCCGGCGAGGCGCTTGTTCAGCAGGCCGCCGAGAACCATCACGGCAACGTCGCGCGTCTCGCGATCCGTCACGCGCAGTCCATTGACGAATTTGCTTTCAATTCCCATGCGCTTGAGCGTGGAGGTGAAAATCTTTCCGCCGCCGTGCACCACCAGAATTTCGTTGCCCTGGTGAGCAAGCTGCGCCACCTGACGCGCCAGCGTTTCCATCGCCGCCGCATCATCGAGTAATGCTCCCGCAACTTTGACCACTAATCTCATCGCAGTCCTGTAGCCTCCGCAATTCCCATCATCAAGTTCATGTTCTGTACGGCCTGGCCCGCGGCGCCCTTACCCAGATTGTCGAGACAGCTTACGACCGCGAGGCGCCGCCCCGTGGCATCGAGCGCAAACCCGATATCGCAAAAATTCGTGTGCGCCACGTGCTGCAACTCCGGCAGCTTTCCGGCCGGCCAGATCCGCATCATCGGGCGATCCGCATAGAACGAGCGGTAGAGCGATTCGACTTCCTCCGCGGTATGCGGCTCGGCAAACCACACGTAAAGTGTGGAGAGGATGCCGCGCGCCACCGGCAGAAGATGCGTCGTGAAGACGATGTCTTCGCTCGCGATGCCCGTGTGGTCGGTCACTTCCGGCGTGTGCCGGTGCGAGAAGAGGCCGTAGGCGCGGAAATTTTCGTCCACTTCGGCAAAGTGTAGTTCCTTCTTCGGTTCCTTGCCCGCGCC
>Ga0209517_10001654_pt1 | contig 33186 bp, 25 predicted proteins | sample PeaSoiMetSII2010_FD_187695 | JGI IMG/M metagenome (GOLD analysis project Ga0209517, IMG submission 187695) | Peat soil microbial communities from Weissenstadt, Germany - SII-2010 (SPAdes) (version 2) | ecosystem: Environmental > Terrestrial > Soil > Wetlands > Peat | place: Germany... | reverse complement strand
CAGCCTTATGTTCAAGCATTTGAATGGATACCACGCATTGAACACTCCGAGCGGCGTGCGTGTGAAGAAGATGCCAGGCGGGATGGATTCTCCGATTTTCAAATCACCGAGCAGGACACACACGGGAAAATCGTTCGTGCAGTTGACCGCGAAGAGTATTTTCCCGTCTATTTCGTTGAGCCGTACACGGGTAATGAAATTGCGCTTGGTTTTGACCCAATAGCGAATTCGAATCGCCGGGAAGCTCTGCAAAAGGCCGAAGACACGGGTGAGCCGGCCGCCACTGCCAGGATAAAGCTGGTACAGGAAAAAGGCGATCAGTTTGGTTTCCTGGTTTTTGCGCCCATTTACCGTAAAGGTCTGCCAGCGGATTCCATAACGAGTCGCAGAGCAAACCTGAAAGGTTTTGCCGTCGGTGTCTTCAGGGTGGGCGATCTTATCGAGAAATCCTTAACGTATCTTAAACCCGGCGGCATCGATATATATCTATATGACAGATCGGCTGTACGGGAAGAGTCCTTTCTCTATGTCCATGCGCCGCAGACCGGGAATAGCTCAAAGGTTGGCGGAGAGATAAGATCGGACGATCATTTCGAGAGTAGTAAAACATTTCGCTTCGCCAATAGAGAATGGCTGGTCCTCCAAAAACCAACTCGCGGCTTTGTCGAAAGCAGACAAACCTGGAGACCCTGGGGTGTCCTTACAATCGGACTGCTTCTCACAGGCGCTTTGGCAGTCTATTTCATTATGCAAAAGCGAGCAAAAGATAGTACCGAAGAGCAACTTAACTTTCTTCAAACGCTGATTAACACAATCCCAAGCCCGATCTTCTACAAAGATACCGATGGCGTTTATCTTGGCTGCAATTCTGCCTTCGAAACCTATATCGGTCGGTCCAAGGCCGAAGTTATCGGTAGAACAGTTTATGATATCGCGCCCGGAGAGCTTGCCGACATATACCGTCAGGCCGATATCGCTTTGTTTAACGCTCCTGGGGTTCAACAATACGATGCATCAGTTGAATATGCTGACGGAAGCCTGCATGACGTCTTATTTACCAAGGCCGTTTTTTCTGATTTTTCGGGAAAAGTAGCCGGCATGGTGGGGGTCATGCTGGACATAACCGAGCGAAAACAGGCAGAGAGGATTTTGGGAAATAGTGAGGCGCGGCTCCGGCAGATAATCGACCTGGTGCCGCACATGATTTTTGTAAAAGATTGGGATGGGAAATTTCTTCTGGCAAATAAGGCTGTCGCTAAGGCCTACAATACGACGGTCGACGCTCTTATCGAAAGAAATCATGCCGATTTCCATTCGAAAGAAAACGAACTCCAACAAATGTTGCAAGATGACCGCGAAGTGATGAGTAGCGGAAAAACCATGTTCATTCCTGAGGAAACCTGTACGGACGCTCAAGGGAATCTGCGTTTCCTTCAAACTACCAAGGTTCCTTTTCACACAAATGGCGAAAATATTCGAGCTGTGCTCGGTGTTGCCATCGACATCACGGAACGCAAGCGAGTCGAAAGTGACTTGAAAGAATCTAAACAGCGACTGTCACAAATTTTTGATTTCCTGCCGGACGCAACCTTTGCAATTGACCGGGGAGGAAAAGTTATAGCCTGGAACAGGGCAATCGAAGAAATGACAGGGTTGAAGGCTGAAGATATCCTGGGAAAAGGAGACTATGAATACGCATTGCCTTTTTATGGGGCTCGAAGGCCACTATTGATTGATTTGGCATCTCAACCCGATGAAGCAATCCGGAAGAATTACCCTCTTATAAAGAAAGAGGGAGATATTCTTTTGAACGAAGCCAATGTGACGATGATGGGGCGGGAGATCAGTATCCTTTTGGGCAAAGCCCGGCCGCTCTACGACAGTAGAGGTAACATTGTTGGCGCGATTGAATCTATCCGCGATATCACTGCACTCAAGAAAACGCAGGAAATGCTGCAGGATAGCGAGGAACTCTACCGCAGCGTGGTCGAAAATATACAGGACGTTTTCTACCGGACCGATAAGGACGGGCAGATCACCATGATCAGCCCGTCGGCATCAAGGCTCTACGGCGGGTCCTGCGGAGAGATCCTGGGCAGGCAGGTGAAGAGCTTTTGGATGTATCCGGATGAGCGTGTGGAATTGCTTCAACAACTGGAGCGAGATGGCTTCGTTAGGGATTATGAGCTTACCTTTCGCAGAAAAGACGGTTCGCCGGTTTCTGTGTCGGCAACCAGCACACTGCGAAGGGACGGGAACGGCAACGTTGTCGGGGTCGAAGGAATAATTCGCGATATCACCGAACGCAAACGGGCCGAAGATGAGCGCATGCGCCTGGTAAGAGCTATTGAGCAGGTTGCCGAAGGTATTATCATCACTGACGCGAATTGGAATATCCAGTATGCCAACCCGGCTTTTGAGCGCATTACCGGGTACGGCAGAGATGAAATTGTCGGCCGGCACACTCGCATTCTCAAAAGCGATAATCATGATGAAAACTTCTACAGGCAGTTGCGGGAAACCCTATTGAGGGGTGAGGCGTGGTCCGGGCACATCATTAACAAAAAGAAGGATGGTTCCTCCTACGACGCCGAGGTCACGGCTTCAGCGATTCGAGACTACTCCGGCGATATCAGAAATTATGTTAGCATTCATCGGGATATCACCCGTGAATTGCAACTGGAAAAAGAGCTTCGCCAGGCACAGAAGATGGAGAGCATCGGCACGCTTGCCGGAGGTATCGCTCATGATTTCAACAATATTCTGACGCCAATTATCGCATATACGGAATTGGCCCAGGCAAAAGTCCCGGAAGAGAGCGTCCTGCGGCGCAACCTCGATCAGGTGCTAAAGGCTGGTTTTCGTGCAAAAGAACTGGTGAGGCAAATCCTGACTTTCAGCCGCCAGAGCGAGCAAGATAAAAAAACGGTACGGATTACTCCAATTATCAAAGAGGCGCTAAAGCTTTTAAGGTCATCTTTGCCTACAACCATCAAGATTAGCCGGAAGATGACAATCAGTCCCGGACGAGACGCAGTTTTGGCCGATCCGACTCAGATCCATCAGGTATTAATGAATCTTTGCACCAACGCGGCTCACGCTATGCGGGTCAAAGGCGGAATTTTAAGTGTAGAGTTATCGGAAGCCTGTAATCTAACACCAGGATCAGGGTCGGAACATTCGGACCTTGAGGAAGTGCCCTGTTTATGCCTTACTGTGAGCGATACCGGTCACGGAATGGATGCCGCCGTTATCGAGCGGATATTCGATCCTTATTTCACCACTAAAGCAACCGGGGAGGGAACGGGACTTGGACTTTCGGTTGCTCAGGGCATCATCAAGAGCCACGGTGGAAAAATCACCGTGAGCAGTGAGCCGGGTAAGGGAACCACCTTTTACGTCTTTTTGCCTCGATTTGAGGAAATGGCTTCACCGGAAGTCCCAACGGTGGAAACGGTTCCAACCGGCAGTGAGCGCATACTATTCGTTGACGATGAGCAAGTCCTGGCTGATCTGGGGAAGGAGATACTGGAATCCCTCGGTTATTCAGTTACCGCCAAAACGGGCAGCCTCGAAGCTCTGCAAGCCTTCAGTGGTGAGCCTTATTCATTTGACCTGATCATAACTGATATGACCATGCCGGAGATCACGGGCCGAGAGCTCGCAAAAGAGATCATGGCGATCCGCACAAATATCCCTATTATTTTATGCACCGGATTTAGTGATCAGATCAATCCAAAACAGGCAAAGGAGGCAGGAATTCGTGAGCTTGTGATAAAGCCTTATACAGTAGCCTCCCTTGCTAAAACAATTCGCAGGGTCCTGGAGCAGGGGTGATTTGGAGAGCCAATCAGATCTCTATTGAGAACACCAACTCCTAAGAGGCAGCATAATGAAAAAAATCCTTTTTGTTGATGATGAAACCAACCTGCTTGCAGGGCTTCAGAGAATGCTGCGCAGCATGCGCAATGAATGGCAAATGGCATTTGCACCAGGTGGGCACGAAGCGCTTGAAATCTTGAGAAGCGATTCATTCGATGTGATAGTGACAGACATGCGGATGCCCGGCATGGATGGATGCCGGTTACTAAATGAGGTGAAAGAAAGATATCCCGAAATTGTGCGAATCATTCTTTCAGGGCATTCGGATAAAGAGGAAGTTCTGAAATCCATAGGACCTGTGCACCAGTACCTCTCCAAGCCGTGTGACGCGGAAGTTTTGAAATCTACAATAGCTCGTGCTTGTGCAATGAGACATCTCCTGGAAAACGATTCACTTATAAAAATTATCTCCAGGATAGAGGCCTTGCCGAGCTTGCCTTCGCTCTACACCGAAGTAATCGAGGCGGTAAACTCACCAGACGGCTCACTTGCCAGAGTGGGAGAAATCATATCAAAAGACGTTGGAATGTCCGCGAAAATCCTTCAGCTTGTAAACTCTTCCTTTTTTGGGCTTCCCGTACATGTTGCCACCCCCGCCAGAGCCGTTGCCATGCTCGGCCTAGAGACAGTCAAAGCTTTAGTGCTGGGCGCAAAGATCTTTTCGCAGTTTTCCAGGTCCGATTCACCTGGCTACCCCATTGCGAATCTGTGGAATCATAGTATTGCAACGAGTTGTCTTGCAAAAAATGTAGCGGAAAATCTCAAACTCAAACAAACCGGGATTGACGACTCCTTCCTGGCAGGTCTGCTCCATGATATTGGAAAACTGATTCTCCTGGATAGACTGCCTGCGGCATGTGATGAGATCGTCAAGGTTGTAATCTCTTCGGAATGCCCCTTGTTTGAGGCGGAGCAAAAAGTCATTGGAGCTACTCATGCTCAGGTCGGGGCGTATTTGCTGGGAATATGGGGGTTTTCCGAGTCAATCGTTGAGGGGATTTCATTTCACCATTGTCCAGGCAAATGTTCCAATGACGATGTGAGCATTTTAACCGCCGTACATCTTGCAAACGGATTCGAGCACAAGAATAGTCCTGACGCCATGAATAAGGCCGGGAAGTTCGATCTTGATTACCTGTCAAAATTGGGTATAGACGACCGAATCGATGGATTACAACTTGCCTGCAACAGCCCCATCAGTCATGGAGAGGCAGATGCCTGCTAAGATTCTTTTTGTTGACGATGATCCCAATATTCTGGCCGGATTTGAGCGGCAGTTAAGAAAGACTTTCACTGTTGAAACTGCTTTGGGGGGTGAACAGGGCCTTATCGCGGTATCCGGGAAGGGGCCTTTTTCAGTGATCGTCTCAGATTTGCGTATGCCGGGAATGGACGGAATTCAGTTTCTCTCCCGCGTGAAAGAGGCAGCCCCGGACAGCGTGAGGATTATGCTATCGGGTAATGCTGATCTGCATGCTGCAATCGATGCTGTAAATGACGGACATATTTTCCGGTTTCTGACCAAGCCGTGTGAGCCGCAAACTTTGAGCAATGCACTTGCTGCGGGGATTCGACAGTATCAGTTGATTTGCGCAGAACGCGAGTTGCTTGAGAAAACGCTGCGGGGAAGTATCAAGGTCCTCATTGGAATTCTTGAGCTGACCAATCCGGAAGCTTTTGGCCGAGCCGCCCGGATCACCCGTTTAGTAAAAAAAATTGCACGCGCCATGCAGGAGCCGAACTTATGGCAAATTGAAACAGCGGCCGCCTTATCCCATATTGGATGTGTCATTTTGCCTGAGGAAGCCCTCAAAAAGCTCTACAGAGGAGAGGAACTAACGGGCGAAGAAGCACAGCTTTTTGCGATGCATCCCTCTATCGCTTCAGATCTGCTTTCCTACATCCCAAGAATGGAAACCGTCGCCAAAATTATTATCGGCCAGGAAAAAAGCTTCGACGGTTCCGACTCCGAGGAAAATGAAGAAATCCTGCCGGGCTCGCGGATACTCAAGGCGGTCCTCGACTATGACAGTATTCGTGCAAGCAATGTTCCCGATGGCGAAGCACTGCAAATAATGGCGTCAAGAGCAGGCCGATACGACCCGAATGTGCTCGCGGCACTGCAGATGGTGCTCGGAATTGAGCCGGGTTATGAGAAAATGGGAATCTCAATAGATGGTTTGAAGGATGGGATGATCCTTGATGCGGACCTATACCTCCTGGATGGCCGCATGCTTGCGGCAAAAGGTTACCGGGTGAACCTGATTTTACGCGAACGGATGAAAAATTTTATTACAAAACCGGGCATCATGGAGCCTATCCGGGTGCTCGTGCCTTCAGCAATGGCAAAGGAATCATCTCGAAACGCACGTTAAGTGAGTAGAATTATGCAGCCCTGTAAAGTTCTCCTTGTCGATGACGAACCAATGGTGGCCGACGCCCTCAAACGAGTGCTCCGTAAGGAATCTTACGAAGTGGCCTGTGCGGGTTCCGCGGCAGAAGCCCTTGAGATTTTGTCCGGTCAAAGTTTTGATGTCGTTGTATCGGACGAAATGATGCCAGGCATGCCGGGATCGGATTTCCTCGGAGTGATCTGCGAGCGATACCCTGAAACCATCAGAATTATGCTGACTGGGCACCCCAATCTGGATACCGCCCTGCGCTCTATCAACACGGGGCATGTCTATCGTTTTCTTATAAAGCCGTGCAGCGGGATGGAACTCAGTATCACTATAAAACAGGCTATCCAGCATAGAGAGCTCTTAAGGAAAAGTCTTAGCCTTCTGGAAACCGTGCGGCGCCAGAGTTCTTTTCTGGAAAAACTCGAAAAGCGGCACCCCGGGATCACGAAAGTCAACAGGGAGATCGATAGCACAATAGATCTCTCTGATATTCAAGATGACCTTGAAGCATTGCTCAAAGAAATAGACACCGAGGTGGAGAGGAGCCAGTGTTTTTTTAAGAATTCCGACGAAACGGGCAAAGAGTGATAGGGCGGGTCTCCGTGAGAGTGCTCCCGGCTTTATACTCATCCCACCAGGACCAATCCACAAACCGTTGCCATTGGGCTTTGCCCGGGCGTGCTTTCATGGGTGGCCCGGTTCATTGTCCAACCGGCAATCTGCATCAGCCTGGAGACGTTGATTCCGAAACCAGACATAGATGGACGGGCGCAACCAGGATACCGGCAATCACCGCCTTCGTTCACTACCCGACAGTTCGGCCGGTCATGACAAAAGAGCCGTTTGCAGGAACCACCGGCAAACGCTTTTGAATTATGGTAATCCATTTGAACGGCAGACTGCTCTATATTGGCGGCGATCTCATGGAGCAACCTGAATATGTCCTGGCGGTCGTTTGAGAAAAGGCTTTCAGATGGGACCTCGAGCTTAAAGACCACTGCCTGTCTGAAATCCGTCAGCAATTCCCGAAGTCCGGAAGGTCCCGAAACGTAAGGTGGACAACTGGCGGACTGCCCATAGTTTTCACATTGTGGTTCCTTGCACAGGTTCGCCAAATCATCTTCAATGGAGATATCTGCGGTGCAGATCACCTTGGCATCACTTGCACCAAGACGGCACGCCAATTCGGTCAAGGCCGAGAACCTATTTTGGTCTTTCATGATTATTCCGTGCTAACCTCTTCGGGTTCGGCGACATGGGTCACCACAAGTTCATTATCCCTGGCATCGATTGTTATGGTGGACCCGTCGAGAATTTGCCCGGCTATTATGGCTCGACCGATCCTTGTTTCGATTTCCCGCTGCATGAACCTTTTCAGAGGTCTTGCGCCGTAGACGGGATCATAACCTGATTTGGCTATGAACTCGCGGGCTTCGTTTGTCAGGCGAAGGGTGAGGCGCCTGGTTGTGAGCCGCCGGTTCAAGTCCTCGATGAGCAGGTCGATTATTTGCTTTATTTCATCAATCGTCAACGGTTTGAACATAATGATATCATCGACGCGGTTCAGGAATTCAGGCATGAAATGGCGTCTGAGTGCGTTCATAACGCTCGCTTTTGCGTTTTCGCGAATTTGTCCGTCGGATGTAACACCCTGTAGCAGGTATTCCGAACCGATATTGCTGGTCATGATTATGACAGTATTCTTAAAGTCGATCGTTCGACCCTGAGAGTCAGTGAGGCGGCCGTCGTCCAGGATCTGCAGCAGAGTATTGAAGACGTCCCTGTGGGCTTTTTCTATCTCGTCGAACAGTATTACGGAATAAGGCTTCCTGCGAACAGCCTCCGTCAACTGGCCCCCTTCTTCGTAGCCGACGTATCCCGGGGGCGCACCGATCAGCCGCGAAACGGTATGGCGTTCCTGGTATTCGCTCATATCGATCCGGACCAGGTTTTCTTCCGTATCGAAGAGGGCCTCGGCAAGAGTTTTTGCAAGCTCGGTTTTACCGACGCCAGTCGGACCCAGGAAGATGAACGACCCGATCGGCCGCCTCGGGTCCTTTATTCCCGAACGAGCGCGTATGACGGCATCGGCCACAAGTTGGACAGGCTCATCCTGTCCGATAACGCGCCTGTGCAGCACTTCATCGAGCCTTAGCAGCTTTTCCCGTTCACCTTCGACGAGCCTGGTCACCGGGATTCCGGTCCAGCGCGATACGATATCGGCTATTTCTTCTTCGGTGACCATCTCGCGCAGAAGCTGAGAGCCCTGCTGTCTGTTTGAAAGTCGTTCCTCCTCATCACGCAGCTTTTTCTCGAGTTCCGGGAGCACTCCGTATTTCAGCTCGGCGCTTCTCCTAAGATCAGATTCGCGTTCAGAGGCTTCCATCTCGTGGCGGACCTTCTCGATCTCTCCCCTGAGGGCCTGAACTTTTTTGATCGACTCCTTTTCCAACTCCCACTGGGCTTTCATGGTGTCGGACTTTGCCCTCAACTCGGCCAGTTCCTTTCTCAGCGCCTCAAGCCTTTCCCGGCTTGCCCTGTCATGTTCTTTGGCCAGTGCGACCTCTTCGATTTCAAGCTGCCTCACTCGTCTTTCCACTTCATCGAGTTCGGAAGGCATGGAATCGATTTCCGTTCTAATCATTGCGCAGGCCTCATCGACGAGGTCGATTGCCTTATCGGGCAGAAAACGGTCGGTTATGTAGCGGTTGGAGAGCACGGCAGCGGCCACCAGGGCGGTGTCCTGAATTTTTACGCCGTGGTGGACCTCGAAGCGTTCCTTGAGACCGCGCAGTATCGAAATTGAATCCTCAACCGAAGGCTGGTCGACAACTACCGGTTGAAAACGCCGCTCCAGGGCGGCATCCTTTTCGATGTGTTTTCGGTATTCGTCGAGAGTGGTTGCCCCTATACAGTGCAACTCGCCCCTGGCAAGCATGGGTTTGAGCATGTTGCCCGCATCCATCGAGCCTTCAGCCTTGCCGGCGCCAACTATCGTGTGCAACTCGTCGATGAAGAGCAAGATCCTTCCCTGGGCTTCTTTTATCTCCGTAAGGACAGCTTTGAGCCTCTCTTCGAATTCGCCCCGGAACTTCGCCCCCGCGACCAGAGAACCCATGTCCAGCGAGAAGATGGTTTTGCCTTTGAGTCCTTCCGGAACATCGCCTCTGACGATCCGGTGAGCAAGACCCTCCACGATGGCCGTTTTACCGACGCCCGGCTCACCGATGAGTACGGGATTGTTCTTGGTCTTCCGACTGAGAATCCGGATAACCCGCCGTATCTCCGAATCCCTGCCGATAACCGGGTCAAGCTTCTGGTTGCGCGCCTCCTCGACGAGATCGCGCCCGTATTTCTGAAGAGCCTCGTAGGCGGATTCAGGTGTGGCGCTCGTCACCCGCTGGCTTCCCCGGATCGAGGAAAGTGTCTTTAACAGCGAATCCATTGTGACGCCGAATTCCTGGAGCACTTTACCCGCCGGGCTGCTCGCCCCCTCCTGCAAGAAGGCGAGCAGGATATGCTCGGGCGCAACATATTCGTCTTTGAGTCTGCGCGCCTGTTCCTGCGCATCGGTAAGCAGCCTGTTCAGGCGGTTGGTTATATATATTTTGCCCGGTTCGACCCCCGGACCGCTTACGCGCGGCTTTTTGTTGAGTTCCTCTTCAAGGCGCCTGCGCATCCTGTCCAGGGGAATGTCCATTTTTTTAAACAGCTTTGAAGCCATTCCGTCAGCTTGTTCGACCATCGCCAGCAGGAGATGCTCACCGTCGACCTCCATGTGGCCGAAGCGGATCGCCTTGGTTTCAGCGGCCTCCATGGCCTCCTGTGACTTGACCGTGAATTTGTTGATATCCATTGTAAAACAGTCTCCAGTCGTCAGTGGCGCGTACGACCTGGCGCAAGCACACTATCTTATTGCCCAGCGCCGAACCGAAGGTTGCGCGTACTATATGGCGTGCCAAACAATGCTATTGCCCAGCGCCGCACCGCAGGTGGTCGGAAAAAGCTTTTACCCTCGCGGGTTAAAAGAGGAACTTCTTTTCAATTCATCAAACAATTGCCTCTCTTTTTCGGAAGGCTCCGTCGGGACTTTTACGACCACAGTTACGTACAGATCACCGGGCGTCCCTTTTTGGTTTGGCATTCCCTTGCCTCGCAGCCTCAGTTTCTGTCCACTCTGGGTACCGGGTGGGATTTTCAGATCTATGTTGCCCGAGAGCGCCAAGACCCGGACCTCGGAGCCAAGCACGGCTTCCCAGGGCGAAACCGGCAGGTCCATGTAGAGGTCTCGTCCCTTGAGGTTAAACACCGGGTGAGGTTCAATTTCTACATTCAAATACAGATCGCCCCTCGGGCCGCCGCCTGTTCCCTCTTCGCCCTGGCCTGTGAGCCGTATCCTTTTGCCGGGCAGGATGCCGGGCGGAATTTTTATGTCATAGCGTTTTTCTTGAACTTCCAACCGGCCCTTTGGGTTTATGACCCGGCTCTGGAGGATGATAGGCTTGGGTCCACCATGAAAAGCCTCTTCGAGTGAAATTCGAATAGTTGTCTCCTGGTCGGAGCCGGCTTGACGAAAGACCGCCCCGCGCCCAAAACCGCCGTGCCCCGCACCGCCTCCAGCCTCTCTAAAACCCGTTCCTCCAAAAAGGGTTTCGAAAAAGTCACTGAATCCACCTGACCCTCCCCATTGGAACTCCGTTTGAGCGCCGCCCTGGCCAAAATCAAACTGGGTCTCCCATCCCGGTGGAGGTCTAAATTCCTGTCCCGATCTATAGTTCGATCCCAATTGGTCGTACATTTTCCTTTTTTCGGGATCCTTGAGGACCTCATAGGCCTCATTGATTTCCTTGAATTTGTCTTCGGCGTCGGATTGTTTATTGACGTCCGGATGGTATTTGCGCGCGAGCTTGCGGTATGCCCGCTGCACTTCGTTCTGGGCGGCCGATCTCTTGATTCCGAGAATTTCGTAGTAGTCCCTGTATTTTACAGCCATAAATTATCCAGTGAATCCGTCAATGTTCAGTGAATTCAGCGTCAGTTACATCGTCGCCGCCACTTGGCCGAGGTCTGTATTCGCCTCGGGAATATTCTTCGAGGGAAGACCCATTATGGTCTCGTTTTTCTTTTTTTCAAGGCCATATAGCGAGGGCCGCGGCGTTTTTGGTTCGTTCCGTTTCGGATTCGATTGCGCCGAGGGCCGGAATTTGACCTAAGATAAGCATGGAGCAGTAGAGCAACAAGGCTTTTGTCAGCAATTAAGTAAGTCGAGTGCTAACTTAAATAAACTTTCTCGAGTTGAATAAAAATTCCTTGCATTTGATTTGTTTCATATCATATACTCGCTGGCGGTAGTCTGTTTCGACACAGGTCTTTGATCTCTCGCCCAATTCCAATGCCAATGCCAATGCCAATGCCAATGCCTGCTTTTCTGCTTCTTTTTTGGGCCGGATTTCGAACTCCACGCAATGGATTTGTCCCGCGACAGGAGTTTGGTCATGGGCAACCAGCATTTAGAAGAAAATGAAAATAAGATTCTGCGGGCTCGCCTGGAGGAGCTTGAAAAGGAGCTTGTCCGAACAAGATCCGAAAGGATTAAAGACGCTCGGCGGGCGGAAGAAGAGCTTCAGAGGGCTAAACGGAAATACCATTCCATCCTGGAGAGCATCACCGAAGGTTTTATTTCGATGGACCGGGAGTGGCGCTATTCGATCGTCAATGAACAAGCAGGCAAGCTTTTGGGGAAAAGAAAAGAGGAACTGCTGGGCAGGGTGGACTGGGAGGTCTTCCCCGGCAGCACTACGTACGTAACCAATGAACTCGACCGTTGCATGAAGCAGAATCTGCCCGTTCACTTTGAAGGATACAATGAGCAAAGTAAACGATGGTATGAAAGCCATTGCTACCCTTCTTCCGAAGGCATTTGGATTTTCTTTCAGGACATAACCGAGCGCAAGCGTTCCGAGGTTGCCCTGCGCGCAAGTGAACAAAGGCTGCAACTGGCTATCGAATCCATTAAGCTGGGCACCTGGGACTGCGACCCAATCACAAAGGAACTCTTTTGGTCGGAGCGTTGCAAGGAACTCTTTGGCTTGCCTGCCGATGCCCATGTGGATTATCAAACTTTTCTGGACCGCCTGCACCCTGACGACAGAGACCGTATACATGAGGCCGTGCAACAGGCGCTGGACCCTGACGGAAGCGGTTCTTACAGCGTTGAGTACCGTACACGGTGGCCTGACGGCGCCGAACGCTGGATTATGGCAGGCGGCAGGGCCTTATTTGAGATTATTGAAGGGGAGCGCCGCGCGGTGCGTTTCGTCGGTATTAACCTGGACATCAGCGAACGCAGGCGAATGGAGGATAAGCTCCGGCGAGCCGAGGAACACTTCAGGTTGACCTTCGACCAGTCGCCTATCGGGGCCTTTCTTGGGGGGACCAATTTCGGCCTGTTGCGAGTCAATGCGGAGTTTTGCCGCTTTCTCGGCTACTCTGAGGATGAACTGCTCACCCTTGCATTTCCTGACATTACTCATCCCGATGATGGCGCAATCGCGATTGCCGGTGTACGCAGACTCATTGCCGGCGAGATAGATTCCTTCAACATAATAAAACGATACGTCCGAAAAGGTGGCGGGATTGTATGGGGGAGAGCCTTTATTAGGCCGGTGAGGGACTGTGAGGGCCACCTGCTCTACCTTCTTGGTATGGTGGTGGACATCTCAGAGCGCAAACAGGTGGAGGAGGCCCTGATTGAGAGCGAAGAGCGTTTCCGGCTGATAGCCGACACCATGCCGAGCCTTGTGTGGACTACTCAACAGGACGGGACTGTGGATTACGCAAACAGGAGAAGTCTGGAATACTTGGGCAACCCGCCGGGAGATGGCGAAAAGTGGGAATTCTCTGTCACGGAACCCAAGAGTTGGCCCGTTCACCCCGAAGATCTGGCGCCATCGATTGATGCGTGGCGCAGGGCTTTACAAACGGGAGAACCATATGAAATGGAACACCGCCTGAGACGCTTCGACCTCAGCTATCGCTGGCATCTGTGCCGCGCCACTCCCGTGCGCGACGGGCACGGGAAGATCCTCAGGTGGTATGCCCAAGCGACCGATATTCATGAAATCCGTGAGGCACGGCGTGAGCTGGAGAGAAAAGTCGAAGAGAGGACCGCCGAACTCCGGGACAGGACGCAGAGCCTGGAGGAGGCAAATACGGCGCTTAAGGTTCTGCTGAACCGAAGAGAGCAAGATAAAAAGGAGTTTACCGAATCGGTTGTGATGAACGTGAGGAACCTGATAGAACCCTACATCGAAACAATAAGAAGAACCGATCTCAGCAACAGGCAAATGACTCTGTTGAATGTTATCGAATCCCAAATACGGGACCTCACATCCCCTTTCAGCAAGACACTGGCGTTCCAGCACATCAATCTTACCCCTACAGAGATGCGGATCGCAGCCCACATAAAAGACGGCAAGTCGACTGAGAAGATAGCCGATATCCTTAGCATATCGGAGAAAACCGTATGGCGCCACAGGGACAACATCAGGGAGAAGCTGGGATTGCGGGGCGGCAGGAAAAAACTTAGATCTTACCTATTAAACCTTTCCTAAAATTTAAAACTGACTACTCAGAAAAGGTAATACCCATTTTATATGGGTATTAATAGCCAAAAAATGGGTTACACCACAATCGAGAGTCTGTGTTAACATTTCTCTAACAATTTAGTATCTCACACAAAAATCTGATTCTTCCATCGGTAAAAAGCCATGAAGAGTCAGGTGAATACGTCGTAAGGGATTTCATGACGGCTCGCAAGATCCACCCCATAGATGACGGCCAGTATGTACGAAACCTAAGGAAGTTCGTCCAACCCGAGTTCATTTTCGGACCTTCCGCCCGAAAGCTGGCGGGGCGCTATGCCAAAGATTTCGGGGCCTGCCGGGTCCTTGTTGTAACCGATCCAGGGGTTATCGCCGCCGGATGGACCAGGGATGTGACGGAGGGCCTCGAAGCAGCAGGTCTCACCTTCATCGTCTATGACAGGGTGTCACCCAACCCCCGTTCAGAAGAAGTTATGGCCGGGGCCGCAGTTTATGAGAAAGAGGAATGCGACGTCATAGTTGCCGTAGGAGGCGGAAGTCCGATTGATTGCGCCAAAGGCATCGGCATTGTCAGTTCGAATGGCAGGCATATACTCGAGTTCGAAGGGATCGATCGAATTGCGGTTCCGATGCCGCCACTGATCTGCATTCCGACTACGGGAGGGACCTCCGCGGATGTTTCGCAGTTTGCGATCATCACCAGTGAGCAGAAAAGAAGCAAGATAGCCATAGTCAGCAAGGCCGTAGTTCCCGACCTCTCTCTTATCGATCCCGTAACGCTGACAACCATGCCTTCACGCCTGACCGCAAGCACAGGCCTCGACGCCCTTACCCATGGCATTGAAGCGTTTGTCTCATCAGCCAGTTCGCCCATTACCGATCTGCACGCTCTGGAGGCAATCCGCCTGATTAGCTCAAACCTTGTTGAGTCGATGCAACATCCGGATAATCTGGAACTGCGGACAAGAGTCATGCAGGGCAGCCTTCATGCCGGGATGGCTTTCTCCAATGCGAGTCTTGGAGCAACTCACGCAATGGCGCACAGTTTGGGGGGATTGCTCGATATCGCTCACGGGGAATGCAACTCGGTTCTTCTGGATCATGTGATTGACTTCAACTTTGAGGCTACCGGCGTGCGATACCGCCGGATCGGAGAAGCTATGGGGCTGAAACTGGGCAAAATGGCCGTTAAGGAGCAAAAGGCCGACATCCTTCGCAGGATCCGGGAACTGCGTGAGGCGGTTCAAGTCAGCGGAGGTCTGAGAGTGCTCGGTGTGTCGAAGGCCGATATACCCGTCCTTGCCCGAAAGGCCGTGAAAGACGTCTGTATGGTGACCAACCCAAGGCATCCGAACCAGCGTGATATCGAGGTAATCTATGACGAAGCGTTGTGACGACAAATGGGATGCATTGCAGGCCAGGGTGACAGGCTTGGGGGAGCGGTCCTTTCGCAAGAGCTACTATCCCAAGCTTAAAGAAAAGCTCTCTGAATTGGAAAGATTCAAGGCCCTGCTCGATCTGGCCAATGACATGATCTTTCTGATCGATGCTGCCTCGGGGAGGCTTGTATATGCAAGTCGAGCGATATGTGTGCAACTGGGATATTCGCATGAAGAACTCCTCGATATGAAGTTCTCAGATATGCTTCCCGCTGAAGTCTCGCCATTGATGGCTGACCTGCGCGGGAGGAACCTGGGCGATGGGGGCTCGGAGGTCCTTACTACCCGGCTCGCGGTTCGAGACGGCCGGGAAGTTCCGGTCGAGATTACCTTGAGTATCGTCACCTTCCAGAAAGTGCTCTACTTTGTCGCAGTAGCCCGTGACATTACCAGGCGCAAGCGGAACGAGGAGAAGATTGCCCGTCAAAACGAGTTCCTCGAGGGCATAATGGAATCTCTTTCACATCCCTTCCGAGTGATTGACGCCAACGATTACACGATAAAAATGGCCAACTCCGCCGCTGCTCCCGAGGGCTTTACTCCTGATCTAACATGCTTTGAGCTGACACACGGGCGTGATACGCCCTGTAATGATCCCAAGTATGGCTGTCCGGTCGAAATAGTCAAAAGGACCAGGCGGGCTATGAAGACCGAACACACCCGCTATGATGCGAAGGGAAACGCGAGGCACTTCGAGATTCAAGCGTATCCTATTTTTGATGGCGACGGCAACGTCGTTCAGATAGTTGAATACTTCATGGATGTCACTGAGCGCAGGACAATGGAGGATGCGCTCCGAGTAGCCAACGATCAATTGGAACTTCGGGTAAGGGAGAGGACGGCTGAACTGCGATCATCCAATGAGGCGCTCAAGCAATATTCGGCAAAGCTCGAAAGAGTCAATGAAGAGTTGCAGGGCTTTGTGCATATCGCCTCTCACGATTTGCAAGAGCCGCTCAGAAAGATTCAGACATTCTGCGACCTGGCCAAGAAGGGGTTCGAAGCGCCATGTGACAAAGACGCAGAACAATACCTGGACCGGGCAATGAGTTCGGCAAGCCGGATGCGGCAACTTCTCAATGACTTGCTCCAATTCTCAAAGCTTGCAACTACCGGGCAGCCGTTCAAAGAAATCAACCTTGGCAAAGTGGCCAGGGAAGCCGCCGGACTCTTTAATGAGCACCTCGTGGAATTGGGAGGCCTGATCGAGATCGGGAATATGCCTGAGATTGAGGCCGATGAGGGTCAGATGTTGCTGCTCTTTGTGAATCTAATTGACAACGCTTTGAAATTCCGCAGCAAGGAAAGTCCTAGAATAAAGATTTATGCAAAACAGGATCCCTGGTTATGTGAGATCTTTATAGAAGATAACGGCGCTGGGTTCGGCCAGCAGTTTGCCGAGCGTATCTTTAAGCCCTTCCAAAAGTTGCATAGCCGCCTGGAATATCAAGGGACCGGAATGGGGCTTGCTATGTGCCGCAGAATTGTGGAGCGGCACGGGGGAAATATCAGGGCGCAGAGCGAACCTGGCAGGGGTTCGACTATCGTAATCGGACTGCATGTAAAATATGACGGCTGGGAGGGTATAGAGGATTTATATGACCGTAAGCGGGGATCGACGGACAGTTCTAATGGCCGATGACGACGATGAGGACTGCTTTTTGGCAAAGAAGGCGTTTGAAGCTAGCGGAATGGAGATTTTCTTATTTTGCGCGGGAAATGGGATAAAGCTCATGAGCTATCTTTCGGGGTGCTTAGGCGATGGGACCGGATTGCCCGATCTGATCCTGCTCGATTTGAACATGCCGATGAAGGACGGCCGCGAGGCCCTGGTCGAAATTAAATCCGATCCAGTTCTTCAACAGATTCCAATCGTCATTCTAACCACATCCCAGGAGGAAAAGGACATCAAGTTCTGCATGGAAGCCGGGGCAAGTTCTTTTATCACCAAGCCGGCGACTTTTAACGAGTGGGTCGTTTCAATGAAATCCGTGGCGGAGCATTGGCCTGGCTTGAGAGCTGCCTAGCTGGAGAAGGTAAAAGCAAAAGGCAAAAGGTCAGGCCGGATCCGGTGCTGCCGTCCACCGGGAAGAACAATCCTCCCTGGCCGGGGAGGAGGAACTGAGGCAATTTATGAGCAAATAGAGTTCACCGGGCGGTGGGACCGCCAGCCGAGTTCGCCGCTGCCTTTGGCGGCGGCAAAGAAATCCTGACAAAAGTTTCAAGAAACTCGATGTTTGTTTCACCGGACATCGCAATATGCGTCAGGACTTTCGCAAAATCGTCTCAGGTTGGAAACCTGCTCCGGATTTCCAATAACCACCATAACCGATTGCGGAGTCAGGATTTCATCCTGTGATGGATTGTAGGTGAACTCAGCGTCTTCGGGGTGTCTCAGAGAAACCGGAATCAGTCCGGTCATGCCCTGAATATCAATTTCGCGAAGTGAACGTCCGGCCCAGGGCGATCCTTCCAGGATGGTAACTTCCTCCACACGCGTTCCGTCGCCTCCTCTAAGCATCCGGTCGAGGAATGAGACGACATGAGGACGGATTATTTCACTGGCCATACGCATTCCGCCGATGAAAGATGGATTTACGACATAATTGGCTCCCGCCCTGTAAAACTTGTCAACGAGGTTATTTTCATGGCATCGCGCCACGATCTTGATTTCAGGGTTGATGTACCGGGCCTGGACCGTTATCAGAAGGTTGTGACTGTCTTCGGACAAGACTGCCAGCAAGCCGGAAGCCCTCTCAATCCCGGCGCGGAACAGGACCTCCTCCTCAGTTGCGTCGCCCTGGATGTAGTAGTGACCGTGGAATTGATTGGCGATCCAGTCAATACGTTCAGGTTTTACTTCGATGGATACGCATGGCCGTTTTGAGGCCATCAGTTCTCTTAAGACGTTTACTGCGGTGTGTCCACCTCCGCAGACAATGAAATGGTTTTTGAGCGCGGCAATGCTCTTTTCCATCTTACGCTCCCTCAAAATCGTAGAAAATTTCCGCTCGACTACAAACCCGGTGATTGACGACACTGCGTACAGAGCAACCCCCATACCGGACCACATCAGAATCATGGCAAAAAGGCGACCGTTGGAGCCAAAGTCCTCGAGTATCTCCCCATAACCAACAGTGGTGAGCGTTATGCTCGTCATGTAGGCGCAATCAAAATAGGTCCACCTGCCCCCGCCGATAATAAAAAAACCCAGTGTGCCAAAGATGAACACCACCAGAAGCAGCAGTGCCGGAAGAACCAACTGTTGCAGCAATGCACGATCCAGAGCCTTCTTGGATGCTTCGGACTTTGATTTCTGAGCCTTGGACATGAGATCTTTCAGATCTCCTTATTTTGCGGGCTATTGCTTTGCTTACCGGCAGCAGATGCAGGATACTGTTCAGTAAATCACAAAATACATGATTTACCGCATTCTCTTTTTTTCCGAGTATGAATAGTATTAATAGGCTTAGCTATACCATCTCATGTTTCTCTCTTCGAAAAGCCAGGTTCCTCCCGCCTGGCTTTTCTCTTTTTTGGCAGGTTACCTGCCGCCCAGGAATTGGACAAAGATTTTGCGCGTCCTGGGGCCATCGAACTCGAGGAGAAATATCTTCTCCCACGTGCCCAGAACAAGCTTCCCCGAATCGACAATCACCTGGATGCTTCCCCCGGTCAGGATCGCTTTGATATGGGCAGCCGAATTGCCCTCGTTATGCTTGTAGTGCCCCTGCCATGGAACAATAGTTTCGAGGCTTTTTAAAACGTCGTCCATCACGTTGGGGTCGGCCCCTTCATTTATCGCAAGGCCTGCAGTGGTGTGTGGAGTGTAAATCAGGCAGATGCCGTCACTGGCGGATATGTCATTTAATTTGGCAGCGACATTCTCGGTTATGTCAACAGCACATGAATGGGCCGGTGTCCTGATTTGTATGCTTTGCATATAAATTCCGCTTAACTCAGGGCAAAATGATTCCGGATTCGGTTCGGCGCTCCCGTGCCGGCGTTTGCTCACTTTCTGCGGCGGCCTTGAAATCGCCTGGCCAGTGGAACTCCACTGAATCTATCAGCAACTGGGAGACAACCGGATTTTTCCCAACAGGTGACCGGCCGGCCAGATTGCAAGCGGCTATCCACGCCCAGCGCGCCTTTTCTTCAGCCCCCAACAGTTTAAAGGACATCGCACGCTCTTCGAAAAATCTTCTGAAAAGGTATCGCTTTTCCCCTGCGCACAGGTTTTCAGCCGCACTTTGCATCACTTCCAGGCTGCGTTCGGCCTGGACCTCCTTTGGCACGACCAGAAGGGGACTGTTCAGGTTCATTAGCTTCTCGTGCCAGGGCGACAGCTCCTCCTTGCTAAATCTGAGCCACGTGAGATCCATATCTTTGAGGAGTTCCCGGATGTTCACTTCGCTAAAACTGTTCTCGGGTTCCTCGATTTCGGGCAGCAGTTCATAGACATATGGTTTTTTGTCCGGCTCGTGATATCTGCTAAAAATATCGCGGCCCCTTTCCAATTGGGCATAGGTGTCTTTGCCGGTCCAAAAACCGAGCATGTCGAAAAAGAGCTTCGCCGAGTGCCGGAGTGGAATTTCCAGACCTTTTGCGCCCATGGAGTGAATCGAGAGCGCCTGGAGATATTCTCTGTACAGCTTCTGAGAACCCTCTGCTATTCGCACGTTGAAGGTGGCAAAATTATCTTCGAGGAATGCGGTGGCAAGAATGTAACCTCCAATGGAGGCTTCTGGAATCAGCGTGGAAACGATCCAGATTGTACCGGGGACCATGAAAAGGTGAGCGGCAGGCTTTCTTTGTTCATCGTGGATCAGGACGATCTTTTCCGGAACAAAGGCCGTCGGGGTAACCGTGAAGCCTTTCTGTGAAAATCGGTAGGCTGCCTGTTTAAGGCTTCTTTTGTAAGGCGAGGCCTCAACTATTTTTCCGAGGCTTTGAAAGGCACTAAAACCTGTTTGGCCCGGATCGCGGCTAAGCCTGTCGATGAGCGCGGCCGCCAGGAGTGGTCTTGTGGAAAGAGAATTCCCAAGTGATTGCAGGTAGCCATGGAAACTTTCACCTTCGGGGTCCTGCACGGCAAGACGGTCAAGGACCATTTCCAGTTCGTCGGATTCTTCCCGGGTCAGCGAGATCTCGTCTTTTGCCTTCCTGGTTATATTTGGCTTTTTGTTCATTTTAACCCCGGGTAAGAGTTTGGGAAAGTTGCGCATTGAGACTGAGTCACAAAGCCTCTGGTTCACATATGTTTTTGCCGCCGCAGCAGGGTTTGATGAGAATTTGCGTTCAAATCGAGTGCTTCGGGAGGGCATAAAGCCCTCCCCTTCTACAAAAGAACCGCGCGACGGCGCCGTAGGGGCGGGGTGGACCCTCGCTTCGCTTCGAGTCCCGCGCTTATCATGAAATCGTCACCTGACATGGATAGTCCGGCGCCCGATCTTTTCGTGAGGGCGCATCCCCGCCCGCTCTTGAACGCAAATTGGTTTGAGTGGCGAACCCGGCCGGAGGTCCCGCCGCCAATAAAAAAGCCCCATGCACACGTCGTCGTGATTCTGGGGCTATTCTATCGGGTTGAGAATAGGGTCTATTCCGCCTCTTCGGCTTCCCCCTCGCGCGGCTCGATAATCAGAGAGTCGGCAACAAGCTCCCAGAGGTATTTTACCTCGACGTCCATGAAGTCGTATTCCTTCCGGAGGCTCTTCATGATCTGATCACGGCAGTTATGACAGGGTGCAATAAGCAGTTTGGCGCCGGTGTCTTTTATCTGTTTGGCTTTAACGCGGCCGTAGAAGATTCTTTCCTCGTTATAAGGGGCCGCCCACGCGCCGCCGCCCGCGCCGCAACAGAAATTGTTGACCCGGTTCGGATACATTTCTACAAAGTTTTCGCAGCACTGCTGAGTGACCCACCTGGGTTCCTCATAATATGCCTGGCCGAAAGTACGTTCGCTTTTCCGGCCGTAATTGCACGGGTCGTGGTAAGTGGTAAGGTGGGTGTGCACCGATTTATCTATTTTGATGCGCCCCTCAACAATATATTTCTTCAGAAGATCGTGAACCGAGAGAAACTTTACGCCTTCATTCGGGAACCATTTCTTGAGACCAAGCCTGGTCGCAAAGTATGCATGCCCTCACTCGGGTAGGACGAGGTATTCGCACCCAAGTTCCTTGTAGTTCGTAACAATTCTCCCTACGACCTCTTTCATGGATTCGTCGTCACCAGTGAAAAGGCCCCAGTTTACACCTTCCCAGTTCTCGGAAGTAACAGTCCATGACTCGTTGGCAGCGCTAAGAATCCGCCACCAGTACATCATGTCCTCCGGCTCACCGAAAGGCTCTTTGGAATTAATGGTAAAAAGGTACTTTGCCCCTTTCTTGTCGACCGGGACGGTGAAGCCGGGAATCTCTTCGGCCAATTCTGCGCCAAGATCATCAAGCAGGTATAGAAAGTCTTCCTTGGGAATGCCTACATTGTTTCCTGATTTGAGGCACATCGCGACGCCCTTGTGGAGGACGCCGGGGACCTTGTCTCTTGCCCTCTTGCCGCGAGCCGAACGAAGCATCGCAGTCAGATCGATGCCCATAGGGCAGGCATGTTCACAACGGCCGCAAAGGGTGCAGAGCCAGGGGAACCGCGAATCGATCAATTCCTGTTCCAACCCCAGCAGGACCATCCGTACAGCCTTGCGGACATCAAGGCCGTCGACTCCTGTGACCGGGCATCCGCCTGCGCACGTTCCGCAGGTGAGGCACAAGTCTGCATACTGGGTCGCAAGCGTATGCTTTTCTCGCTTTGTCAGTAACAACGGATCCATTTTCATTCTTCTCCTGATGATTTTTTCAAGCTACGTCCCTGCTCAGGGCACAATTTTGCCTGTGGCATGGGGGAATACTGTTAAAAATGGCACGGATGGGGAACAAAATCCGTTATCAGCCGTGGTGTTCCTACATAACTCGGATTCCGAGCGAATGCAACTGCTTCTTTGATTTTAGTCGCCGATTTTAGCTACCTCAACAGGAGCGAATGTTTCCTGTGCCTCGATTCGCCTTCGGCACTCACCCTAATCGCCCTCAGACCGCTTACCGGACATTCGTGCTCGCATATGCCACAGCCCGTGCATCGGTCGAGGTCCACCCGGGGGGTTTGGAGTCGAACCTGAATCGCTATCTTTGTCAAACGGGAGTTATAATCAGCAAAAAACTCCGGAGAAATCGGAGATTGCAGGGTGATAGAATTCTTCGAATTTGAAAGGATTCGCGTTCTCGCGGAGATACCCCCGCCTTCGGCCAAAACGAAAAAGTCCCCTGTTCCGAACTTGTTAGGCAGCAGGACCGGGTTGGGAAGCAAAACAGAGTTGGCCGAGATATTTGCGGAATCCAGGTTGCCGCCCCTCACCGTAGTGAAGCTCTCCTCAACATATATGGCTTTCGGGCTTACCGGGCAGTTTTCCTGACAGACTATGCAGGGCTTATCCATTGCCCAGGGCAGGCAGCGGCCTCGGTCAACGAAAGCAGTGCCGATGCGGATGGGGCCGGTTTTTTCAAAGTTGGCCCGGCCAAGTTTTTCATCAAGTGAAATCGGCCTGATGGCCGCAGTCGGGCAGATGTGGCTGCATGCCGTGCAGTTCATCTGGCAACCGCTCGACCCTGTGCGCATGTTTAGGGCGGGGGTCCACAACCCCTCTATCCCCTCCCTTGTGACATTGGGTTGAATAACATTGGTGGGGCAGACCCGCGCGCATTGTCCGCACCTGATACAGCGGTCGAGAAATTCGGGTTCGGGCAGCGAGCCGGGTGGCCGAATAAGAGTTGGATCATAGTTTTTGCCCAGCTTTCCATCCAGTCTGAGCATCGGCACCGCAGCCAGTCCGCAGACAGCGGCCGTGATGAATCCCCGGCGGGACAGGTCCGGCGAGACGATCTCGCCCGAAACGGAGCGGAAAGTGTTGTAGCCGATAGTGTCGTCATTGCAGGTGTAGAGACAGTTAAAGCAAAGCACACATTCGGCGGTTCGGATTCGTCCTGCCGGGTCGCAGGCGCCTTCGCAACGGGAATCGCACAGCCTGCATTGGCTGCATTCGCTGGTTTTTTTACCCACCCGCCACAAAGCATATCTGCCCAGGACCCCGTAAAGTGCCCCCAGGGGGCACAAAAACCGGCAATAAAACCGTGGAATGACAAGGTTCAGGATAAGCGCGCCAAAAAAGACAAAACAGGTGAGCAACACTCCCTCGTAATGTCTCGGGGCTGCGGAAATCAGGTGAATTGAAGAGTCCGCAAAAGGGAGAAGCAGAAAATTTACCGAGCGGTAGACAAGGGGGATCGGATCGAGAAGTCCGGTCAAAAGTGAGCCTGGTAAAGCCCAATCGAGCTTGAGAAAAGAAAAATTTGCGATGTTTGAAAGGAGTGCCGCAAGGGCAGGGCAAAGCAGTACAAGAAGGATGTAATATTTTATATTCTGGCTGCCCACATAGCGGTTTACGTTGATGTTCTCCCTGAGCGAGCGTCCCTTCGAGCCAAGATAGCCTATAAAATGATGCATGGCGCCAAATGGGCAAAGCCACCCGCAAAAGAACCTTCCCAGGATGACGGTCACCACGATTGTGGCCAGCGCCCAGAGCAATCCGGAGTATAGGGTGCCGGTTGTCAGAATGGTTCCCAGGGCTACGAGCGGATCGAGCTGAAGGAACCAGTTTGCCGGCCAGCCCCTCGATTGCCAAAAAGATAACCCGAAAGTGCTGACGATGCAGAACCAGATAAACAGTACGAAAAAGAAAACCTGGGCTACGCGCCTGACGGTGGTAATTTTCATAGGATTCTTCCCGGCTTCAGCGTTTCAAAATCGGAAGTTCCTGCTCCCGCCTGCTCGGCTTTGGCTATGAAGGGCAGGTCCGCCGGTGTTTTACCCAGCAGCCCCGCTCCGGCGGCGTCGGCCGCCACCTGGTCGGTGCTGACTATTATCGTGTTGGTCTGCTTGAGATCGGAAACCGAGCCGCCGGTCGGTCCATTGGAAATCATGGTAAAGGTCCCGTCGAGGATGACGAGGGTGGGCTTTATCATAAGCGCAAGGTCTTTGATGAATGTATGAATATCCTGGTGGAAGATGTTTCGCCTGCCTCCGATGAACCCGTACCAGTTCTTCATGGACATTGACGCCCCGCTCCTGTGATGGTCTTTTACCGGAGCAATGCCTATCAGTTTTGTGGCCCCTTTGAAAGCTCCCAGGAATACGGGCCAATTTCTTATATAATTTGAACCGGGTATTGTAATGTTGGTGAAAAGAGATTCCACGGGCACGATCAGGTTCGCCCCTGAATTTTGCGCCGCATCTGCTATGCCGCTAAGGGCAAAACAACTTTCCGGATCGTTGATCGGATTATCGGCTACGGCGACGGCCTCCGCGCCCGCCTTGAAGCACAGGCGGGTGACTTCGGCGAGCAATTCCGGGTTCGTTGTGGCGCAAAGGGAAGGGGGGGTGGCGAATGCGGCGTTTACCTTTATCAGAACCCTGTCACCCTTTTTGATGAAACATTCGATTCCGCCGAGTGATTTGAGGGCGGCATTGACAGTTTTGATCCTGTCGCTCCCGGTTGCAATGGCGATCTTTTTCCCTGCTTCGGGAACGGAATACTCGGGCAGGGCAACCGAGGATTTTTCAACCGGCGCGCCGGGACCGGCGGAGTCGTACAGCAAATAGCCAAAGGCGGCCGCAGTCCCGAGAGTTATGCCCGCCTTCGCCGAGCGGATTAGAAAATCGCGCCTGTTTATGTCCGGTTGCGGCGGAGGATCTTTTAATCTGTTACTCATCTCTTAATTCCTCAATTCCTCACGGCGCCTCGCCAAGTCCTCGGTAGAGCCGGGATGCAACCTCTGTTGCGGCTTCAACGTTGTCCGCCTCGTGAGTCCCGGCAAGAAAGTTCCCCCTGTGCAGGACTACTTCATAAGTATCGAACACTTTATATATTTTAGAGTCGGGCGCATCGGGGACTTCACCTGCTTCGGTTCCCCCGTTTTCAAGTAGAAACCGGCCGTAGGCGGCTGCAAGATCGGTTGCTTCCTCTGCGCTTCCACGATTCGAGAGGAACGCCGTAATCTGTTCGGTCCCTTTGAGGTAACTGGCAGTATATACGTGATCGAGCGCGCTGAAGCCGAACACGTCGCTCATGTGGAGCGCTATGCTTGATTTATCCAGAGATTCCGGCGGAAAAAGGGAAATTTCCGTTTGCTGATCTCTGTTTTGATGCTCTCCTTCAACAAGGTTTTTGGCCAACAGGGTCATCTCTTCGGAGATATCTTTGGATGCCGATATTATTTCGAAGTATTTAGGCCCGTTGGTGAAGAAGAGCGCATCCTCCGTGGCGTAGGCTGAAACGCCGAGGTCAACCGGCTTCGAGTTTTCTCTTTTCTGCACGCTGTAGACCGAGAAAGCGTTTGTGGGGTTTCCAACGTCGTATATGTAGAGTTCGAGCCAGTCCCCGGGGTTTCCCTTTTTGGCAAACCGCCTTGTGGTCAGCTTTACAAAACCGCTCGAAAGATAGAGTTCGGCCTTGCCGTCAATTTTATCTGACAGAGTTTCGGGGTCAAACGTTTCCTCGGGGCCAAGAGGGATGAGATTTTCCGGAAGGTAGGCGGGCAGGGGCGCCGCATCGGGGAGCGGAAGCGAATTTCTGCGGGCCGTGCCGTTGCCGTCCTTCTGTAGGGCAGCATTGTAGAAGCCGGGGTCGAACATCGACTGTGAGATGTAGATTCCACCGGCTATTGCAGCCAGGAGCACCAATATGAAAATTCCGATGCAGGTTTCGGCAACGCTCGTGCGCCTCATCCTGTTCTCCAGTGGGGGTTGAAGAGCTTTGAGTTTTCAGTTTTTAGTTTTGAGTTAAAAACCGAGAACACAAAATTCGACGTGGCGTGCAGCTCAGGGTTTTGGCCCGGCCGGCTCCCGGTTTCAAACTCGCACAATGATATCAGCGCGGGCGCAAGGAGGCAAGGGCGGCCTTTTATCCGCAGATTCCGCCTCCAGTTGCGTTCACAATCGTTCACGGGAGTTGTATCAATCTTGACATAACAAAATTGTCCCCCTAGTTTACCGCAGATACTCATCCGAGTGAAAATTCCGGTTATTATACACAAGCGAAAGGATTCTGAGCATGTTGAAGGGAGTATCCACCTTAGCAGCGGTTTTAGCCTTAGCTGTATTCTCACTCACGCCCTACGCGAGAGCGGCTGGAACAGAGCCGCAAATCAAGGACCTGATTCTTGCGACAACGACGTCCACCCAGGATTCAGGGCTTCTTGACTACCTTATTCCAATCTTTGAGAAAAAGACGGGTTACAGGGTAAAAACCGTTGCAGTTGGAACAGGCCAGAGCCTTGCCATGGGAGAGAAGGGGGAGGCTGATGTTTTGCTCACACACGCCGAGGAAGCAGAGAAAAAAGTGGTTGATAGCGGTGCTGTGAGGAACTACCAGCTTGTCATGCACAATGACTTTGTGATCGTTGGGCCGGCCGATGATCCTGCGGGAGTCAAGGGGAAATCCAGCGTTGAAGCTTTAAGATCAATTGCCGCCAAAGGGGTGATCTTTGTCTCCCGCGGCGATGACTCGGGGACCCAGAAGAAAGAGCTTTCCATCTGGAAAAAAGCGGAACTGAATCCACGCGGCGCCAAGTGGTATCGGGAGTCGGGTCAGGGAATGGGGGCAACTCTGCTTATGGCATCCGAAAAGCAGGGCTACACCCTCACAGATCGGGCCACATACCTCGCGCAAAAGAAAAACCTGGAACTCGAAATCCTCTCGGAAGGCGACAAGACTCTCCTTAACATCTATCATGTCATGGAGGTAAACCCCGACAAATTCAGGAAGGTTAATGCCGCAGGGGGAAAAGCCTTCGTTGAATTCATGATTGCCCCCGAGACTCAGAAGATGATAGCAGATTTCGGAAAGGATAAGTTCGGCCAGTCGCTATTTTTTCCTGATGCCGGGAAGCAGATGTAGATGAAATGCTTCTTTAAGGAGTCCGTGCGTGGAAGTGATCCTTGCGGGTTTGGCGGAAGCTGTACGGTTGTTGATAACGGGTGACCCGGATGTAGTCGATATCACCCTCAGAACTATGCAGGTATCTGGAATATCCACCCTGATAAGCGTTGTCATCGGGATCCCATTTGGAACGTATCTTGCCCTTACAAAGTTTTTAGGGCGTGGTTTTGTCGTTAGCTCTGTTAATTTCGCGATGGGGCTCCCTCCCGTAGTGGTCGGGCTTATTGCGTGGCTTATGCTCGCTCGCAACGGCCCCCTTGGAGCACTGGGCCTTCTTTACTCCCCAACGGCAATGATACTGGCCCAAGCTGTTATCGCTTCTCCCATCGTAGCGGGATTTACCCTTGCTGCGGTTCAATCCATGAATCCGAAACTGGGTTTGCAGATCCTCTCTTTTGGTTCCAACCGCTGCCAGTACATCCTGCTTCTTCTTTGGGAATCAAGGCTTGGGATACTTGCTGCAATCATTGCCGGCTTTGGACGGGTCATAGCCGAGGTCGGAGCGTCCATGATGGTCGGAGGAAATATTCGGGGCTACACGCGGGTCCTGACCACGGCCACAGTTCTTGAAGTGTCAAAGGGGCAGCTCGAACTCGCCACCGCGCTTGGGATTATCCTTCTGCTCCTTACTTTCCCTATTACTGCGGCCTTGAGCTATATCCAGCAGAGGGGGAAAATGCCTTGAACTCCATACTTTCGGCAAGGGACTTAACAATGGTTCGAGATGGAAAGCAGATCCTTGACATCGGCGAGCTAAATGTGGACCAGGGTGAAGTCGTTGCAGTGGTTGGGCCGAACGGGGCTGGAAAATCGAGCCTTCTGCTTACCCTGGCTCTGCTTGAAAAAGCGACCTCCGGAACTATCAGACTCTTTGGCGAAATTGCAGGCAACGGTAACCTTCTCGCATTGCGCCGAAGGATTGCACTCGTTTTTCAGGATGCGCTGCTGCTTGACACAACGGTGAAGCGAAACGTCACGGTGCCGATGCGTATAAGGGGCATTCCACCGCAGGAGGCAAACACACGGGCAGATAAGTGGCTGAATCAGTTTGGAATTGCCGAGCTTTCGAGCCGCCGGGCTCGTCATCTCTCCGGTGGTGAGGCTCAAAGGACAAGTCTTGCCCGTGCCTTTGCGCTGGAACCTGAAATACTTTTCCTGGATGAACCGTTCTCTGCGCTGGATTACCCGACACGGAAATCATTGCTTTTGGAACTCGGACAGATTCTCAAACAGATGCGCTTAACCACCGTATTTGTGACCCATGACTATACTGAAATACCCTATTTTTCTGAAAATGTCGCCGTTCTCTACAATGGAAGGATCATCAGACGGGGTTCGGTCCGGGAAATTTTTGGAGATGAAATCCTTGAAAGAAAAATTTGCGTCCCTTGGGACATGTAATGTGACAACCCGACGAATCCGATGGGGCGGTTTCCTGTGAAGAAAGAAAGCCTCAATGACGGGCATCAAGACCAAGCCGTCGACGCCGGAACAGTAAGCTTGAGCAGGTTGGCCCTTTTCTTTCTACGTCTTGGAACCACGGCGTTTGGTGGACCTGCCGCCCACATTGCCATGATGGAAGATGAGGTGGTCCAGCGTCGGCGGTGGGTTCCCAGGGGAAAATTCCTTGATCTGCTGGGCGCAGCCAACCTGATCCCCGGTCCCAGTTCGACGGAGATGGCGATCTTCATAGGCTACTTATGTGAAGGTTGGATGGGGCTGTTGTTGGCAGGTGTCTGCTTCATTGTTCCGGCAATGGTTATGGTCCTGGCATTTGCATGGGCCTATGTTCAGTATGGGGACCTTCCCCAGATTGCCTCGCTGCTTTACGGAATCAAGCCGGTGGTAATCGCTATCGTTCTGCAAGCCCTTTTAGGTTTGGGGCGTACGGCGGTAAGAAATAAATTCCTGGGAGCGCTGGCCATCGTTGCCATTATATTGAATATTTTGGGGGTTGATGCACTTGTCTTGCTCTTTGGGGCCGGGTTGATCACTGGATTGCGGCAAGGATTTATCCAGGATTGGCCAAGGAACCGGAGGCCAATGCTGATTATGCTTCTCTTTTCCTGCTGCATTCTTGCCGCCGCTTATTTCGCTTCGGGGTTACACTCTACGGGCCAAGTAGCGTTTGGCTTGTTGCCACTCTTCCTGTTCTTCATAAAGATCGGCTCCGTTGTCTTTGGAAGCGGCTACGTACTGCTGGCTTTCCTGCATGCCGATCTTGTCGATCATTGGCACTGGCTCACGACGACACAGCTTTTGGACGCCATTGCCGTAGGGCAGGTAACCCCTGGTCCGGTCTTTACTACCGCAACCTTCATCGGTTATTTGCTCGCCGGACTGCCAGGCGCGCTGATCGCCACAGCCGGGATTTTTCTTCCTTCATTTATCTTTGTGGCAATTGGGATCTCCATCGTTCCCCTTTTGCGCAAATCCATCGTAGCCGGAGCATTCCTGGACGGGGTCATTGTGGCCTCTTTGGCCCTTATGGCTGTGGTGACCTGGAGTCTGGGACGCGGTGCGGTCATTGATCTGCCCACCGCTTTATTGGCCATAGGCGGCTTTGTGGTGCTCTTCCGTTTCCGCTTGAACTCGTTGTGGCTTGTTCTCGGAGGAGCCCTTATCGGTCTTTTGGTTCATATGACCCACATTTAGGAAGATTAGTAATCTTGCTCCTCATTTGCCAATAAGTTGAAAATAGGCATAACTCAGCAAAAGGGGCGGGAAATCGCCGAACTCATCCAGCGTGGCGGTCCTTCGATATCCATGCCCTTGGATCAGTTCAAAGACAGAATCAGCCAATTGCAGAACCTTTGCGAAAATACGCCTGGAAAAGTGTGCAAGATCAAGAGTGTCACGTTCCTTTACTGCAACCTTTGCGATAACTTGCGAGGCAAAGCCTTCGCTGACTTCGAGCCCTGGCAGACCAAGTACAAACGCATCTACCCGTTCAAATTCAGCCAGTTCTTTCTTGCATGCCAAGCAATTTTGCAAGTGCAAAGAAACTTCTTCACTCAGGCTCCGATCCAATTCCCCATCTTTATAAGCAGATAACTTGCTTCTATATTTGTCGTTTTCCATCGTTATATTCCTAAGTTTACCTCAGTGCCGCGGTCGATGCCCCAATCTCCATATGCGGTCATCAACGGAACAGCACAAGGGAGACAAGGGCACCGCCAAGTACAATCCAAACGGTTTCGATCTTGGCGAAGCGCCGTAAAAGAAACGCAGCCGCTGCCATGGAAATAGCAGGAATATCGACCAGGGTATCTCCGGCAAGCTTGATCAGTACAACGACCAGAGTACCTATGAATGCAGCCACAATTCCACCGAGCACCTCCTTCACGTAACCCACCCGGCCCGCTTGGGTGTATGGGTCGGCCACCATGGCCGTCATGGCCCAGGCTGGAAAATACATATTCACCGTTCCAACCAGTGCGCCAATAACACCAGCCACCTTGTAGCCAATGAAGGTTCCGATGATGGTCACAGGTCCAGGGGTGATCAGGCTTAAAGCCAGGGCTACGGCAAACTGCTGATCGGTAAGCCAGTTGAACCGATTAACCACGGTGTCCTGAATGAAGGGGAGCATGGCGTAGCCGCTGCCGAAAACAAGCGCGCCGATCCGAAGAAATCTGCTTCCCATCTGCATCAACTCCGGCCGCAGATTGATCAAAAGGAGATCGACCGCCAGGAAAAGGGACAGGCAGATAACCAACACTATGCTCTTTCGCCATTGAAGGCATAATGGCAGCCGGCTGCAGGCAGAGACGTAGTCCGGATCATCAATAGGGGCCGTGCAGCGGCCTTTCGTCTTCTTCACCTTATCTGAAGTTACTTGCTGCGGACCGGATTGGCCGATGGCTTCGCCGGCAGATACAGTGCCTTTCTTCCAGAGTTCGTTCCAACTGCCAGTCCATGTGGCCAGAGCCGAAAAACGGTGGGTGAGCAGTACCATCACCAAGCTGGTGCTGCCGGCGATGAGCAGTATCCTGGTTACCCCCATCTTGAACCAGAAGACCATGGCGAAACCAGCAAAAGCCATCAGTCCCTTGAAAATAGTCTTTGTTCCGGATCTCAGGAGATTGAGAATCGTGTTTAAGACCAAGCCTACAACGAGTGCTCCCAGACCACGGAAAAGGCCGGAGACTACCGGCATCTCGCCATATTTAAGGTAAAGGTGGGACAGCAGCAACATGAGCAAAAAACATGGGGTCAAAAAGCAAATCGTGGCCACTGCCGCCCCCGGCAAACCTCGCAAACGGTAGCCGAGATAGGAAGTCAGATTCACCGTGGGAGCACCGGGCATGAGTTGAGCCAGTCCCAGACCTTGCATGTATTCATCATTGGTGAACCACCTTCTCTTATTCGTCATCCACTCCCTGGCCTCGCCCAGAGCAGCCAGGCTGAAAGAGGCAAACCCGATACCCAGGAAAGTACGGGCAATAAGCCCTAAGCCGATACGTACATTCGGATCAGGGGGCATCAGCGTATCCTGCCTTTCTGTAGGTATTGGAGAAAGTTTCCCACCTTCGAGTATTTTCGACTGGCCATCCGGTGACATAAATTCTACCTCATAAGGATGTTGATTCGCATGATAGATGGCCCTAAGCGCCGATCTTTCTACTGCGTGTTCGAGCATCCCTTTGCCGGCCCCTTGCCGGACATTGTGGTCCGGCAAGCTCAATGGACCGTATAGTCATTTTCCCTCTTTACTGGTTAAACAATTCAAATCAGAAGAACTTGCGCACTCGCGAAAAAAATTTCACTCGACCGCCAGGTTTTTCAATTTTCGATTGTTAAACTAAACAAAATCGCAACGATAAGAATTTTACCATGAGAGATTTGGCGGGGGCCAAACGGCAACGAGAAACGGCAAAAAAAAGGAGCATGTGAATTGTAAAATGGGTGAATTGGCCTTTTCTCCTTTGCTCCATTCACCCATCAATCTATTCACCTATTCGCCGAGCTTGGTCTTTTGCCCTGCCCTGAATGCCCTGAGCGAGGCATCGAGCCTTGTGCCTTCGCCGTAGCCACCAAGCGCGGATTCTACCTGGGCTGGTTCGCAAAAAAGTTTTCCCGAAGCGGCGGCAAAACCGAGGAGGACCAGGTTGGCCGAAAGGGGGGAATTGAGCGAAGCTGCGATTCCAGTCGCATCGATGGTGTAAACTTTCGCTTCTTTCGCTTCTTTCGCTAAGTGCGGATCGGAGTTGTTGCAGAATGCCTCTCCGTCAGTCTTTAGATAATGTCCATGAGCCTGCATTGCTTCCGGATGAAGCGAAAGGATGATATCGGCGCGGCCGGGGCGGATAAGGGGGCTTGCCGGTCCCTGTCCGTCTTCCGGCCCGATTTTGAGATGACTGATCACGTTGCCGCCTCTTTGGGCCATGCCGTGGGTCTCCGATATAAGGATCGATCTGCCCATCTTGAGAGCGGCGTCGGCAAGCAGCCTGGTAATGAAGAGCACCCCCTGGCCGCCCAACCCGCTGATAATGATCTGCTGACTACCCTGGCGCATGTTTAGCTCCCTTAATTTAGGGATTTAGGGATTTGGGAATTTAGGGATTAAAAACAAATTCCCAATTCACCAGTCTTTCCAATCGCTCAATCCCTTAATCCATACACCCATTCATCGGTGAAAAACGAGTATTTTTCAAGAAGTTTTGACAAGATTATGATATGGAGAACTGCTTTTGCGGTACCTGTTCACCACAGAGCTTGCTATATTGCAGTAAGCCTTGCATTTGACTGAAAACGGCTATACTCGCTTTGATTTGAGCCAATGGCAAGTTGGTTAACACGAATCAAAGGAG
>Ga0209517_10001653_pt1 | contig 33197 bp, 34 predicted proteins | sample PeaSoiMetSII2010_FD_187695 | JGI IMG/M metagenome (GOLD analysis project Ga0209517, IMG submission 187695) | Peat soil microbial communities from Weissenstadt, Germany - SII-2010 (SPAdes) (version 2) | ecosystem: Environmental > Terrestrial > Soil > Wetlands > Peat | place: Germany... | reverse complement strand
CCTTTGAGCACGAACGGGCTCAGATCCAGCGACGGGCGGTTGTTGAGAACCGCCCGTTCGCACATTCTGGCAGATTTTGCGGACACAAGAGCTCGAAGTAAGCCGTAAAGCCATTGCGCAGGGAATGTCGGAGTGCCTCCGCTGAACCTGTATGCTCGTGTGCGTTTTCTTCACCCATTTTGCACACGGGACCGCGGATGCAGCGCGCATCCGGCATTCCCCGCGCCCTCTGATTTCAAGGCGCGAAACTCTTGGACAAACCTCGGGCGGATCGCGCCGCGAGAACGAACTTTCGTGTCTGGATTAGCCGTCAATGCGGTGGAGTGTGGCGAACGAACCAATCCATTCTTCCTTTTTCGGGCACCTTTCTCCCGGGCATCCCTTCCCGCAGGAGTGGCCTTAAGGAAGCAAGCCAGTCGCAATCTCGTGATCGATAAGCTGGGGATGAGGCAGACCGAACTGCCACACTTGCCATAATTCGCGGCAAATCGCGCCGCATTGTCGGTGAACTCTTGGCTGATCGTCGCTATCCTTGAGGCGCCAAGCGGGAACCAACAGTTCAGTAATGCGTTCAAATCGCAGCACAAATGCAGCAGGGCCGTTGCATTCGGCTGAGCCAATGGGTCAAATAGTTGCGGCGTTGGGTGCCGCAGAGGGGCAGTCATGATCTCGACCTGGAGCGAATGGAAACGATATCCGCGGACTGGGCGTGGCGAAAATCTCCAAGCGCCGATCACTCCCGGCATCTATGAGGTGCGCTACGCATCAAGCGGTGCGCTGCACTCATTTGGCGCGGTCGATAACGTCGCCCAGGCGCTGGCGCTTTTGCCCGTCGGTTCCAAATCGTGGTTCGGCCGTCGCGAGCCGGCTGAAACGCCGGACCTCGAATACCGCACCTGCGCGACTTCCACCAAGGCGGATGCCAAGGCCGTGGCGGAGCGCATGATCGGCCGCCGTGAAACCTATTTGAGCGGCGCGGCTTGAACGATCCGCATTTTGCCTTTTGAGGCTGCTGCCGCCTCATAGGCTGCACGGCATTGAAGCCCTCAAATTTGCTCGACGCTGCCGCGCTTTCGCGGGCGGTGCATTGCGGCCGGTTTGGGCCTATAGTTGAATACCCAAAAAATCCGAGGACTGACGCCATGACCCCGACTGTTGCCGCACGCGCATCGCACCCTTCCACGCCATCGTTACGCGACCGCATGAAAGATGCCTCGCTCTTGCGTGATCGCTGCTACATCGACGGTACTTGGGTCGGTACGCCATCCCGTCCCGTCACCAACCCGGTCAACGGCGTCGAACTTGCGAAAGTGCCGGTCATGAGCACGGCGGAAGCGACGCAGGCGGTCGAAGCCGCCGAGCGCGCATTTCCGGCCTGGGCGAAGCTCACCGCCAAGCAGCGCTCCAATATCTTGCGCAAATGGTTCGAGCTGATCGTCGCCAACCGCGAAGATCTTGCGCTGATCCTGACCTCGGAACAGGGCAAGCCGCTGGCCGAGGCGCTCGGCGAAGTCGACATCGGCGGCGCCTATGTCGAGTTTTTTGCCGAGGAGGCACGGCGCGTCTATGGCGAAACCATCCCATCCCAGCGGGCGGATGCCCGCCTGCTCGCGATCAAGCAGCCGATCGGCGTCTGTGGCGCCATCACGCCGTGGAATTTTCCGAATTCGATGATCACCCGCAAGGTGTCGCCGGCCCTGGCCGCCGGATGCACCGTGGTGCTGAAGCCTGCCAACGAGACGCCACTGTCGGCGCTCGCACTTGCCGCGTTGGCCGAGAAGGCGGGCGTGCCGAAGGGCGTGTTCAATATCATCACCGGCAATTCGTCGGCGATCGGCAAGGTGTTGTGCGAGCACCCCGCCGTGCGCTTCGTCGGGTTCACGGGCTCGACCGAGGTTGGCAAGATTCTCTATCAGCAGGCTTCCGTCGGCGTGAAGAAGCTCGGGCTCGAACTCGGCGGCAACGCGCCATTCGTGGTGTTCGATGACGCCGATATCGACGCCGCGGTCGAAGGCGCCATGGTCTCCAAATATCGCAACATGGGCCAGACCTGCGTCTGCGCCAACCGCATCTACGCCCAGGACAAGATTTACGATCAGTTCGTCGAGAAACTCTCCAAGAAGGTCGCGGCGATGAAGATCGGCGACGGAACCGAGCAGGGCGTCACGCAGGGTCCCCTGATCAACATGGAAGCGATCGACAAGGTCGAGAGGCACATTGCGGATGCGGTCAAGGGTGGCGCCAAGATCGTGGTCGGCGGCAAGCGTCATGCGCTCGGCGGCAGCTTCTTCGAACCGACAGTACTCGCCAACGTCAGGCCCGATGCGCTGGTAGCGAACGAAGAAACCTTTGGTCCGCTGGCACCGGTGTTTCGCTTCAAGGACGAGGCCGACGTGATCGCGATGTGCAACAATTCGCCGTTCGGGCTCGCGTCCTATTTCTATTCGCGCGATCTCGGCCGGGTCTGGCGGGTCGCGGAGGCTCTGGAGTCGGGCATGGTCGGCGTCAACACCGGCCTGATCACGACGGAAGTGGCTCCCTTCGGCGGCGTCAAGGAAAGCGGCCTCGGCCGCGAGGGTTCGCATCACGGCATGGATGAATATGTCGAGATCAAATATGTGATGATGGCGGGGGTTTAGTCTCCCCGTCTCCCCTGGACACCGGCCTCGCGCGAGCGCGGCAACAAGACCGCGCAAAGCTAAAGACCCAGCGTTACTTCAGCCCAGTGCACGACGACCTCGCTGTTGAGGAAGTCGACGACACTGGGCTCGATCGTCTTGGGGCGATCGTGAGCCACTACGGCTGTGGCGACGATGGCATCGCAGCGGTCGTTGAAAGCAAACGCCAATGCCGAGTTCGGCGCGCGATAGGGCTCGGTGACCGCGTATGCGCGGCTGCGGCCCTTCATCCATGCGACCTTGATCTCGCGTCCCGGCCCCAACACCGCAGGCTTTTCGCCCATCAAGTTGAAGTCGCTCAGGCGATCGAGCTCATTGTCGTCGGAAACGCCGGTCTGGCAGTTGCAAAAGCCGATCTTGGCCCGAACGTAAAGGCTGACCTCGACCCCGCAGTCTGCCGCCTCGCAGCGGAATGCTTTGCCTTTGCCCCATTCGTCGGTCGGGAAGGGCCATTGCACCTCCGCAAATTTCGGATGGCCGGGGGCTGCCACCGACCTGCCGTGGCTTGCGATCGGCCAGGCGAAGAATGCCGACGCCCCGGCGAACGCGCCGAGCGCGAACCCCAAAACCCCTGCGATGACGGCAATTTTCTTCATTGCGCGTGACGTCCTAGTTACTCGCGACGAAAGCGCGGGCGGCGATAAGCGTCGGCCGGTCGGAGCCCGAATCCGCCGCAAGCGCGATCAGCTTTTCATAATTGGCCTTCGCTTTTGCCGTATCGCCGAGCGCCTGTGCGGCCTTGGCCGCGCCGGCATAGCCGTTGAAACGGTTCGGCTCCTTCGCCATCGTGGCTTCGAAAGCCGTCAGCGCATCCTTTGCCATGCCGCGATCGAGCAGCATGAAGCCGTATAATTCGCGTGCCGGCGCCAACGATCCGGGCGTCACCGGCGATTTTTCTGAATTGTCTTCGGCGTCGGCGGCGGCGCTCATTGCCTTCAGCGCGTCGTCATATTTGCCGTCGGCGTAAAGCACCCAGGCATTCGTCGCCTGTCCTTGGATATCGACTTGGCTCGCCCAATAATTGTTCTTGGCCTCACGCAGGCTGTCGCGAATTTCAGTGAGTTTCGCGACTTCAGCCTTGGCGGCGGCCGGATTGCCGGAGCGGGCGGCGCCGAGTGCACGCGCGAAGTAGGTGATCGCCATGACGTGCGGGAACTTGCTTGGCTTGACGGCGAGATTGGCTGCGCCTTTCCAGTCGCCGCGCTCGACCATGTACCGCGCAGGCGCCGCGGCCCGTGAATACCCGCCAGGGAAAGAATCTGGATCGGCCGGGGCTGCCTCGATGTCGTCGATAACCGCCCGCGCCGCGCTATCCTGACCCAATTGCAAATAGGCATAGACAAGGTAGTCCTCTCCATGCAGCTGATCGCCGCCTTCGTTGCTGGCCTTTGCGGCCTTGACCGACGCCAGGTTAGCCGCGATCGATTCCTTCCAATAGCCGACGCGGGTGAAGATATGCGACGGCATGTGCTGCGCATGCGGCGAGTTCGGCGCGATCTTGGCGTAGCGCAGCGCCGCGGGAAGGCCCTTGGTGGCGATCGCCGGATAATCGTAGAGATGAATGAGATAGTGGGCGACGCCGGGATGCTGCGGTTGCCGCTGCCAGATCGGTTCCAGAATGGCGGCCCCCTTGAGCTGGTTGGCGTAGGTCTTGTCGGCAGGCGAGGCCGCCACATTCAGGGTGATCGCGTAGAAGATCTGCGCCTCGTCGTCGTCGGGATACTTTGCCGCGAGCGCCTCCATCTTCTTCAAGTAAGATTGTACGCGCGCCTGATGCGGGATCTTGTCGTAGTCGACATACATCGCCGACAGCGCGTCGAGGTAGTCGCGCTCGCGTTCGGTCTTGGCGCCGACGGCTTTCGCCTTTTCGATCGCGGCAAGTCCGAGCGGAAGATTGGGTGCCGGTATCGCTAAGTGGGGATTGTTAAGAAGCGACAGCGCGATCCCCCAATAGGCGATCGCGCATCCCGGGTCGGCCTTGATAGCCTCTTCGTAAATCCCCTTCGATTCGGCGTACCAGAACGAGTGCTGGTAGCGCATCGCGCGATCGAACCGCCGTTGCGCCGTCTCGTTGCAAGATGTCGCAAAATGCACCTTGCCCAGTTTCTGATCTGCATCGTCCTGGGCGATACAAGGCGCACAGGGACCAAGCACCGTCACCGTCGCGATCGTCGCTGCAAACAGAAATTCACGCATGGCGCTCTCCTGTAAGCTGATGAAAGGATTGTGCGTACCCGAGGGCTGCCCGACCATCATAGGCCGTAATTCGGAAGTTCTCAACGCGCTCTTGAACCCGCAAGTCCGCACGGCCGCTCAAATCTTGTCGCCGAACGCGCCATGGCGGCCGACGCCGGAGGCAAATCGCTTCGCGCCCGATAAGGTCTCCCCGGATGCGATGACTTCCAGCCCGCCGCGGATTTCGTTCGCGATCGCCTCCTCCTCGGAGAGGTCCCACTGGCGTAGCGCCGACAGACGGTCGGCGCGCAGACAGGTCTGCGGGAAGCGCGCGATATCCTTTGCCAGCGCGATCGCTTGCGCGCGCGCCTCGCCCTTGGGTACGAGACGGTTGGCAAGGCCCATGCGTAGCGCCTCGGGACCGCCGACCGGGCGCCCCGTCAGAATAAGGTCGATCGCCTGCGAATGACCGATCAGCCGTGGCAGGCGGATGGTGCCAAGGTCGATCAGCGGCACGCCGAAGCGGCGGCAGAACACGCCGAAGGTGGCGTCTTCGGCGACCACGCGCATGTCCGCCCACAGCGCCAATTCCATGCCGCCGGCTACCGCAAAACCTTCTACCGCCGCGATCACGGGCTTGGTCAGGCGCAGGCGGCTCGGCCCCATCGGCGCGATCGAATTGTGCGCGCCGATCTCGCGTTTCTTGTTGGGATCGCCTGATGCCACCGCCTTCAGATCGGCGCCGGCGCAGAAATAACCGCCGGTTCCGGTGAAAACCGCGACGGAAGCTTGCGCATCGGCGTCGAAGGTCAGGAACGTATCGAACAATTTTCGCGCCGTCGCGCCGTCGACCGCGTTGCGGCAATGCGGGCGGTTGATGGAAACGATGGTCACCGGTCCATCGCGTTCGATGAGTACGGTGTCGGTTTCGGTCATGGCCGTGCTCCCTGTGATGTACTCTTGTTAAGTGTCTGTCGCACGCGCAGCGCTTATTGGATGGTCGGCTTGTCCAAATACCAAACCGCTTTCTCCCACGTCGGATCTTCGTCCATGCGATATTCAAATTCACGCGGATAATCCTTGGTGTGCAGAATCCCCTGTAGCACAGAATTCGCTGCTTCAGGGTCGTGGACGCGCCATATGATCTCTCTTTGCGCATCATGCGTAACCCGCGCGAGAAACAAAGCGTTGCCCTCCGCCTTGATCAAGGGATCAAGCTTGTCTTCAAATTCATAGAGCAGGTGTTGCTCATTTGTGGAAGGAAGCTGATCTTCAACCAACTGGACACAGTTAATCAGCACGGATAGATGCCACGAAAAGGCAATCTTAGGCTCAAATTCCTTTAGTGCAGAATTAACCGTGGCGAATCCGGGTAGGTCTCGTTGACGAAACCTGATGAGGGTGTGCGCTTCCTTTGGGACAACGACACGATAGGAAGTCACGATGTTTTATTCCCATTTGCGTCTGCGCCGTCGACCGCGTTGCGGCAATGCGGGCGGTTGATGGAAACGATGGTCACCGGTCCATCGCGTTCGACAAGCACGGAATCGGTTTCGGACATGACTGCACTCCCTGCCTTTTCTGTTTCGGTTCGTCATTCCGGGATGGTGCGCCAGCACCAGACCCGGAATCTCGAGATTCTCCGATGTGCAATTGCACATCGTAGTTCGATGCTTCGCATCGCCGGAATGACATCGTCAGACCGCGTGAGCACTTACCGCTCCATCACCCAGCGGGTGACGGCCTGGTGGAAATTGAGCGGGCCAGGCACGGTCATGTGGGTCTTGACGTATTTGAATCCGGCCTTCTGCAGCGTGCGATTGGGCGCGACATTGAAGGCATTCGGTTCGCAGAAAAGCCGTTTCAATTTCAGCCGCTCGAAATAGATATCGGCGCTGCGCCGGACGCATTCGACGCCGTAACCTCGATTTCTGCGCTCGGGGTCAACGACGTGCAGGTGCATGTTGGCCTGTTCACCGTAAACGATTTTATCGGAACTCGAAAAGCCAATCGGCTGCTTGTCCATGAGCCAGATCACGGCGATCGTGGCTCGCTGCTCGATCGGCCGTGTCCGCTCGCGCCGGAAACGCTCGCGCCAGCTATCCGGAGCGGGCAGACGTGTCGGGTCGACGCCGAGAATTTCCAGATGTTCCGGGGTTGATTTGAAAAAATATTCGATGACGATATCGAATTCCGGATCCGTCATCTCCCTGACCGCCGGCGTCATCGGTCGGCTCCTCCCGCCTTCAGTTCGCTCCCCGTTATCCGCCGAAAGGCTTCGAGATAACGCTGGCTGGTGGCGTCCACGACGCTTGCCGGCAGCGGCGGCGGCGGAGCCTCGCCGTTCCAGCGGCCGGCACGGCGCTCGCCGTCGAGATAGTCGCGCAACGGCTGCTTGTCGAAGCTCGGCTGCGGCTGGCCCGGCCTGTACACATCGGTTGCCCAGAACCGCGAACTGTCGGGGGTCATCACCTCATCGATCAGGATGATGCGGCCATCGGCATCCCTGCCGAATTCGAATTTGGTGTCGGCGACGATGATGCCGTGATCCCGGCTGATCTTTTCTCCGAGCGTGTACACCGCGCGGGTCATGCTCTCGAGCGTATAGGTCACTTCTTCCCCGACGATCTCGCGCATCCGTTTCACAGTGATGTTCTCGTCGTGACCGGTTTCGGCCTTGGTGGCCGGGCTGAAGATCGCGGGCTCAAGTTTGCCGCTCTCGAGCAGACCGGGCGGCAGCTTCTCGCCCGCCAGCGTGCCAAGCGTTGAGTATTCCTTCCAGGCCGAGCCGGAGAGATAGCCGCGGATCACGCATTCGATCGGAAACACTTTTGTGCGCCGGCACAGCATCGCCCGTCCCTCGAGCGAGGCACGATGATCCCTCAGTTCGGGTACTTCCCGGATGATGGTGTCGGCGTCGGCGCTGATCATGTGATGCGGCACCACGCCCTCCAGCTCGTTGAACCACCACGCGCTGATCTGGGTCAGCACCGCGCCCTTCATTGGAATCGTCGCGGCCATGACCACGTCGAAGGCGCTGATGCGGTCGGTGGTCAAAAGCAGCACGCGGTCGTCACCGACAGCATAGATATCGCGAACCTTGCCGCGCCCGATCCGTGGCAGAGGCAGGTCGCTCGCAAGCATGGTGGTCATGGGTCGAACTTTCGAAGCCGGGCGGCAGCGCGAATGCGGAAATGAAGGCAGCTCATTCCGGCAGCGGGATGAACTCGTGTTCGTTGGGGACGGCAGCGAAGCGGCCGGATTTCCAGTCCTGCTTGGCCTGCTCGATGCGCTCTTTACTGGATGAAACAAAGTTCCACCAGATATGGCGTGGACCTTCCAGCGCGTCTCCACCGAGAAACATCATCCGCACAGGCCTGGCCGCTTTCACCGTGATGCGATCGCCGGGGCGGAAGATCAGGAGGCGCGGGCCTTCGAAGCGTTCGTTCGATATCTCGACCTCGCCGTCGACTATATAAATAGCGCGCTCTTCATGGTCGGCATCGAGCGGAACGCTGACGCCTTGCTCCGCGGTCACCTCGACATAAAACCACGGCGACACCATCGAAACCGGCGATTTCGCGCCGAAGGCTTCGCCCGCGATGACGCGCGCGGTGAAGCCGCGGTCGCTCACGACCGGCAGATCGGTGGCCGCGTAGTGCTGGAATGTCGGCGCGATTTCCTCCGACCCCACCGGAAGCGCGATCCAGCTCTGCAAGCCGAGTATCTGCTGGCCGGTCTTTCGCTGCAAATCCGGGGTGCGCTCGGAATGGGCGATGCCGCGGCCCGCGGTCATCAGGTTCATGGCGCCGGGCTGGATTTCCCTGACATTGCCCTCGCTATCGCGGTGCATGACGCTGCCGTCGAACAGATAGGTGACGGTGGCAAGCCCGATATGCGGATGCGGGCGCACGTCCATGCCCTTGCCGGACATGAACTGCACCGGTCCGAAATGATCGAAGAAAATGAAGGGTCCCACCATCTGCCGCTTGCCGTGCGGCAGCGCGCGGCGCACCGCAAATCCATCGCCGATATCGCGGGTGCGCGGCACGATGACGAGTTCCAGCGCATCGCAGGATTTGGCATCGCCAAGTACGGGATCCTTGTCCGGAAGCCAGCTCATGGGTTTTCCATTGCGTTTTGGCCTTATTCCGCCGCGGCGGTGCGCGGCCGCCCGACATAGCCGGTCGCCTCGCCGAAGCGTTCGACCATGACGGCGGGAAGATCTTTCGACTTGTCGGTGACGCAGCCGCCGGAGCGCACCGCGTAGCGGTCCTGATGCGCCAGATGCGCCGGCGCCGTGCCCTGTTGCAGCGCGCGAGCCGCATCCATCACCAGTTTTCGGAAATGCATGATGCCGAGATCGGTGGGCCCGAGATGTTCGCGGGTGCGGTCGGCGATCGGGCCCTGGCTGTCCTGCATCGCCGCGTCCTGTTCCGACACGCCCTGGATACCGGTGTAGCTTTTGGTCTTCTGCAGCTTGCGGTCGATCAGATAGTCGTTGGATTTGTTGCGCCGCGGCACGTAGTTCTCGTCGACCACGGCCATCACACCGTTGCCGTTGGCGTAGCCCTGCCGCTCGGCCTCGGTCAGCGGGCGCTCCGGATTCCAGGCATAGGTAAAGATCCAGCAATTGGTGTCGGTGACCGGGACAAAACTCTGGCCGAAAATATTCTCGCCCGGCATCGAGCTCGGCGCGTAGGCATGCACCGGCATCAGGAATTGCGCGATACGCCAATAGATATTGTCGCCATCGGTGAGCCGTCCGCCCGCGATCGCCAATCCCGCATCGTGCGGGCTGATCTTGATGACGGGCCGGGGGTCCTCGGCGATCCAGCGCATGTGATCGGTGTTCATGCGCGCAAGCGGATTGACGAAGTGCTTCTTGATGTCGAGGACTTCATCCTCGTCCTTGTCGAAGCTCAGATGCGCAAACGTGAAATGCGCGGTGTCGATCGAGCCTTCCAGCGCCTGCACCCAGTTGCAATCCTGCCATTTCTTCGAGACGTAGCGGTGCGAGGCCGGCACCAGCGCCATCTCGAGGTCAGGCAATTCCGGCATCTCGCCGGCCGGGCCCATATAGGCCCAGATCATGTCGCCCCATTCGCGCACCGGATAGGATTTGATGCGGATCAGGTCCTTGGCGCTGAGATCGGGATAGGAGGTCGGCATGTCGACGCAAGCACCGTCGGTGTCGAATTTCCAGCCGTGATAGACGCAGCGGATGCCGCATTCCTCGTTGCGGCCGAGCCAGAGATTGGCGCCGCGATGCGGACAATGTTGATCGATTACCCCGACCACGCCTCTGGTGTCGCGGAAGGCGAGCAGCTCCTCGCCCATGACGGTGATCTTCTTCGGCGGGCAGTCGGCTTCCGGCAATTCCACCGACAGCAGCACCGGCAGCCAGAACCGTCGCAGCAATTCGCCCATCGGCGTGCCGGCACCGCTTTCGGTGAGGAATTTGTTGTCCTCGGCACGGAGCATGCGGCGTCTCCGGATTAGTGGCTATTTATTCAAATTTGGCGCAGTGGCGGCAGCGCGTCAACGTATTCCGGGGCCAACCGGTCGTGTCACGCGGCCGCGACTGAAATGCCGGCGATTGATACCTTGACGCAATGATTGTACCATAAAGAAATACATTTAATGGTTTCGAGGCGCCAATGACTGAACCGGCAGCGCCTGACCCAGATCGCAAAACCGCGAGTCGCGGAGCGCCTGACGATTCCCAACAGGGGTTTTGGCGCGCGGCTATCATCGTGGGCAAGATAGGGCTTGCCATTATCATCGTCGCCATCGCATTCACGGTGGCTCACTTTGGATACGATTACATAAAGTCGGCTGGTTCAACGAAATCGCGCACTGCAACCGAGTGGTCGAAGATCAGCCCTGCGGCGGCGCAAGAGTGGCGGCTGGCCACGGCGGATCACGAAATTATCGCCGCCGCCGTCGCCGCATGTTCCAAGATTTTTGACCTGGGAGCACAACCTGACTTTGTTCGCGCCGAGTTGCGACTGGATACGCTACCCGATGGCCGACGAATTTCCTCCAGCGACCAGCAACAGAAAGGCGGGAATTTGGTATTGTCCAATTATGAACGCGCCGCACTTTACTTGAGCGATTCGATCACACGCGGACGCGTCGAATCCGCGACCAGCGCCAATTTGAATTATTCAAACATGTTCTGGTTTCAGATCGCAATCGTATCGATCGGCGCGATCACGACCATCCTGATCAGCATAAAGTCGATCGCACCGGCGGGCAACGCACCAACAGCAGTGAGTTTGTCGTTGTGGGTCGGAATACTCGCGATCATATTTTCATCCGTTGGTACTGCCACCTCGGCACTGAATTCATTCTATGGTCCGCGGGAAGCTTATTTGAAGAGCGAACGTTCATTGGCCGCCCTCCGGCAATTGCACTCGGAAATTGCAGCGAAAATTACCAGCGCCACGGATACCGAGCATCCGGAGAAATGCCCCAAGCTGAATCCCGCGAATAAAGACGATCTATATGGCAAGCAGATTCAGGATTGGACGACTAGGCTAGGTGCGATTGTCAACGCGACGGATTCGGGAAGTTCTTCGCCACAAAACGCGAGTAGCTCCAGCAGCTCACCCTTGCCGGCTCCGGGGCCAGCCGGGAACTAGCTTACCGGGGCTACGTGATGGGCTTTCGGAGAGGCTAGTTGCCAATGCACTGGCAACGGCAGCTGCACGATCACACCGGCCGCTCCCCCTTCACCGTCACCCGCGTGCCGGCGCGGGTGTGCGGCCAATAGTCCCACATCGCGCGGTGCTGGGTGCAGCGGTTGTCCCAGAACGCGATCGCGTTCTCACTCCAGCGGAATCGGCACTGAAACAGCGGATCTTCCGCGTGCTGGTAGAGATAGGCGAGCATTGCGTCGCTCTCGTCGCGGTGGATGCCGACGAGGTGGCGCGTGAATCCGCGGTTGACGTAGAGCGCCTTCTTGCCGGTGACGGGATGGGTGCGGACCACCGGATGTTCGGCGCGAGGATAAGACGGCCGGTCGACGACGCCAAAGCTGTCATAGAGGCCGCGGTAGATCGATTCCCCGTCATGCAGTGCGGTGAGCCCTTCGAGATAGTTCTTCATCCGCTCCGACAGCGATTCATAGGCCGCATACATGCTGGCGAACAGCGTATCGCCGCCGCGCGGCGGGCATTGCCGGATATAAAGGATCGAGCCCATCGGCGGCTCGACGTCGCAGGACACATCGGAATGCCAGCCCTCGCCATTGGCACGCGGTGAATCCTTGTCGGCATAGATCCTCATCAGCGCCGGATCGTCCGCTTCATGGGGCGCCGCGGGATGGATGTGCAACTCGCCGAATTTGCGTCCGAAGGCGAGATGCTGCTGTGGCGTGATGTGCTGGTCGCGGAAGAAGATCACGAGATTTTCGGCGAGCGCCCGATGGATTTCGTCCATCTGGCGATTCGAGGGCGCATCGTCTGAAACAAGTTTCCCGATATCGACGCCCGTGATCTCCGCGCCGATGATCGGCGTGAGCTTTTTGACTGCGATGGTCTCGTAAGGCTCGGTGCTGTCGGCCGTGTGCCGATAGCGCGGTCCCTGCTTGCCGGCGAGCGAGTTCATGGGCGTCCTCCGACGGTTTGGTCGCCGATGATCTTATCCGGCTCCGCGTTCGGCCGGCTAGCTCCGCTTGGCCGCTATCAGTGCCTGCCCATCACCTTTCGATCAGGATCCTCACCGATTGGAGGAGGCCACGTTCCACAATCGAAGCTTCGGCCCATGCCTGGGCAGACCCCGCCTGCGCGATAGTAAGGCCTGGTAACAGGCCACGGCCGATCGGCAGACCAGGAACCGCCGAAGTGCCTGTGGATCTTCTTATGCTTGATATGCTTGCCGCTGTGCGTCGCGGCGTTGGATGGTGTGATCGTGGGAACCAGCACCAGCGCGGTCGTGTACGTGGCCAGTGTCAGAAGCCCGATCGCAAACTTGTTCATGCGCCTCTCCCGTCAAATCCTGTGTGGAGGCCCACTGACGGTACACCGCGCCGGAACAAACATTCCCGGACAAACACGCGAGTGTGAAAGTCTTTGCAGACTTTGGAGCGGACGGTCGCCGCGCTAGGATATTCGAAACCGCCGCCGAGCGGAGTTTTACTCCGCCGCCGTCGGCTTCGCGCCGGCGCCGTAGCGCTGGTCGATATAGTCGATCACCAGCGCCTTGAAGTCGGTGGCAATGGTCGGGCCGCGCAGGGTGCGGAACTTCTTGCCGTCGACGAAGACCGGCGCGGCCGGGGTTTCGCCGGTGCCGGGGAGCGAGATGCCGATATTGGCATGCTTGGATTCGCCGGGGCCGTTGACGATGCAGCCCATGACAGCGACGTTGAGCGCCTCGACGCCGGGATAACGCGTTTTCCAGTTCGGCATTTCGTCGCGGATGAAATCCTGGATCGAACGCGCCAGTTCCTGGAACGTGGTCGAGGTGGTGCGGCCGCAGCCGGGGCAGGCCGCAACCAGCGGCACGAAGGTGCGAAAGCCCATCGTCTGCAGCAGTTCCTGCGCGACTTGCACTTCCAGCGTGCGATCGCCGCCGGGCTCGGGCGTCAGCGAAATCCGGATGGTGTCGCCGATGCCGTCCTGCAGGAGGATACCAAGCGCCGCCGATGAGGCGACGATGCCTTTCGATCCCATGCCGGCCTCGGTCAGCCCGAGATGGATCGCGTAATCAGAACGCCGGACAAGCTCCTGGTAGACCGCGATCAGGTCCTGCACCGCGGAGACTTTCGCCGACAGAATCATCCTGTTCTTGGGCATGCCAAGTTCCTGGGCGCGCGCCGCCGACAGCAGCGCCGACTGCACCATGGCTTCGCGGGTCACCGCGCGGGCATCGAGCGGCTCGGGCGAGGTGGCGTTCTCTTCCATCAGCTTGGTCAGGAGTTCCTGATCGAGCGAACCCCAATTGGCGCCGATGCGCACCGGCTTGTCGTTCTTGTTGGCGATCTCGATGATGTCGGCAAATTGGGTGTCGCGCTTGTTCTTGAAGCCGACATTGCCGGGATTGATCCGGTATTTGTCGAGCGCCTCGGCGCAGGCCGGATATTCCGCGAGCAGCTTGTGGCCGATGTAGTGGAAGTCGCCGATCAGGGGCGTGGTGATGCCGCGCTTGCGAAGCGCGTCGCGGATATGCGGGACGGCGGCGGCGGCCTCCTCGCGGTCGACCGTGATGCGCGCCATTTCCGAGCCGGCGCGCGCAAGTGCTGCGACCTGGGCCACCGTGCCCTCGACGTCGGCGGTGTCGGTATTGGTCATCGACTGCACGACAATCGGCGCGCCGCCGCCGACGGCGACATTGCCGACCATGACTTGCGTGGTTGTGTGCCGGGCTTTGGGGCCGGCGACGTCGTTTTCGGGCGGCTTTATTGGCTTGTTCATGGCGTCTCAAATATCAGGTTTCAGTGACGGTCAGCAATGGATCAGTGGGAAGGGGGACCGCGGCAGGGCCAGGGCGATTTACCAAGTAAAGTCCGGCGATTACCAGGAGCGCCGCGGCGCCGAATGTCAGGGTCAGGGCCTCATGGAGGATCACATAGCTAGCCACGACGCCAAACAAAGGGGTGATAAAGGTAAATGCCGACAATTTGCTGGCCGAATAGGTCTTGACCAGCGCAAACCACAGCAAAAACGTCAGTCCGACCACCCAGATCGCCTGATAGACCATCAGCGACAGCGCCAGGGGCCCGGGAAGGCGGGCCAGCGATTCACCGGAAATCCACGCCGCCAGGGCCAGAATCGGCACCGACAGCGCCACCTGATAGCCGAGCGCCTTTTCGGGCGGCGCCCGAAGTAGCCGCGTCGCCTTCACCAGCAGCGTGGTGGCCGCCCACAAGGCGCCGCCGCCGACGATCATGAGGTCGCCCCAGAGCACATTGGCATCGACATTGGCCTGGGGAACGCCGATGGCGAGCGCGACGCCGGCGAAGCTTAAAGCGAGCCCCGCCCATTGCGATGCCCGCAGCCGCTCGCCGAGAAAGTGGTAGGAGCCGAGCGCGACAAAAAACGGCGCGGTGTAGAGGAACACCACGGCGCGCGATGCCGAGGTGAAGAGCAATCCGCGATAGATCAGGACGAATTCGAAGCCGAACAAAAGCCCCGCAAACAGGCCGGCGCCGAGTGTGCCGTCGGGGGCAAACATCTTCACGCCGCGCAGACGGGCAATCAGCAACAGCACCGGAAGCGCGCCGGCGGAGCGGATCGTCGCCTGCAGCATCGGCGGAATGTCGGAGAGAGCAAGCTTCACGGCGACCTGATTAAAACCCCAGCTCAGGCAGAGCATGAGCATCAGCGCAACCGCGCCCGCGCTGAGCGGACGCCCGGCCGAGGCAATCGCCAATTTGTCTGAAGTCATGAAACCTCGCGCCGGCTTATCGCCGTGTGCTTTAATTCTGGCAGTGTGCGCAAATGCCGGTGATTTCGACCACCGACATTTTTGGCGCGAAACCCGTGGCGCGGGCGGCGGCGTTGAGGCTTTGCGCCACGGCGGCTGCCGGAATTTCGCCGACCGAGCCGCAGCGCTCGCAGATCAAAAACGCCACCGTCGCGGCGGCGTCATGGTCATGGGCGCAGGCGAGGAACGCGTTGCGGCTTTCGATGCGATGGACGAGGCCGTTCTCCATCAGGAAATCGAGCGCGCGGTAGACCGTGATCGGCGCCGGCCGCGGCATCGATTTGGCGAGTTCGTCGATGACTTCATAGGCGCCAAGCGGGCGGTGACTGGATAGAAGCGCTTGCAGCACCTGGCGGCGGATCGGCGTGAATTTCTGCGACCTTTGCTCGCAGACCCGCTCGGCGTGTTGCAGCGCGTCCGCGGTGCAACGGCCGTGATCGTGATCGGGCGCGGGAAATGTCGGTTTGGCGAGCCTCATTGGAACCAACCTAGCATTTTGGCGGGCAAACCAAAATCCCGCTCCGCCGTCTGGTTCCGCGACCAGCCATGTGCTTTCGGCGGGTCAGCCCTTCAACGGCGCGCCATCAAAAAATTCATAAGCAAGCTTATTATTGGCAAAGCTTATGGAGATGAGCCCCATGCCCCGCAGTTCCGTGGATATGAACTTCCTGTTCACGCTTGGTGAACTGGCGCGGCTGGTACGCGCCTACGCCGATAGGCAAGCGGCGCGCTACGGCATTACCCGCGCGCAATGGGCTGTGTTGGCCAAGGTGGAACGCGCCGAGGGTCTCAAACAATCGGAACTCGCCGAGCAGATGGAAATGCAGCCGATCACATTGACTCGATTGGTCGACCGGCTCTGCGACAATGGCTGGATCGAGCGTCGCAGCGACGACAGCGACCGCCGCGTCAACCGGCTTTATCTGCGCAAGGCGGCGCGGCCGCTGCTCGGCAAGTTGAGCGGGCTGCGTTCCGAGATCACCGCGACCGCGCTCGAAGGCATCAATCCATCCGAGGCCCATCGGCTTCTCGCCCAGCTGGAAATGATCAAGGAAAACGTGCGCAACGCGATCCAGAGCGGGGAGGAAGAAACTACGGGGAAGGAACAGCGCTATGGCTGATCCCGTATTGAAATTTCCGCCGGATCAGAAGGGCAATCCGCAGCAAGCCCCCCGACGCAAGGTTTCCGCGGAACCGCGCCGGCGCCTGATGGCGGCCCTGCGGCGCTATCGGCGCGCGCTTCTGCTGGTCGTGTTGCCGCTCGCGGTGCTTGTCGGCGGCGTGATCTTTTATCTCAATGGCGGCCGCTATGTTTCCACCGACGACGCCTATGTCGGCGCGCAAAAGGTTCTGATCACGCCGGACATTTCCGGCAAGATCGAAAAGGTCGTGGTGCGCGAGGGCCAGCGGGTCAATGAAGGCGACGTGCTGTTCGAGATCGATCCGGCGCCGTTCGGCTTTGCCGTCGCGCAGGCGAGGGCAACCCTCGACCAAACCCGCACCACCTATGACAATCTGGTGGCCAACATCAAGATTTACCAGCAGATGGCAGATCTTGCGCAGCAGGCCGTCGACCTCAAGCAGCGCGACGTCGAACGCAAGTCAACGCTCGTCAAAAGCAACTTCGGTTCGCAGCTCGACCTCGACAACGCATCGAACGCGTTCGTCACGGCGAAAGCGCAGCTCGAATACCTCAAGCAGCAGCTCTCGAGTGCGAAAACCCAGTTGCTCGGCAATCCCGATCTGCCGCTCGATCAATTCCCGCCCTATGCGCAAGCCAAGGCGGCGCTCGACCAGGCCCTGCGCAATCTCGATCACACCGTGATGCGCGCTCCGATGGGCGGCGTTGCGACCCAGGTCGAGCAGATTCAGCTCGGTCGCTTCGTCACGGCCGGCACGCCGGTGTTCTCGATCATCGACACCTCGAACCCCTGGGTCGACGCCAATCTGAAGGAATCGGATTTCACCTATGTGACGACGGGTCAATCGGTCTCGATCGAGGTCGATGCGTTTCCCGATCATGTCTTCAAGGGCACCATCGGTTCGCTCAGCCCCGGCACCGGCGCGCAATTCGCGATCCTGCCGCCGCAAAACGCCACCGGCAATTTCGTCAAGGTAGTGCAGCGCCTGCCGGTGCGAATCTATTTCGACAGTCACGACAAGGCGGTCGCGAAACTGAAGGCCGGCATGAGCGCCTATACCACCATCGACACCGGCCACCGCCGCTCGCTGGCGACCCTGCTCGGCCTTTCCCCGGCCGCTGCGGACCAGGACTAGTCCATGGCGACGACGGCCGCAGCCCCGATCGCAGTTCCCGGCTTACGCCGCAACATGGTGACGATCTGCGCCATGACCGCCACCATCATGCAGGCGCTCGACACCACCATCGCCAACGTCGCGCTGCCTTACATGCAAGGCAGCCTCTCGGCGTCACAGGATCAGATCAACTGGGTGCTGACCTCCTACATCGTCGCCGCCGCCATCATGACCGCACCCGTGGGCTGGATCGCCAACCGCTTTGGCCGCAAGCGCATCTTCATCATCTGCTCGGCCGGCTTCACCTTCGCCTCGGTGCTCTGTGGCCTTGCGCAGGACATCGACCAGATGGTGCTGTTCCGCCTGCTGCAGGGCATGTTCGGCGCAGCGCTGGTGCCGTTGTCGCAGGCGGTCATGCTGGATTCCTATGCGCTGCACGAGCGCGCCAAGGCGATGGCGATCTGGGGCATGGGCGTGATGATGGGGCCGATCATGGGCCCCTCGCTCGGCGGCTGGCTGACCGAGACCTATTCCTGGCATTGGGTGTTTTTCGTCAACCTGCCGTTCGGCATTGTCACCGTGCTCGGCCTTCTCGCCTTCATGGACGAAACCAAGGCGGACCGGGGCTTGCGTTTCGACTGGTTCGGATTTGCCGCGCTCGCGGTCGGCATCGGCGCCATGCAGGTGGCGCTCGACCGCGGCGAACAGCTCGGCTGGCTGGAATCCAATGAAATCATCGCCGAGATCATCGTCTCGATCGTCGGCTTCTACTATTTCTTCGCGCATTCGCTGACGACCGCAAAGCCCTTCATCCAGTTTGCGATCTTCAAGGACAGAAACTTCATCAGCGGCTGCGTGTTCATGGCCGTGATGGGACTGGTGCTGTTCTCCACCATGGCGCTGTCCTCGCCCTTCTTGCAGAACGTGATCGGCTATCCCATCATCAGCGCCGGGCTATTGCTGGCGACCCGCGGCTGCGGCACCTTCGTCGCCATGATGCTGGTCGGCCGGTTGATGCGATATGTCGAGGCGCGCACGCTGATCATCTCCGGCCTCAGCCTGACCTGCTTCTCCCTGTTCCACGTCACCGGCTGGACCGATCAGACCGGTTTTACCGAGATCGTCACTGTGAGCATCATGCAGGGATTTGGCCTGGGCCTCGTCTTCGTGCCGTTGTCCACGGTAGCATTCCTGACGCTGCCCAATCATCTGCGCACCGACGGCACCTCGATGCTGACCTTGCTGCGCAACGTGGCGAGCTCCATCGGCATTTCCATCGTCATCGCGCAACTGACCGAAGGCGGGCGCCGCGTCTATGCGGTATTGAACGAGCATGTCACGCCCTTCAATCACGCGATGCAGATGCCCGATGTGCGGAGCCTGATCGACATGAGCAGCGCCACCGGGCGCGCGCTCGCCGACGTGATGCTGACGCTGCAGGCGCAGATCATCGCGTTTTCGCTGGACTACCAGATGCTGATGCTCTTTACGCTGTGCACGATCCCGCTCGCGCTGATGATCGGGTCCACCAAGGTCGCGCTGCGCAAGCAGGCGACCGGGCCGGAGCACGCGGTGATCGAGTAGCGGCGCGGTGCGCGACTCTTTCTCCACGTCATGGCCGGGCTCGTCCCGGCCATCTACGTCTTTCTCGCTGTTTTCCCGAAGACGTGGATGCCCGGGACAAGCCCGGGCATGACGGAAGAAATCAATCCAGCAATTCGCGGCAACCAAGATCGTCGACCGCCAGAAAAATCCGTTCTAGATTGTTCCACCATACCCGCGGAGGAATGTTGTTCTCGACTTGGCCAACTGGCCTGAGAATCAGCCACAGCGCCGACCGCCGATAATCGTCGTCCAGGGCCAGCCGGTCATAGCCGCTGACGCCGTGAGTCAGCAACGCATTGTGGTAACGATCCAGCAGCGGCTGCTCCATTCGACGCCGCCGGTCCGGATACCAGAGCATCGCCATCATGTAGGCGAGGTCGCCGGTCGCGGTGTCGATGCTCCAGTCTTCCCAGTCGAGGAGCCGGACGCCCTCGCCACCCTTAGGGCGGGGCAGAAAAAAGTTCCAGCTGTGCGCGTCGCCGTGGATAATTGTCAGGTTGCGGCGCGAGTCATAGCGCCCGAGCAGGCGCGTCGCCCGGTCAAACAATCGTTCGTAGAGATCGCGCCGCTCGGGCGGCACCATCTCGCCGAAGCGGTCGGTGAAGCGCGTGAATTGGTCCGCCGAACTTCGCAGAATTTGGTCCCAGGCGGCCGTGTCGCGCCAGTTACCCACCGAAACACCCAGGCGCGGATGGTCCCACCATGCCGCATGGATGCCCGCCAGCGTCTGCATCATGCTTTCGCATTGCTCGAACGACGGCGGCAGCGGCCATTCGGTGGCAATGAAGTGCGAGTCCGATAGGTCTTCGAGCAGCAGGTGCCATGCGTTGGTATCCGTAGCCTCGACGGCTTCAAAACAACGCGGCACCAGGCCCGCCGGCAACGCGGGGGCAATCTCGCGGTAGAACGCGATCTCCTTCCGGTTCGCGTAAGACGGTCGACCGGTGCCGTCGAGATGCCCCATCTTTAGAATGACCGAACGTGGGGTATTTGCGGCTGGACTGTCGTAGTCCAGCCGCAGCCGATGGGTGTGCGAACGCAGCTTCTTCACCGAACCTATCAATGCGACGTTACAAACGCGGCCACGCGGGAGCGCGTCCGACGTGCGGAGCGCTTCGGTGAGATGTTCGGCAGTAGCCGCTGGCGGCAAGGCGTTCATTGAACCATGAAGCCACAGCCTTCGAGATGCGCGCAAGGCTCAAAAGCCGTGTCCTGCGCCTCACCTTGGATCGCAAGCGCGATCCGACGCAACCAAAAAAGATCAGGGCGCCCCGTCGGTGACGTAGCGCCTTGAAGCCATGAGTTTTTGCCGAATGCGCGCGAACGCGATCAGAAATGGAAGTTGACGCCAACCTGTCCGCTGTTCACGTTGAGCGTGCCGGTCGGGATGCCGGGCGGAAACTGGGCTGCGAAGAAGGTCTGGCCACCGAAGCTCCTGAAGAGGTATTCGGCCTTCACCGACCAGCGCGGCATGAACATCCATTCCACACCTGTGCCCACAGTCCAGCCTGTCAGGGTCTTGCTGTCGCTGATGCCGAGGCCCAGGACGGAGGCGCCGATCTTGGCGTCCGCCAAGGCGAGGCCGCCGGTGCTGTAAAGCAAGACTTGATCGAACGCCACGCCGGCACGGCCCCGCACGGTGCCCAGAGCGTCGACCTTCGCCGACACGGTAACGCCGGCAACGGTGGTGGAGTTGTTGACATCGGCAAACGCGCCGTCGGCTTCGATGCCGCCCACGAACATGCCGGATTGCCAATTGTAGCCGACCGTGCCACCGCCAAAGCCGCCCTTGATCCCGAGCGGATCACTGGTGTTTTCAGAGGCATATCCCCCCATGGCGCCGACGTAAAAGCCAGTCCAGTTGGTCAGGGGACTCACAATCGCTGGCGCCTTTGAATAGGCGGCGGGCGGCGCCGGTAGGTCGGCCGCGTAAGCCGCGCCTGCGACTGATGCCAGCAGAAGTCCCAAAACAACTCGTTTCATTCTCTCTTTTTCCCTCAATGGTAAGCAGACCAGCATCCGCAATAATTGAGACTTCCGGTTGGTACAACCGGCAGATTCAACTTCCGCATGGAAAGCCTGGAAGGTGTGACCTTGGGGACACACAATTTTTCAGCCGGTGCCGAGCTGTTGGTCCAGCCCGTGCAGCACCTGATAGCAGGGCAGCACTTGGGCTACGCTCGAGTTCGGCTCGCGTCCTTCGCGAATGGCGGCGAAAAATTCGCGATCCTGCAGCTCGATTCCGTTCATCGACACGTCGACTTTGGAGACGTCGATCTTTTCTTCCTTGCCGTTCACGAGATCGTCATAGCGCGCGATATATGTGCCGGTGTCGCCGATGTAGCGGAAGAAGGTGCCGAGCGGGCCGTCATTGTTGAAAGAGAGGCTGAGCGTGCAGATCGCGCCGCTCTTCGCCTTGAGCTGGATCGACATGTCCATGGCGATCCCGAGCGCCGGGTGAATGGGTCCCTGGACCGCGTTGGCCTTTACGATCGGCGAGCGCGCCTGGTAGGCGAACAGATCCACCGTGTGAGCGGCGTGGTGCCACAAAAGGTGATCGGTCCAGCTGCGCGGCTGCCCCAGCGCATTCATGTTCGACCGGCGGAAGAAGAAAGTCTGAACGTCCATCTGCTGGATGTTGAAGTCTCCGGCGACGATCTTCCGATGCACCCACTGATGGCTGGGATTGAAGCGGCGGGTATGGCCGCACATCGCGACCAGTCCGCTCTTCTTCTGCAGGTCGGCGACCGCCTGCGCATCGCGCAGCGAATCGGCGAGCGGAATCTCGACCTGAACATGCTTGCCGGCCTTCATGCAGGCGATCGCCTGGGCCGCGTGCATTTGCGTCGGCGTACAGAGGATGACGGCATCGACCTCCGGCAGCGCCAGGCTGTCGGCGAGGTCGGTCGAGACGTGCTTGATGCCGTATTTGCCGGCCACTTCCCTGGTCGGTTCCAGCCTGCGGCCGACGAGTGACACCACCTCGACGCCGTCGATATTCCTGATGCCGTCAAGATGCTTGATGCCGAACGCGCCGGCGCCGGCGAGCGCGACCCTGATCGTCCTGGCCATATCAGTTGTTCTCCAGGATCAGATGGCCGACGGCGGTGTTGCTTGCGGGCACGTGGTAGAAGCGATGCAGAACCTTCGGCTTCTTGCCGCCATTGACGTCGCTCATGGCGCCGCGCGCGATCAGCCACATCACGAGTTCGATGCCCTCGCTGCCGGCTTCGCGGACGTAGTCGATGTGCGGCATCTTGGAGAGCCCCTCGGGATCGGCGATCAGGCGATCGAGGAAGTCGGTGTCGAACTCCTTGTTGATCAGCCCGGCGCGCGGCCCCTGCAGCTGGTGGCTCATGCCGCCGGTACCCCAGATCTGCACATTGAGCGGCTCTTCGTAGGACTCGACCGCCTTGCGGATCGCCTTGCCGAGCATGAAGCAGCGCCGGCCCGATGGCACCGGGTACTGCACCACATTGACCGCGAACGGGATCACCGGGCACGGCCACGCCTTCGGCTGGCCGCACATCAGGCTGAGCGGCACCGTGAGACCGTGGTCGACGTCCATCTTGTTGACGATGGTCAGATCGAAATCGTCCTGGATCACCGACTGCGCGATATGGGAGGCGAGCTTCGGGTGGCCGATTACCTTGGGCACCGGGCGCGGGCCCCAGCCCTCATCGGCCGGGGTAAACTCGGGCGCGGTGCCGATCGCGAAGGTCGGGATGATGTCGAGACTGAACGCGTTGGCGTGATCGTTATAGACCAGGAAGATGACGTCCGGCTTCTGCTCCTTCAACCACTGCTTGGAGAATTCGTAGCCCTTGAAGACCGGCTGCCAATAGGGCTCAGTGGTCTTGCCGAGATCGAGCGCCGCGCCGACGGCCGGCACATGGGAGGTGTAGACACTTGCGGTGATACGGGCCATCACTTCTTCTCCCCAATGCGGCGGTTGCCTTCGACGGAACGGCCGCCCTTCACCATCATCTCGCGGTATTGTTCCTCGCTCATGCCGGTCATGCTGCCGGCCATCTGCTGAAAGCTCTTGCCGTCGGTGGCGCCGATCTTGGCGAGGAAGTAGATGTTGCCGCCGAGCTCGATGCAGCGATTGAGGTCGCGCGCGAGCACGGCCTGTTTCTGCTCCTCGCTCATCGGCCATTCGTCGAGATAGGCACGCTCATTGGCCTTGAAGCGCGCGCGGTTCTCCGCCTTCATCAGCGACATGCAGAACTGATTCAGGTGATAGCCTTGCCGCGACATGTCGGCGTCGAAGATGGTGGTGCCGGGTACGTCGGTGTAGGGTTTGTCGAGTGCCATCGGAGTGCCTCCTTTAGGATTCCTCGGGCCAGTACAGTCGCATCGGATTGTCGACCAGCAGCTTGCGTTGAAGTTCGGGCGTGACCGCGATGTGCGGAATGAAATCGACCAGCAGGCCGTCGTCCGGCATGTGGTCCTTCAGGTTGGGATGCGGCCAGTCGGTGCCCCAGAGCACGCGATCCGGAAACGTTTCCACGATGCGTCTGGCAAACGGTACCACATCGCGATAGGCATTCCGCTCGCCGTTGAGTGCCGGCGGCCCCGAAATCGACAATCGCTCGGGGCAACTGACCTTGGACCAGACCTTCGGATTATCGCGCATGAATTTCACGAACAACTCGAACTCAGGGCTGTCGACCGGTTTGGCGACGTCGGGCCTGCCCATATGGTCGACGACCACCGTGGTCGGCAGCGACGCGAAGAAATCCCACAGCTCCGGCAAGTCCACGGCCTCGAAATAGATTACGACATGCCAGCCGAGCTTTGCAATGCGGCCGGCGATTTCGTTGAGTTCGTCCCGCGGCGTGAAATCCACCAGGCGCTTGACGAAATTGAAGCGGACGCCGCGCACGCCGGCCGCGTGCATCGCCTCAAGCTCTGCATCGCTGACGCTGCGCTTGGCGGTGGCAATCCCGCGCGCTCTTCCAGCGGAATGAACCAGCGCGTCGATCATCGCGCGATTGTCGGCGCCGTGACACGTCGCTTGTACCACCACGTTGCGCGCTACGCCCAAATGGTCGCGCAACGCTGAGAGCTGATGCCTGGACGCATCGCACGGTGTGTATTTCCTCTCGGGAGCGTAAGGAAACTCCGCGCCCGGACCGAACACATGGCAATGCGCGTCAACGGTGCCGGCCGGCAGCTTGAACCGGGGCCTGGATGGATCGGCATACCAATCGAGCCAGCCTGGGGTCTTCTGGAATGGCCCGGTCGCAGGTTTCGACATAAACGCGTCCTCTCGATGTCCGCTTCTGCGCGAAGGTGTGGCCGTCGTCATACCGGTTCCATGCCATGACGCCGCTTGGACGCATCCGCCTCCGACGAGGTCAGATAGCGGATGAAATCACGCGCCCCGGCTTCATTGGATGCCAGCGCGCCCACCGCGCACGAAAACCGGGTCAAGGATTGAATCTCCTGCGGCAAAGGTCCGACGATATCGATGCCCTGCACATCCAGAAACTCGCTCAATTGCTGAAAGCCGAGTTCGGCTTCGCCGCGCGCCAGCAAGGTACCCACCGGAACGCCCGGGGGAGCCTGCACAATTCGCCCAGACATGAGCCGGTCGATGCCCCATTTTTCCAGCAATTTGACGATTTGCGTGCCACTTGGGCCAGTGGAGTAGCAAATCGATTGCGCTGCCAGAACTGCCGCCTTGAGCGATTCTCCATCGGCGAGGCTCGGACGCCTTGCTCCTGATTTTACCGCCACCGCGATCGCCGAATCGGCAAATCCCGCGCGGCTGCCCGATTTGATGCATCCGTCCGTTTCAAGCTGTTTGATGGCCTCATCCGCGAGCACGACAATATCGAATTTCTCTCCGGCGCGAATACGGCGCGCGGCGTCGACCCCGCCGACGGACTCGATGGCTACCGACTGCCCGGTCTTTTGCTGATATGCAGCACCGAGTTCCGTCAGAACATGACGGGTGGCCATCGACGAAATGCCAACTATTTTTGCCGCCATTGACTTACTCATCTGCGCCGTCGCCTGAGCTTCAATCGACATATCTCAACCCGGCCTTTGCGAGCGGCTCCCGCATCTTGTACATGTCCAATCCAAGAACGCCTTCGGCGAGCTGTTTGCGCTTGTCCGCTTCGTTCGCTTCGCGCGCTTCCGCCGCGTCCGCAGCCTGATGTGCGATCCGCCCCGGGACGATGACGACCCCGTCCATATCGGCGACCACCACGTCCCCCGGATTTACGGTTGCGCCGGCGCAGACCACCGGAATGTTCACGGAGCCGAGCGACGCCTTGACCGTACCCCGCGCACTGATCGCGCGCGAAAACACCGGGAATTGCATTTCGGTGAGATCCATTACGTCGCGGACGCCGCCATCGATGACCAGGCCCTTCGCACCGCGGGCACGGTAACTGGTGGCGAGCAGATCGCCGAAAAAGCCGTCGGTATTGTCGACGGTGCAGGCGGCGACCACGACATCGCCGGGCTGTATTTGCTCGGCGGCCACATGCATCATCCAGTTGTCCCCCGGCTGCAACAGCACGGTAACGGCGGTGCCACACATGCGAGCTCCGGCGTAGATCGGACGGATGTAGGGATGCATCAGGCCGACCCGGCCCATCGCCTCGTGGATAGTAGCGACGCCATAGCGCGACAATTTCTCGACGGCGGCCTTGTTCGCCCTGCCGATATTGCGCTTGACGATTCCGAGGTCGTTCATCGCAACGCTCATGGTCAATTTCCTCTTGCTTTCAACGCGGCATCCAGCCGCGGAAATACGCGCCGCGCATTGCCTTCGTAGATCTTGTACCGGTCCTGCGCGCTGAGTGTGGTGGCGGCTTCGATATACCGCTTGGTGTCGTCATAGTGGAATCCGGTTTCCGGATCGATGCCGCGAACGGCGCCGATCATCTCGCTCGCGAACAGAACGTTCTCGACCGGGATCACCTTGGTGAGCAGGTCGATCCCCGGCTGGTGATAGACGCAGGTATCGAAGAAGATATTCTTCAGGAGGTAATCCTTGAGCAGCGGCTTCTTCATCTCCTGCGCCAGGCCGCGGAAGCGGCCCCAGTGATAGGGAACGGCGCCACCGCCGTGCGGAATCAGGAATCTCAAGGTCGGAAAATCCTTGAACAGGTCCGACGTCAGACATTGCATGAAGGCCGTGGTGTCGGCATTGAGGTAATGCGCGCCGGTGGTATGAAAGCAGGCATTGCAGCTCGTGGAGACATGGATCATCGCCGGGATGTCGAGCTCGACCATCTTCTCGTAGATCGGGTACCAGTGACGATCCGAAAGCGGCGGCGAGGTCCAGTGTCCGCCGGAGGGGTCCGGATTGAGGTTGATGCCGACGAAGCCGTACTCCCTCACGCACTTTTCAAGCTCGGGAATGCAGGTTTTTGGGTCCACGCCGGGCGATTGGGGCAACATCGCTGCACCGGCGAAATTGTCGGGGAATAGCTTGCTGACGCGCCAGCACAGCTCGTTGCAGATCGCGGCCCACGCCGACGACACCTCGAAGTCGCCGATGTGATGGGCCATGAAGCTTGCGCGCGGGCTGAAGATGGTCAGATCGCTGCCGCGCTCCTTCATTTGCTTGAGCTGGTTGTTGACGATGGACTCGCGCAGTTCGTCGTCGCTGATCTTCAGCTCGCTGGGCTTGGGCCTGACCGCGGGATCCTTGATGCCTGCGATCTGCCGGTTGCGCCAATCCTCAAGGGCCTTGGGCGCCGTGGTGTAGTGGCCGTGCGCGTCGATGATCACTTGATCTCCCCGTCAGCAATGGCGGTGGGCCGAGCGACGCTGCCGGTCCCGGGCCCATGTCCCGGCAAGACCGGTGAACATCCGCAAGCATTCCGCCTGTTCATCTCTTTTTTCACCGTAAAACAACCTGGGAGGACCAGGAAAGCCACATCACCGTAGCGCGTGACCGTCGTCCGCGTGAGTCTTGGCTGGCGCCGCGGATCGCCGCCGCGATGGCGCGGGCCGATCGAGCGCCGGCGCCTGCATCGAAGCCACCGTAGCCCGTACCAGCTGCTCGATCGCATCTCCCGCATCGGTCCCGTCGGAATCGCCGCGCGACAGGCGAGAGACGCGCTCGGGCGTCACCAGCGTGTAATAGAGTGCCCCGAGAAGGAAATGGCTGCGCCAGACGATCTCCGCGCGCGCGATATGCGGCAAGCTCTCATGGATCGCATCGATGAAAGCGTGGCTGGTATCGTCGAAGGTCTGCGCGATGATCCGCCGGGTGATTTCGTTTCCCTCGGCCGACATGATGGCGCGCAGCCGCGTGAAACGTGCGCCGCCGCCGGCGAGATCGTTGCCGGAAGAAAATGCCGGTAGCACATAGGCGCGGACGATCGCCTCCAGCCGGTCCTGCAGGTCGCGCACCCGCCTGGCAGCAGCCAGCAGTTCGGAGCGCCTCTGGTTCATCGGTCCGCAGTGGCGCCGGTAGATTTCCAGAAGCAGCTCGTCCTTGGTCTTGAAATGATATGTCACGCTGCCCGGATTTGCGCCGGCGGCGTGCGCAATATCGCGCACCGTCACGGCGTTGAAGCCGTTGGTCGAGAACAGCTCCTCTGCGGCGGCGAGAATCGCCTCGCGCATGTTCGGCTTGCGCGCCTTTTCCTTCTCGGCGGATTTTCTGACCATATTAATTGTACTATTGTACAAATCAGTCGGACAAGTCAACAAGGCCTGTCCCAGCGAACGTCGCTGCCAGAGAATGTTCCATCCGCCCACGTTCCCTCGTCCAGGCCGGCGAGATGATCCAACGAAACAGCGTGGGCATTTTGGTTAATCGATTGTGAAGGTTTCAGGAGCAAACTTAGAAATTATTGTCGTGATGCTTTTCCAACGACTGAAACGGTGCCGCGATAAGCTGGTTTCGTCGCCATTGGCGGCCGTCGATTAAGAAGGACAATTTGCATGCGAGCCTCTCCGCGCAACGCGCTTCCCATCGTGATAGCTACCCTCCTCGCGACCGGTGTTTCGGCATTCGCTGAAAATGGTGTTTCTGCCGACAAGGTCGTATTTGGCCAGGCGACTGCTCTCGAAGGCCCGGCCTCGGCTCTGGGCCAGGGCATGAAATTAGGCCTCGAAGCGGCCTTCAACGAAATCAACAAGGCCGGCGGCGTTAAGGGTCGGAAGCTCGAACTCAAGAGCGTCGATGACGGGTACGAACCCGGCAAGTCCATTGAAGTGGTCAAGAAGCTGCTTGAGGAAGACAAGGTGTTCGCAATCGCCGGCGCGGTTGGTACGCCGACATCAGCCGCCACTCAGCCGATCGCGGCCGCAGCAGGTGCTCCCTTTATCGGCGCCTTTACCGGCGCCGAATTCCTGCGCGAGCCTTACAAGCCCCTGGTGATGAATATCCGTGCCAGCTACTTCCAGGAAACCGAAGCCATGGTCGAACATCTGACCAAGGACATCGGCGCATCCAAAATCGCGATCATGTACCAGGATGATGCTTTCGGTCAGGCGGGCCTTGCCGGTGTCAAGAAGGCGCTCGACAAGCGGCAGATGCAGCTTGCCGGGGAAGGTACCTTTGAGCGGAACACGGTGGCCGTTAAAGCGGCGCTGCTGGCCATCAAGAAGGCTCAGCCTGATGCAGTCATCATGATCTCCCCCTACAAGCCCGCGGCCGAGTTCATCAAGCTGGCCAAGCAGATCAAGCTCGACGCCACCTTTGTGAATATCTCGTTTGTCGGTACCAACGCGCTTGCAAAGGAACTCGGTCCAGCGGGTGCCGGCGTTGTGATCACACAGGTCGTTCCATTTCCAAACGACGCTGCGATCCCGGTGGTTGGGCGCTACCATGCCGCGCTCAAGGCGAGCGCTCCCGACGCTCAGCCGGGCTTCGTATCGCTTGAGGGCTACCTCGTCGGTCGCGCGATCATCGCAGGGCTGGAAAAGGTCAGTGGCGACCTCACCCGGCAAGCCCTGGTCGAGGCCGTGCAAAAATTGGGCACCTTCGATCTCGGCGGCTTCAAGCTCGCCTACAGCTCCAGCAGCAATCGGGGCTCGGATCAAGTGTTCCTGACCGTGATTCAGGCGGACGGCAGTCTCAAGGCGGTTGATCACCTCGAGAAGCCCGGAACGTAGAAGGAAGGCCGCGAAGGAAAACCGAGACTGTTCGCGCTTAGCGATTTCTATCTGGAGATTGACGATGAAGGCTGCGATGTCCTGGTATCACCTTGGCCTTCGCGGTCGATTATTTACCGCCTTTGGGGTCGTCGCTGCGCTCACCGTGCTGGCGAGCAGCAGCGCGATTATCTCTTACGGCAGCCTTGGGCGTTCGCTGGGCGCAATCGCCGAAAAGAGCTTGCCGGAGGTCACGCGCGCGTCGGAGGTCGTCAGAGCTGCGGGCGAAGTCGCTGCCGCTGCGCCGCGCCTTCTCGCCGCAACGGACGCGGCCGAGCGCGAGCACGCCTTCAAGGTTCTGACCGCCGCGCGCAAGGAACTCACGCAAAGCATTGGCGCACTCGCCGCGGAGGATGCCACAAGGCTTAATCAGACCGCTGATCGCATCCTGGTGAATCTCGACCGGCTGGCGCAATCTGTCACCGAGCGCCAGACCATTGCCGCCTCGCGGAGCGCGCTTGTCGCCAGCCTTCGGAAATCGCATCAGAAGCTTGCTGAAAAGCTGGCGCCGATGGCCGATGACGCCGGGTTCACCTTGACCATGGGTCTGCAGACCGCAGCCGACAATAAGGACCTCGCGGTCGTTCAGAAGACGCTGGCTGCGCTTGCCGAAAACGAACTCACATCCCTGCAGGCAATCCTGGACTTGCGCGCCGAGTCCAACCTCATATTGGGGATCCTCGTCGAAGCGGCCGACCTGTCGTCCGCCGAACTGCTGCCGCCAGTCAAGGACCGGTTCACAGCGACAGCGGGCCACCTTGAAAAGGCCGCGACAAACATCAAGGATGCCGAGACGTCGAAACTGGTCAATGAATTGGTCAAGACCGGCAAGGATGCCGGCAATATTTTCGAGCTCAAGCAGAGGGAGCTGGTTGCCGCCAAGACTGGCGCCAATGTGGTGACCGAAAATCGCGTGCTCGCCCAGGAGTTTGAAAAGGAAGTTGCAAACCTGGGAACGCGCAGCGAGGCGGCGGCGGCCGCTGCGGTTCGTGAATCCGAGGCGGAGATCCGGCAGGGCCGGATCATCCTGATTTGCCTCGCGCTTGTCAGTCTGGTCACCGCGCTTGTCATCGGCTGGTTTTACGTTGGCCGCGGGGTCGTACGTCGTCTTGTGCATCTCCAGAACAGCATGAAATGCATAGCAGCAGGCGATTTGGGTGCGGAAATCACGACCAGCGGTTCGGACGAAATTGCCGAGATGGCTGAGGCGCTGCAAGTCTTCAAGGGCAACATGCTCGAATCCAACCGGCTCCGTGCGGAACGTTCAGAGACAGAAAAGCAGGCGCGTGCCCAGCGAAGAGCCGAGATGCAGAAACTCGCGGACGAATTTGAGGCCGCAGTCGGCGAGATTGTGCAGACGGTATCCTCCGCTTCAACGGAGCTGGAAGCTTCAGCGACCAGTTTGACCAGGACTGCCGAGGAGACACAGCAGCTTTCCGAAATGGTCAAATCGGCATCCGGGGAAGCCTCAAGTAATGTCAGATCGGTAGCCGCGGCGACCGATGAGATGACTGCCTCGATTGCTGAAATCAGCCGACAAGTCCAGGAGTCGAACCGGATTACGGGTGAGGCCGTCAGTCAGGCAGAGGTCACCGATCAGCGCATCAACGAGTTGTCGAAGGCCGCTCTACGGATTGGCGATGTGGTCAATCTGATAACGACGATCGCAGAGCAGACCAACTTGTTGGCTCTGAACGCCACGATCGAGGCAGCGCGCGCCGGTGACTCCGGACGGGGCTTTGCGGTCGTTGCGCAGGAGGTGAAAGCGCTCGCTGCGCAGACTGCCAGCGCGACCCAGGAAATCAGCAGCCAGATTGCCGGAATGCAGGTTGCTACACAGGATTCGGTTGTGGCGATCAAGCAAATTGGGACCACGATCAGCCGAATTTCGGAAATTGCGGCGACGATCGCGACGTCTGTCGAACAGCAAGGCGGCGCGACGCAGGAAATTTCCCGCAATGTCGAGCAGGCAGCACAAGGTACCTCCGAGGTTGCCACCAATATTGTCGACGTGAACAAGGGAGCTCGCGAGACCGGTTCTGCTTCGGCGAAAGTTCTTTCCTCGGCTCAGTCCTTGTCCGGCGAAAGCAATCGCCTCAAGTTGGAGGTCGCCAAGTTCCTAAGCACGGTAAGGGCGGCTTAAAAAAGACTCGAGACAATTCGGCCACAGTGGTGATTGCGGGAATGCCGCGATAGATATTTGGCACCGCAGCTTTACCCCGCGGGCTCAATATTCTGTCCGATGCGCCACAAGACACCCGTCGGATCAGTGATCACGAAGTCGCGGATACCCCATGGTTTGTCAGACGGTGCCTCCGCCATCACGCCGTACTTGGCGGTCAATCCCAGCGCCTCAACGTGGCCCCACCGGGCGTCGACGTCCTCGACAAGCAAATGCATCATGAAATTGTCGGCGTGTTCCTTGACGTAGAATTTCTGGAGAAGAAAGCTCGAGTCTGCGCTCCGCAGATAGGCCAGATCTTCCGATGACCAGGCGAGCTCGAAGCCCAAATCCTGGTAAAATTGCTTGCTTAAGGCGAAGTCCTTGGAGGGTACGAACGCCTTGATTTCGACTGTTCTTAGTTCGCCCAAGGCTACTCTCCCGTCGACGCGCGCGCGGCCAGGCACCGCAAGGACCATTATCGGCCGGTTTCGATAATTCCCCTTGATGGCACTTTTCGGGCCCCCGGCGCCTCTCCATCCCGTGCACTGCGGTCATCGCGAGCCGGGCGCCGCTCATGCCGGGATTGTCGGCAGCAATTCCCATGCGCTTTAGGTTCTTGACCGGCCCCGTTGCCCTCCCGGTTATCAGGTCGCAAGCATGGAGCCGGGCTGAAACTGGCAATATTTCTACTCGTGGCGCCAAGAGGCGACATCGCTGATCCGCGCGATGGGAGGTCGGGTTTCTTGGTATGATCAAGATCAAAGCGCTGGGTTCGATTTTTACCCAAAATGCTCTAGGATAAAGGTGACCGATGCGCAGTGTGACGATGTCGATATTTGTTGCCTTTGTGCTTGTTATTGCGGGCGCAAGGCTGGGTGGTTTGCTCGCGCAAACGGCTCCTGATCCGCAGACTCATTACAAGCACGGCCAAGGCTATCAGCACTCCTTTGACGATGCCGAGAAATGGGCCAAGGCGTTTGACGACCCTGCGCGCGATGCTTGGCAAAAGCCCGACGAGGTCTTGAATGCCCTTCACCTTAAGCGAACAGACCGTGTAGCCGATCTAGGTGCGGGCACCGGATATTTCAGCGTCCGGATCGCCAAGCTCGTAGCGGAAGGAAAGCTATTTTCCGTTGATATCGAACCGGACATGCTCCGTCACCTTCGTGAGCGTGCCCACCATGAAAATCTGAGCGTGTTGGTTCCTATACTGGCGAGCGCCGAGAGCGCCAATCTTCCCGATCCGGTGGACCTCGTTCTTGTTGTCGACACGTACCACCACATCGACAACCGCATTGCTTACTTTTCCCAATTGAAAGCGTCGTTGCGGCCTAACGGACGGCTTGCCATCGTGGATTTCAAGGCGGATTCGCCGGAGGGACCGCCGCCTGAACACCGCATCCCACCCGAAGAAGTAACCTCAGAACTGGAAGCCGCCGGCTATACACTTGTTGCAACCCATCTATTCCTGCCGAGGCAATATTTCTTGGTATTTCAAGCCAAGACTTCGTGAATAAGACTTCGTGAAAAAGCCAACATCAGACCAGCGGCCGACCAGACCGCCTAACGTCCGCAACGGGTGTGCGCCGTGCAAAGGCGGCGCTTTCCAGTGGGTGGAAGCCCGACCCGGCAACCGCTCCAGCCGGAAGCAATCGGAGCAGTCATGGAGGTAACGAAGTGGCTGAAGCCTTCGATTAGCGTGTCACGAATTGGTGACAGCGCGAGTGTGCAGGCCGTAACGCGAGTGAACG
>Ga0209517_10001652_pt1 | contig 33200 bp, 20 predicted proteins | sample PeaSoiMetSII2010_FD_187695 | JGI IMG/M metagenome (GOLD analysis project Ga0209517, IMG submission 187695) | Peat soil microbial communities from Weissenstadt, Germany - SII-2010 (SPAdes) (version 2) | ecosystem: Environmental > Terrestrial > Soil > Wetlands > Peat | place: Germany... | reverse complement strand
CATTAGTGGTTGCGGATGGGGAAGAATCTCCCGGAAAAGAGAAGAAAGCCGAGATGAATCTCGGCTCAGCAGGCTTGACAGCCTGCGCCACGCTTAAGTGAACAGTGTTGCATCTAGGATCTAAGAATCTATGATCGGCTTCAGGCTGTTCGAGACAACGGTAAGTGGGAGGAGTGGCTAACCTTGTTTCTGAAAGGCGTTGCGATAGTGGCAGATGAGGCTACCCTGACGGCGCGCAAGATCTTCAGGAGCGGCATCGTCGAATCGTCGCGGAGCGCGCGCGACGATCTGCGAGCCGTGCACTACAAATGCTCGAAACCTCTACCGAAGACCGATCGTTTCTGTTTCGCAGACCAGCCAAACGTACTCGATCTCGTTCCAAGGAGCGACCGACATGGTCAAGCTGTTCGGTGATTTGCGCATTCTCAAAGAAACGACCGGGCACAAACGGCACCGCCTGTTCGCCTACATGCCCTATCTCTCGTTATTGGGAGAGTCCGTTTCCAAGAGCAAAAGCTGGAAGGCGGCCGCCGCGTCCAAGGTGCCTCGCACATCAGGATAAAAACCAAGGAGGGCCGCCAGATCTATTGCAATCTGCGATCAACGCACAAATAGCGTACTACCTGGATTGCGTCGTACCCGGCGCGGCAGTACACTCAATCAGATCCCAATATCTGATTTCCGGAGGCGTTCAGCGGTGGTCGGGCGCACCATTTCGCATTATGAGGTAATCGGGAAGCTCGGAGAGGGCGGGATGGGTGTGGTCTACAAAGCCCGCGACACTCGCCTCAATCGTTTCGTAGCCATCAAGGTGCTGCCGCCGGAGAGGGTCGCCGACCCGGAGCGCAAGCGGCGATTCGTTCAGGAGGCCAGGTCGGCCTCGGCGCTCAACCATCCGCACATCATTACGATCCACGACATCGGCTCGGAGAACGGAGTCGACTTCATCGCCATGGAGTATCTCGAGGGCAAGACGCTCGGCCAGATGATCCCGCACAAAGGGATGGCTCCGCGGGAAGCCCTGAACTACGCTGTGCAGATTGCCGATGCACTGGCGGCGGCGCACGCCAAGGGGATCGTCCACCGCGACGTGAAGCCGGGCAATGTGATGGTGACACAAAGCGGCGTGGCGAAGGTCCTGGATTTCGGCCTGGCTAAGCTGACGGAATGGAGTGCCGGCGAAGAGATCTCCACGCGCACGATGTTGGAGCGGACAGCAGACGGCGTGGTAGTGGGGACGGTCGCCTACATGTCCCCGGAGCAGGCCGAGGACAGACCCGTCGACGCGCGGTCGGACATCTTCTCCTTCGGCGTGGTGCTCTACCAGATGCTCACGGGACGGCAGCCATTCCACGGCGAGAGCCCACTGTTGACCATTGCGGCCACCCTGCGCGACGAGCCTATGGCGCCGGCGAGCATCAATGCCGAGGTGTCCCCCGAAGTGGAGCGGGTGGTCGCGCGCTGTCTCGAGAAGGACCCGGCGCGGCGTTTTCAGAATGCAGCCGACCTGAAGATCGTGCTGGAATGGCTGAATCGAGACGTTGGGGCCGTCAAGCGGGGAACGGCCGAACCGGCAACTCGCGCCCGCAGGTGGAAGCGCGCCGTGGGAGCCTCCCTCGCAACCGTGTCGGCTGCAGGGGCGATTGCCGCGGCCATCTATTGGCTGCGGCAGCCGGCGGTCGCGCCACCGTCGAACGTGGTGAGGGTCACCACCAATCTCGGCCTGACCTGCACACCGGCATTGTCTCCCGACGGCAGGCTGCTGGCCTATGCTTCGGACCGGGGCGGCGGTGGGAATCTCCACATCTGGGTGCAGCAACTTCCTAACGGCCAGCCGATGCAAAAAACGCGCGACACGGCGGACGAATTGTCGCCGCGTTTCTCACCCGACGGCAGCAGTATTGTGTTCGAGCGGACAGGCGCCGGAATATTTGCCATCCCGACGCTTGGCGATCACGAGAGGCTGATCGCACCACGCGGCCTTGATCCGCGGTTCTCTCCAGACGGAACACACATCACCTACTGGGTGGGCGATCCGGATAGTTCTGTAACTTCCGGGGCGGTTTTTGTCACGCCGTTCGTCCAGTATGCACCCCAGCGGCTCGCCACAGAGTTCGTCGACGCACGGGTTCCGCTGTGGGCGCCGGATGGGAGGCACGTGCTCTTTCAGGGCGTCCAATCTCCACAGGCCCTCCCGGAATGGTGGGTCGCTCCGATGGATGGGGGACCCTCGGTCAATACGGGCATTCTGGCCGCCCTGCGCAGCCGCCAGGTGTCGCCGATACCAGGTCCCGGAGACTGGAAGGGAAATAGCCTGGTGTTCTCTGCTGTAGACCCGCGGACCAGGCACATCTGGCGCGCGGCGCTCAAGATGCCAGGGTGGCGTCTCGCCGGCCCCGCCGAGCAACTGACCGGCGGACCTGGCGTCGACGCCGAGCCTGCCCTGGGGTCCGACGGGCGAGTCGCTTTTTCGATCTGGAGCGCCCACAACAGCCTCTGGCGGCTGCCATTGCGGGACAGGGAACCCACGCAGGCGAATGTCGAGCGGCTCTCGGAAACGGGGGCTGTGCAATCACGTCCCTCAATCTCCGCCAACGGGCGGACCCTGGCATTTCTCTCGGGCGCGTCAGGCGACCGCCAGGTCTGGATTCGCGACCTGGAGCGCGGCACGGAGAGCCAACTCACCTTCGGGCCGGGGGACAAATCCGCGCCGGCCGTTGCAGCCGACGGGTCTACGGTGGCCTATTCGGTAGTGGAAAACCGCAGGCCATCGATCTACGTCGTCCCGGCGACGAGTTCGGATTCCGGGGTTGCCAGGAAAGCCTGCGAGGATTGCGGAGAGCCATCGGACTGGACCCACACGAGCGGGAAGATTTTGTGCTCTGGCGGCCAGCCACGGATCGTTTCCCTGCTCGACCCGGCTTCGGGCGCCAGCGTCCCAATCCTCCGCCATCCGGTCTACGACCTCGATCAGCCACACATCTCGCCCGATGACCGGTGGATCGCGTTCGTGGCCAACGACGACCCGAATCCCGCCCGTATCTACATCTCGCCTTTTCTTAACGGAGCGGCGGCGGGCCCCAGCGAGTGGATCCCTGTAACGGACGGCAAGGCATGGGATGAAAAACCCCGCTGGCTCGACGATGACTCACTCATCTATTACTCCAACCGGGATGGCTTCGGCTGCCTGTGGAAGCAAAGGCTGCGGCCGGACACGAAGCAGCCTGCCGGGGCGCCATCCGCGGTGCACCACTTTCATAGGATGGGGCAATCGCCTCGAACGCTCTTTCGTACGGGTTTCCAGATCGCCGTTACGCGGGACATCTTGATCCTCAACCTCGTGGACATGACCGGCGATATCTGGATGATCGACCCTCCGCGGCGCCGGTAAGCCTACATCAGGCATCCAAGCATGGGAATTGTTATCCTTCCACTTTGGCAACCAATCTTAAGCTACTGTTGCGCCTGTTGTGCCAGCCGGGCGCGGCGATGAGCGCGATTCTCGATCGCGGCAGCCTGCTTTTCGCCAGCCTCGCCGTGCTTTGCGTTTCTCTTTTGCTTCAGCCCGGACTGCCCTCCGCGGTCTCGTTCAGCTTCTACACGCCGCTGCTAGTCCTGGCCGTCGTCTATGTCCCCGGGGCCCTGCTGCTGAGCGCTCTCCTGGCCAGGCTGGGAGGATTGGGCACCGTCTTCCAGCGCGATTACTCGCCGCTGCTGACCTGCACCGCCATGGCGTGGAGCGCCGCCAATCTCCCCCTGGTGCTGGCCTCGTGGACCGCCCCCTTGTCCGTGTTCGCGGTGCTCGCCGGCCTGGCCTACCTGTATTTCGCGGTGCTGATGTTCTTCGCCGTGCGCACCGTATTCGGCGCCGAAACCGGAATCGCTGTCGCGATCGTCTGCCTGTCGTGGGTTCCGCTGGTGGCAGCGGCGTTCGTGTGGGGCCCTCTGCGATTCGTCTTCCGTCTGTTGGCTTCGCCGTTCTTCCTGTTCTACGCCATTTACTACCTCGGCTCCGAGTTCACCAACCTTGGCGCCGGCTTGCGCAGCCGCCAGACCTTTCGGCGCATGCTCGAAGCCGCCGCTATCAATCCGCACGATGGCGAAGCGCAGTACCAGCTCGGCCTCATCTACCAGCAGCGCCGTCAGTACACCGAAGCCATTCGGCGATTCCAGGCCGCCGTCGCCATCGACCCCACCGAAACCGACGCGCACTTCCAACTCGGCCGCATCGCGCGCGAGCAGGGCCGCATCAACGATGCCCTGGCACACCTGGAGACCGTTCTGCGCCTGGACGAAAAGCACAGCTTGAGCGAGATCCACCGTGAGCTCGCTGCCGTCTATCTCTCGCTGGGGCGCCCGGAAGACGCTCGCCGCGAGCTGGCGATCTACGAAGAGCGCCGCCCGTACGATCCGGAAGGCCTCTACTACTACGGCCAGGCGCTCGAAGGATTGGGCGACCCGGCCGCTGCCCGCGAGATGTACGCGCGCGCCGTGGAAGCGGCCCGCACGGCCCCGCGCTATCGCCGCCGCGTCATCGCCAGGTGGAGCCGCCTGGCCCAGAAGCAGGCGCGCAAACTGACAACGAGCTAAGTGGGACAGGGCTCCTGGCCTGTCTCTATACGAGTGGTGGCCCCTACGCGTTCTGCCGCAGCCATTCGCGGAAAGCGTCGCGATACAGAATGATGCCCTTCCGCGAATACCTCAGGTAACCCTGCCGCCGGAACTCGTTCATGTAGTGCGTCACGATTTCCCGCGAAGTTCCTACATACTGCGAAAGCAGCTCGTGCGTGAACGGAACCATCCGGACCGACCCGTCATCTTCCACGGTTCCCAGCCGCTCGGAGAAACGGATGAGCGAGCGGGCCAGGCGCCGGGCGATGTTGTCCACCGAAAAACTCTCGATGCGGTGCGTGAAATCGATAGTGCGCTGCACCAGGATCTGTAAAAGCGCCACCGCAAGCCGCGGCCGCTTCATGACGATGTCTTCAATCTCCGCCGCCGTCCAGGTCATCAGCTTGGAGTTTTCCAAAGCCGTGGCCTGCTCGGAGCGGTGCGGGAGGTTGAGAAAAGCCGATTCGCCGAAGAACTCGTCCGGCTGGTAGATGTCCACCACAACCTGGTGGCCGTCGTCCGCCAGCCGCGAGACCTTCACTTTGCCGTCAATCACCAGGTAGATGCTGGTGGAAGGCTGGTCCTGGTTGTAGATCATCTGGCCCTTGCGATACTCGACGATACTGGAGCACGGCAGATGAGCGAGCGGATCTTCAAGGGATTTTTGAGGTGCGGTTAATATGGGACTGGATGCCATTGTCTCCTCCATAGACGGTGTTTCTTGGTTACCTCTGGTGTACGGACTGAGCCCCGCAGGTATCGCTGATGGTCTCGATGCTGCGAACTCGAAAAATGGGGTGGGCGCTGCCCGAGCTGGATGTCCCTCGGACCGTTACCTTGTGACCCACATGCTTGGCGAACCCTTCCGTTTCAAAGCCTTCGGCCTCCAGGGTGGCGATCGTCCCGCGTGTGCGATCGTCTAGCAAAACGTACTGGCCTTCCTGTTCATCGATACAACCGGTCATGGAAGCCGTGCTGTTCTTAGCCGGCTCCTTCTTTTGCTCTTGCTTCCGATCAGCCTGGCTGGGAGCGGAATCCAAGGCGGCGCCGGGTAGGTCCCAGATCGACGTGAGAGCCAGCAACGCAACGGAGGTTATTAGGCGGTACATATAGTTCGTCCTAGTACCGGGACCGTCTTAAGCACTTCACGTGCCAAATCATACGCCAAATCCCCAGCCAGTGCAACTGATTTGAAAAGTGCGGCCCATCACCAAGTTATAGGGATGCTGACAGGAGCGTTTTGGTTGTTTGGAATATTCCCCACTGGAATTCTTTACCGACCCCGGACAAGATTACTCAATTTGGACCATAACTGTACTGAATCGTACATTTTAGGGTAATCCTGAGAAAGCGGTACATCCTCTACCCGAGGGTTATCATGAAAAGGTGCCCGCCGCCTGGCGCGCCTCTTTGGCGCTGCTAACCTTTGGCAGTATCGTCGCCGCGCAATCGTATTCCGCCCCAGCGGGTATTCGTCCGGCTCTGCGGCGCCCCGGCGCCTCCATCCTTCCCGGCGGCCGCGTCATCGCGCCTCTTGGCGAAGAATACGTCATCGGCCCGGGAGTGTTCGGCTTGGCGGTGAGCGCTTCGGGCAAGACCGTGGTCACATCCAACACCGGTCCCGGCAGGAACTCCCTCACCGTGCTGGAGCGCGACAAGAGCAGCCATTGGGAAGTCCGCCAGCTTCTCGCCCGCTCGCCAGAAGCGCTGGACCAGTTCGATGCCGCCGATTGGCGCAGCGTCTTCATGGGCCTCGCCTTCTCCAACGACCACGCAGCTTTTGCGTCCGAAGGCAACTCCGGCCGCATAAGCCTCTTCGACTGGAACTCCGACCGCCGCCGCGTGATCGACCTCAACCAGAACGGTTTCGACGACAGCTACACCGGCGACCTGGCTTTCGATGCCGAGCGCGGAGTTCTCTACGTCGTGGACCAGGCAAACTTTCGCGTGGCCGTGATCGACACGCGGACCCGCCAGATCGCCGCTTCGGTACGGGTGGGCCGCCTGCCCTTCGCCCTGGCGCTCTCCCCCGACCGGCAGAAGCTCTACGTCGCCAATCTCGGCATGTTCCAGTACCAGCCCATCCCGGGCGCCAACCTCCAACAGGCGCGCGCCACCGGACTGCCGTTCCCCGCATTCGGATTTCCCAGCGCGGATGCAGTCGCCGGCGCCGGGCGGCAGACCGCACGCGGCGCCGTCCAGGTTCCGGGGCTGGGCGACCCCAACGCCCGTGAATCCAACTCCCTGTGCGTGGTGGATGTGTCGAATCCCACGGCGGCCAAGGTGGAAACTTTCATCCGCACTGGTGTCCCTTTTGGGGAGAAGAGCGATGGCGGCAGCAGTCCGTCCGGAGTCGTCGCCTTGGCGAACCGTGTCTTCGTCTCCAACGCCGCCAACGATTCCATCACCGTCATCGATGCCGGGACCAACCGCGTGGAAGCGGAAATTCCCATCCGCATTCCGGGCCTGGAACAGTTGCGCGGTGTCCTGCCGATCGGCATGGCGTACCACGAGAAGTCGGGCTGGCTGCTCGTTGCCGAGGCCGGAATCAACGCCGTGGGCGTCATCGACACGCGGCAGAATCGGGTGATCGGCCATCTTCCGGCGGCCTGGTTCCCCACCCGCATCGCCATCTGGCAGGACACCGTGTTTGTGGCCAACGCCCGCGGGCGCGGACGGGGGCCCAATGCTCCCGGCGGACCGCGGGGGTCGCTTCTTCCCACTCAGCAGTTCCAGGGCTCGCTCTCCGTCTTTCCGCTCCCCGCGGCCGAAGACCTGCCGCGCCAGACCGCGCTCGTCATGGAGTCCAACGGGTTCAATCAGCACAGCAGCCCGCCGCCGCCGCTGCCCGCCGGCATCCGCCACGTGGTCCTCATCGTCAAGGAGGGACGCGCCTACGACGAAATCTTCGGCGACATTGCAGCAGCGTCCAACGGACCCGCCATGGGTTCGCCCGAGATCGCGCGCTTCGGCACTCGCGGCTACGTGGATGGCCGGGGAAAGCGGTTCAGCTTCAAAGATGTGAACGTCACGCCCAATCACCACGCCATCGCCCGCCAATGGGCCTTCAGCGACAACTTCTATGCCGATTCCGACCTCAGCGCCGCCGGCCACCATTGGCTGGTTGGCGCGTACCCCAATGCCTGGACGGCATCTTCGCTCGTGGCTGCCGCCAGCGATCAGAAGAAGGACTTTCGGATGGGAGCCGCTCCCGGCCGGCTGCTGTTCGCGGGGTCGGCCTCGTCCGTCGATCCGGAAGACCAGCCCGAGGGCGGAACCATCTGGCATCACCTCACGCGCTACGGCGTCTCTTTCTACAACTTCGGCGAGGGATTCGAACTGGCGGGAGTCGCGGAAGACCGCGGTCTCGAACCCACCGGCACGCGATTCCTCACCAACGTTCCCATGCCCCAGCCGCTCTACCGCAACACGTCGCGCCAGTATCCCGGTTTTAACATGAACATCCCGGACCAGTACCGCGCTTCGCAGTTCATCCGGGAGATGGACGAAAAGTATGTCAAAGGTGGCGCCGAGTTGCCGCAGTTCCTCTTCATCCATCTCCCCAACGACTACATGGACAAGGAGCGGCCGGCCGACGGCTATCCCTACGAAGCGTCGTTCGTGGAGGACAACGACTACGCGCTCGGCCGTATTCTGGAATACTTCTCGGGCACCAAATGGTGGAACGAGATGGCGGTCTTCATTACCGAGGACGGTGCGCAAGGCGGCGTCGATCACGTGGATGCGCACCGCACGCTTCTCCTCTCGGCCGGTCCGTGGGTCCGTAAGAATTATGTCTCGCACGCGAACACCGGTTTTCCGGGGCTGCTCAAGACCATCTTCCGCCTGCTGCACGTTCCACCGTTGAACCTGTTCGATGCCGTCGCGACCGATCTGAGCGACCTCTTCGCGGCGCGGCCGGATCCCGCGGGCTACAAAGCCCTCCATGTGGATCCGAGAATCTTCGACCCGGCCGCCGTGCCAGGGCCGCGGTGACGGTGTTGCAATGCATTCACACCGCATCGTATACTTCACAGTTGCAACAACTTATCCGCGAAAAGCGACGAAATTCTCTGAACCCGGCGCGGTTTCCCAGCGTCTAACCGGGTGACGCTATTATTGAGGTTCGAATGCGAAACGTGTGTAGTGTGTCCGTGCTGGCTTTGGTGTTCGCCGGCGGCGCGTGGGCCCAGGCGGTTGCCGGATTTGGCTCAGTCACCGGAACCGTTCTCGAGAACACCGTCGACGGTCTGCCCGATTGCACGGTGGTCGTTTCCAATCAAGCCCTGGGTATCCGGTGGACCATGCTCACCAGCGACGACGGCGTGTTTTTTGCGCCCGCTCTGGTTCCGGCCGCCGGCTACCGGCTCAAGGTGACACGCACCGGATTTGCCGACTGGCAATCCAGCGAGTTTGAAGTCTTTCTCGGCCGGACGCTCAACTTTACAGTCGACCTGGTCAAAGGCGAAGGGACCGGAACCACGGGCCGAGGGGCCGCACCCAAAGGTGGAGGAACCGCACCGCAAACCGCGACGGCCGCGCCTGCACCTCCAACCCAAGCTGCCGGGACCACCACCAGAGTACAAGCCGCCAGCGCCCTGCCGTTGGTCAACGACAGCAAGACCGGCATCAACACTCTCATCACCACGGCGCAGATCGACGAACTGCCGGAGAGCGACCGCCGCTTGGATTCCCTGGCGCTGCTGGCGCCGTTGCTGAATACGGCGAACTCCACCGGCCAGGTCGCATACCTGAGCCAGGCCGGCCCCAACTCGTTCCTGGCCGACGGCATCGATATCACCAACGGTTTTTACGGGGAGCGGGCGGGAATCGCCAATCAGCTTTCTCCCAGCGCGATAGCGCAAATGCAAGTCTTTTCCGCCGATGCTCCAGCCGAATTCGGGCGCTTCATCGGCGGCGAGGTGAACGCCATAACGCGCAGTGGAACCAACAGCTATCACGGGTCCGCGGAAGGCCATCTTCGCCTTGCCTCCATGACCGCTGCCGGCCGGTTCGCGCTGGGGCAGAATCTCCTGCGCGGGCAGAACCAGGAGGAAGCATCGCTCGGCGGGCCCATCTGGGGAAACCGGATCTTCTTCTTCGCGAATGCGGAACAACTGAGCGGCCATTTGGAGGGCCTGAACCGCATCACCAATCCCCTGATTGTCGATCCCACCGGGACCACGGTTCTGGCGTCGAACTGCAAGGCCACGGCTGCTCAGTGCGCGGCCGCGACCCAGTTCATACAGTCGCAAATGAACGTGCTGGAGCCGTTCTCCGAGCGTTGGTTGGCGGGCGTGGCCAAAATCGACTACCGGCGCAGCGACCGCAACAATTTCAGTGTCGCAGGCAACGCGATGAATTCGAAGGCCCCGGAAAGCGCCCTGTTGAACAATGTTGCGCCCAACGGCGGCATGCTGGGCCTGAACAATTCCAGGGAGCAAACCCGCTATGCCAAGGTCGGCTGGACGAGCGCGCCGCTGCCCAAAGCGGTCAACGAGTTGCGCCTTGGCTACTACCAGGACCGCTGGACGGACCCGGCCTCGCAAACCCAGCTATCCACCGGTAACCTGGGGATTTCGCTGGCGGGTACGACGATTGGCGCCCCCCATCCCTATACCAGCCTGTTGAGCGAACACCGCTACCAACTGGTGGACAACTTTACCATGACCTCCGGCTCGCACACACTCCGTGTCGGTGGGGACTTATCCATCCGGCACGACTGGATCGATGAGCTCGAGAACTCCAGCGGCACGTTCTCTTACAACTCGCTGACCACCTTTGCAATGGACTTCGCAGGCGCCGGACTCAAGGACTACACCTCGTTCACCCAGCAGTTCGGAATTCCCGCCCGGTCGCTGCGTGTGAAGGAATACAACGTCTACGCGCAGGATACGTGGAAGGTCGCGACCGGCTTCACCGTGACGGCCGGCGCGCGCTGGGATCGGCCGATCCTTCCGAAGCCCACGGCTGTGAATTCGGCCTATTACGAGACGGGCTTGCTGAGCTCGCCCTACAACGATTTTTCTCCGCGTGTGTCGGCGGCTTACATGGTGAATGACCGCACCGTGTTGCGCGTGGGGTTCGGGTACTTCTTCGCGCCGTATTCCGGCCAGTTGCTGGACGCCCTGTTTCTGGGCAATGGCAGTTACCAGACCAACATTGTGGTGAATCCGTCTCAGACCGGCGCCCTCGCCTTCCCCAAGGTATTTGCGTCCACGACCGGCCTTCCGGTCGGGCTGACCAACCTGATGTACGCCAATTCCAAGCTGCGCAATCCCCACACGCAGCAGACCAGCGTGGCGCTCGAGAAGCGGGTGGGTCGCGCCACCGCCTTGACCATCAGCCTGTTTCACAGCCGCGCCTTCAAGCTGTGGACTGCCGACGACGTCAATCTGGCCACGTTTTCCGCAACCGGGACATACCTCATCGACAACGCTGCCGGCCAGCAGACCGGAACCTACACCGCGGACATCTACACCGCCAAGAACGATCCGAACTACGCGCACATTGTCGAGGTTCAGAATGGTGGCTCGTCCTGGTACTACGGCGGGACGCTGGACTTGCGCAGTCAACTGCCGCACGGCCTCAGCCTGCAGGCAACCTACACCTTCTCGCACGCCATCAGCGACACGAACGGACCTTTGGGGATTGGCGGTATTCCCCAGAATCTCTATGACAACGATAGTGGACAGGACAAGGGAAACTCTCTGACCGACCAGCGGAATCGGGCTGTCGTGAACTGGATCTGGCAGCCCAGGCTGACGGGGAGCACTTCTCCCCTGGCGCGTTTTGTGGTTAACGGATGGCAGTTGTCCGGTATTACCACGGTGGCTTCGGGAGAGCCGGTAACCTTGACCGCCCTTCCGATCGGCCAGCAGTTCTCGACCGCCCTTATGGTTTACCCCACTTCGTTGAACGGTTTCGGCGGATGGTCGCGCCTGCTTTTCAATGGCATCAGCACTCTGAAAACCGAGCCTGAGTACAATCTGGACGTGCGGCTGTCGCGCACGCTGCCATTCACGGAGCGAATCAAGGGAACCCTGATGTTCGAAGCGTTCAATGTGCTCAACCATCAATTCGCCACGACGCTCGACACCATTGGCTACACCGGCGTCACCTCGCTGCCGGCGGGAGCCGTCAGCGGGCCGCTGAGCGGCGTGCTCAAACCGCTGGCCGGCGTGGGAACGCCCATCGGCTCCCTGGGCTACCCCGATGGCACCAGCGCGCGCCGCGTCCAGGTGGCGTTCCGGCTGGTGTTTTAAACGTTCGGCCGGCGGGCGCGGCATCCAGGAACCCGGACTGGTGAACCATGAACGCAACTCGCCGCAACTTTCTCGAACTCACGCTCGCAGCCGCCGCCGTGCCGGCTCCGGCGTTCAGCCAGGCGCGCGCCGGCAACCCGGCCCCCTGGTATCTGCGGACCTATCGCTGGGGCCAGACCAACATCACCGAGAAGGATCCCGTCCAGTACGATATCGCCTGGTGGCGCGAGTATTGGAAGCGCACCCAAGTGCAGGGCGTGATCGTCAACGCCGGAGGGATCGTTGCCTACTATCCGAGCAAGTTCCCCTTGCACCACCGCGCGGAATTCCTGAACGGGCGCGACCTGTTCGGCGAGCTGACTGAGGCCGCCCACCAGGACGGCCTCGTGGTGATGGCGCGCATGGACTCCAGCCGCACCGCCGAGGATTTCTATCAGGCTCACCCCGACTGGTTCGCGCGCACCGCCGACGGAAACCCGTATCGCGCCGCCGACAAGTACACCACCTGCATCAACAGCCCGTACTACGACGAGTACCTGCCCGGCGTGCTGCGCGAGATCGTCGAGCGCTCCCATCCCGAGGGCATCACCGACAACAGTTGGGCCGGCCTGGGCCGCGCCAGCATCTGCTATTGCGACAACTGCGAGCGCAAATTCCGCGCCAAGACCGGGCAGCCTGTCCCGCGCCGCGCCAACTGGGACGACCCGGCCTACCGGCAATGGATCATGTGGAACTACCAGCGGCGCGTCGAGATCTGGGAGATCAACAACCGCACCACGCAGGCAGCCGGTGGGCCGGACTGCATCTGGTCGGGCATGAACAGCGGATCGGTCACCGCACAGGCGTTATCGTTCCGCGACCTGAGGGAAATCTGCAGCCGCGCCCACATCGTCATGCTCGACCATCAGCACCGCGACGACTCCACCGGGTTCCAGCAGAACGGCGCCACCGGCAAGCTGATCCACGGAGTGCTCGGCTGGGACAAGCTGGCTCCCGAGAGCATGGCCATGTACGAGGCGGGCCGCACGTCGTTTCGCGTGGCGAGCAAGCCGGCCGCCGAGGCCCGCATGTGGATGATCGAAGGGCTGGCCGGCGGCATCCAGCCGTGGTGGCATCACATCGGCGCCTACCACGAGGATCGGCGCATGTATCGCACCGCCGAGCCGGTCATGAAGTGGCACAAGGCGAACCAAGCCTACCTGGTGAACCGCCGGCCGGTGGCGACCGTGGGGCTGGTGTGGTCGCAGCGGAACACCGATTTCTACGGGCGGGAGAACGCCGCCGAGATGGTCGAGGCTCCTTATGAGGGCTTCACCCAGGCTCTGATTCGCGCGCGGATTCCCTACCTGCCCGTCGAAGCCGGCGATATCGACCGCGAGGCGCCCAACCTGGCGGTCTTGATCCTGGCCAATGTGGGCGGGCTCTCCGACGAGCAGTGCGCCGCCATTCGCCGCTTCGTGGAGCGCGGCGGTTCCCTGATCGCGACCGGCGACAGCATGCGCTACAACGAGTGGGGCGATGCGCGTCCCGACTTCGCGCTGGCCGATCTGTTGCACGCCCACGCCGACGGCAAGCCCGCTCGCCCCGCGGAATCCGGCGGCCGCCGCGGCGGAGGCGGCGCGTCCGTCCACACCTACCTGCGCCTGCATCCCGAGTTTCGCGCGCGCGTCTGGGGCCCGAAGTCCGGCAATGAACCGGCGGCGGCCGGCGAGCGGCACCCCGTCCTCCGGGGTTTCGAAGAGACCGACATCCTCGCGTTCGGCGGCACGTTGCAGCCCTTGAGGATTGACCCCGGCGCCATCGTTCCCTTGACCTTCATACCGGAATTTCCGGTCTATCCGCCGGAGACCTCCTGGATGCGGCAGACCGATACCAACATCCCCGGTCTGGTGCTGAGCGATCACCCCAAGGGCGGGAGGGTGGCTTACCTGGCGGCCGACCTCGACCGCCGGTATATGCGCGATTTCCTCCCCGACCACGCTCACCTTCTGGCGAACCTGGCTCGATGGGCCGCCGCGGACGACATTCCGCTCAGCGTGCAGGGCGCCGGGCTCCTCGATTGCCACCTCTACCAGCAGCCGGGACGCCTGATTCTGCACCTCGTGAATCTGACGAATTCCGGCACGTGGCGCTCGCCCATCGACGAGCTAATTCCGGTCGGTCCCCTGAAAGTCAAAGTAAAGCTGCCGCGGGGCGTGCCGGGGCGGAGCGCCAAACTTCTGGTCTCGATGGGGACGCTTCCAGTCGCCGCCCGGCAGGGGTGGGTCGAGTTTGAAGTGAAGTCGGTCCTCGACCACGAGGTAGTCGTAGTCGCGTAGAGTCGGAAACGGCACTTCTCCCACAAGCCGACATTTTCGTCCATGTGGATCGACTTTCGGCCGTATAGGCGGTCGAGTTAAGATCGGTGATGAGATTTCCCCAAGGTGCTTTAAGTTTAAGGAGTCCCCAATGTTCCGTCTTCCAAGCATCGCTTTCTTGATCGGCCTAATGACTGGCTTAGATCCGGCAATGGCCCAAGACCCGGCCCCGGTCGCACGCCCGGCGCGCCCCACGCCGCCGACCCGCGATCCCAACACTCCCGGTTATGTCACGGCGAAAGACTTGCCTGACGGCGCCAATGCTCCGGCTAAGGTCGACGGAAACTTCATCCTCGGCCCCACGCACAACCCCGCACCGGAGATGACCGTGCAGGAAGGCGTGCCGCAGGGAACGGTCTTCACCTTTACCATGGAATCGGCCGACAGCAAGTTCTATCCCGGCATCGCGCGCGAGGCCAACACCTTTGCGCGGACAGACCCCACGGACCCCACCAGGATGGTAGTCGCAAGCCACCCCGCTCCCTACACTCGCCGGCTGGCTGTGTATGTCCCCAAACAATACGTCCCCGGAACGGCCGCTCCGTTCATCGTCGGGGCGGATGGACCTGACCGGGCACTGTTCACGGCTATGGACAATCTGATCGCCCAGCACCGGGTGCCAGTGATGATTGCCATCTCCATAGGCAACGGCGGGGGCGACGCCCAGGGAAGCGAACGCGGCCTGGAATACGACACGATGTCGGGCCTGTACGCGGAGTTCGTGGAGAAAGAAGTGCTGCCTCTCGTGGAGAAGCAATACAACGTGAAACTGACCAAAGATCCCGAGGGGCGGGCAACCATGGGCGGCAGCTCCGGCGGCTCGTGCGCCTTGATCATGGCGTGGTATCACCCGGAGCTGTACCACCGCGTTCTCACCTACTCGGGCACCTACGTGAACCAGCAGTGGCCCTCGAACCCCGAGACCCCCCACGGTGCATGGGAGTTCCATGAACACCTCATCCCCAATAGCCCGGCCAAGCCGCTGCGCATCTGGATGGAGGTCGGCGACAGAGACAATCTCATCACCCGCGACAACATGCACGACTGGGTCCTCGCCAATGAGAACATGGCCAAAGTTCTGGCCGCCAAGGGCTATCATTATCAGTTTGTATTTGCCCGTAACGCCGGGCACACCGACCGCGCCGTGAAACAACAAACCCTGCCCGAGGCTCTGGAGTATGTATGGCAGGGGTACCTTATCGGGGGGCCGAGGAATTGATTTGAGCAGTGTCACGTTGGCCTGCGTTCATTTCTCCCGAAGGCCGCGCACGAAGCGACCGGCCGATTCTTGCGGAAGGAAACTGAAAACCGCAGGACCTCTTGCGGTCGTCTTCCAGCACCTAACCCCGAACTCCCAACCCCCGAATTTCCGCCCCCCACAGTGTGTTGCGGATCAAAGCGTTTTACCGGATCATAGTAGAGGAACGCTTGTCTCGAAATGGGCGTGACGAATGCCACACCATCATGCAAATCCGGTTGATTCCATGCTTCCGGCAAAGAGCGTGACGCCGACCCCGGCCTCCGGCAACTCAGGTACCATTGCGCTTCTCCAGCAGTGGGCGCGGGAAGACGCCTCCGACGATTCGGCCGCCATTGCCCGAGCGGAACAGGAGTTAGCCCAGTTCAAGGCTGCTCTGAACGCGAATCGTCCACCTGACAAGCCTGTTTTTCCGTGAGCCGCTACCTTCTGCTGGATTCTGGCCCGCTCGGACTCGTGACGCAGCCGAGGCTCTCTCCTGAGGTCGTGGCGTTGAACCGCTGGCTCATCGACCGGCTTTCGAACGGCGACGCCGTGCTGGTGCCGGCCATCATTTACTACGAACTGCGGCGCGAATTGCTCCGCGCACGTAAGGCTTCGGGGCTCGCTCGTCTCGATGCCTTCGTGCAGATTGACCCGAGCCGATATCTGGCCCTGACCGACGAGGCATTGCGGTTCGCCGCTGAGCTTTGGGCACAAGCCCGCCAGCAAGGGCGCCCTACTTCGCCAGCGCTCGACCTCGACATTGATGTCATCCTCGCCGCCCAGGCCTCGTTTTCGGCGTCGGAGCCGAGATCATTGTCGTCACCACCAATCCCCGCCATCTTCGCCAGTTTTGGACGCGCGCCTTTGGAATGACGGGAGTGCCTGATCGGTCCCAACCTTTTGCGGTCGAATTAGGTTCTTCGATTCTTTCCCCTCCGTCGTAAGAACCGCAAGAACTCTTGCTGCTTTTATTTTGTTGGGAGAGTCTCATGGGTCCAAACGTCGCCCGATGTGTCGAATTCCACGCCAGGCCCCTGGCCCCCGGCCCCTGCCGTATGATGGTTATCGCCTATGACTAGCCTCTCCTCGACGTTCGCCCTCGCCGCCGTCCAGTCGCGCCTCACGGGAATCGACTGGCTGGTGATCGCGCTCTACTTCAGCATTCTGCTCTGCGTGGCCTGGTGGGTCGTGCGCAAGGGAAAGGATTCCGCCGCCGATTACTTCCTGGCCGGCCGCAACCTCGGATGGTGGGTCATCGGCGCGTCCATCTTCGCCTCCAACATCGGCTCCGAGCACGTCGTCGGCCTGGCCGGCTCCGGCGCCACCAGCGGCGTTGCCATGGCGCACTACGAGCTCCACGCCTGGTGCCTGCTCGTCCTCGGATGGGTCTTCGTGCCCTTCTACATGCGCTCCAAAGTCTTCACCATGCCGGAATTCCTCGAGCGCCGCTTCAGCGAAAAGTCCCGCTACATCCTCTCCATCGTCTCCATCGTTACCTTCATCGTCTCCAAAATCGCGGTCGGTATCTTCGCCGGCGGAGTGGTCTTCGGCACTCTCTTTCCCGAGCTGCACCTGAGCCTCGGCGGCCTGGAAATCGACAGCTTCTGGATCGGCTCCGTCCTGGTCATCGCCCTCACCGGTCTTTACACTGCCTTGGGCGGCATGCGCGCGGTGGCCTACAACGACGCCGTGCAAGTCGTCGTCCTGATCGTGGGATCGGCCTGCCTCACCTTCTACGGCCTGCACGCGCTCGGCGGCTGGAGCGAGCTGCGCCGCTTGTGCGGCTCCGACATGTTCAATCTCTGGAAGCCTCTCATCCCGGCCGGGGTCCAAGGCACGTGGACGCCAGTGCTCGAAACCAGCACCGGTGGCGCCATCGTGAAGGAAGCCTGGTATTTCAACGGCAACTTCCCCTGGCTCGGCATGCTCTTCTGCGCCCCTATCATCGGACTCTGGTACTGGTGTACCGACCAATACATCGTGCAGCGCGCTCTTGGTGCTCCCAACGAGCACGTGGCCCGCCGCGGCAGCATCTTCGCTTCGTTCCTCAAGCTGTCGCCCGTGTACCTCTTCATCGTCCCCGGACTGGTCTGCTACGCCCTCGCCAAGAGCGGCAAGGTCCCCGAGCTCGTCTCCATGATCGGACCCAACGGACAGGCCATTCCCGCGGCTGCTCAGGGAGCCTTTCCCATGATGGTGCAGTATCTCCTGCCCGCCGGCCTGCGCGGCATCGTCGTGGCCGGCCTGCTCTCCGCCTTGATGGGTTCGCTGGCCGGCGTGTTCAATGCCTGCTCCACTCTCTTCACCGTGGATCTCTACGGCAAGTGGAAGCCTGATGCCACGCAGCATCAGCTCGTCAAGACCGGCCGCATCGCCACCACCGTGATGGTCCTGATCGCCATGGCCTGGATTCCCGTCATCAAGAACGCGCAGGGCCTCTACAACTACCTGCAGGCGGTCCAGGGCTATCTCGCCCCGCCCATCTTCGTGGTCTTCTTCTTCGGCGTCTTCTTCAAACGCATGAACGCGCAGGGCGCCTTTTGGTCCATGCTGGTGGGCTTCGCATTGGGTTTGTTCCGCATGATCGTGGACACCCCCGTGACCCTCGGCCTCCAGGGCTTCCAGAACGGCTACCCCACAGGCTCCTTCCTCTGGATCGTCAACAACGTCTACTTCCAGTACTTCAGCGTCCTCATCACCATAGTCTCGGCCGTCGTCATGGTGGTCGTGAGTCACATGACCGCGGCGCCCGACTACAGTAAGATCCAGAGCCTCACCTTCGAAACCCAGACGCATGAAGACCTGAAGTCCACGCGCGGCAGTTGGAACTGGCGCGAGGTGGCGGCCTCCTGCGTGGTGATGTCCTGCATCATCGGCTCCTATCTGTACTTCCGGGGGTAGCTCGAAGTGCCGGGCCCGCTTCTCGAAATCCGCAACCTGTCGTACTCCATCGGCGGCCGGCCGATCCTGCGGGAAGTCAGCCTGAGCGTGGACGAAGGCGAGACCGTCGTGCTGCTCGGCCGCAGCGGCTCCGGCAAGACCACCTTGTTGAAGGCCGTGAACGGGCTGGTCCATCCCACCTCCGGCGAGATTTGGTTCGAGGGCAAGTCGTCGTCCGAGTGGGACCCCATCCGCCTGCGCCGCCGCATGGGCTACGTCATCCAGGATGCCGGACTGTTTCCTCACTGGACCGTCGCCGCCAATATCGGGCTCGTGCCGCGCCTCGAGAACTGGGCCGCGGACCGTGTGGACGAGCGCATTTCGACGCTGCTCTCCACCGTGGGGCTGGACGCCGCCGAGTTCCGGGCGCGCTATCCCCGGCAACTCTCCGGAGGACAGAAGCAACGCGTCGGCATCGCCCGCGCGCTGGCCGCCGATCCGCCGCTGCTCCTGCTCGACGAGCCTTTCGCTGCGCTCGACCCCATCACGCGCTTCGACCTCCAGCGCCAGTTCCTGGCGTTGCGGCGATCCGTGCGCAAGGCCGCGCTGTTCGTGACGCACGACGTGCGCGAAGCGCTAATGATGGCCTCGCGTATCGTGCTGCTGAAGGACGGCGCCGTGGACACCGAGGCCGCCCCGCGCGAGTTCCGTGCCGCGCAAACCGCCGAGGCTAAAGCCTTCCTCGCTGGCCTGGAGACGCCATGAAGACCGAAATCCTCTCGCTCTCTCTCGAGCACCTGCAACTGGTGGCCATCACCATCGCCGTCGCCGCTGCTATCGGCCTGCCGGGCGCGGTGCTGCTGGCCCGCCGCGCCGCCGCGCGCCGTTGGGTGCTCGGCCTGGCCAACGTGGCGCAGACCATTCCCAGCCTCGCGCTCTTCGGATTCCTGCTGCCCATCCCGCTGATCGGCGGCATCGGCAAGCAGACCGCCATCGTGGCGCTGTGCCTCTATGCCCTGCTCCCCATCCTGCGCAACACGCTCGTGGGCATTCTCGGCGTGGATCCCGCGGTGCGCGAATCGGCCGTGGCCATGGGGATGACGCCGCGCCAGATTCTGTGGCAGGTGGAGATGCCGCTGGCGGTGCCTTCCATCGTCGCGGGACTTCGCATCGCCACAGTCGCTACCATAGGAACGGCCACCATCGCGGCCGCCATTGGCGGCGGAGGCCTGGGCGTCTTCATCTTTCGCGGCATCTCCATGGTGGATACGCCGACGGTGCTGGCGGGCGCGGTGCCCGCCGCGGTCATGGCCTTGCTGGCCGACGAGGGCTTGGAATGGATCGAGCGAAGACTTTCGCCTCCTCAAGAATCGCAGGCGCCTGCCTGAGCGCACTGCTGCTCTCCTCCTGCTCGCGCCCGCCCCACATCGTGGTGGGCTCCAAGAACTTTACCGAGCAGATCCTCCTTGGCGAAATCCTGGCGCAACAGATCGAGCGGCGCCTCGGCGTGCCCGTCGAGCGCAAGCTCAACCTGGGTGGAACGCTGCTGGCGCACGAGGCGCTGGTCAAGGGCTCCATCGACTTGTACCCCGAGTACACCGGCACCGCCCTGACCGCGGTCCTGAAACGGCGGCCGTTCCCCGATGCGCGCGCGGTGCTCAACGCGGTGCGCGCAGACTACCAGAAGCAGTGGCGCCTGGCATGGCTCTCGCCGCTGGGCTTCAACAACACCTTCGCCATGATCGTCCGCGGCGAAACCGCACGCGGCGCCGGACTGGCCACCCTCTCCCAAGCCGCCGCCAGCCATCCCTGGCGAATGGGTGTCGGCTACGAGTTCAAGAACCGCGAAGACGGGCTGGACGGTTTACTAAAGATATACGGACTGCGGATCGAGGGCAACCTCGTGACCATGGATCTCGGCCTGCTCTATCAAGCGCTCCAGAGCCACAAAGTGGACATGATCGCGGCCAATTCCACCGACGGCCTCGCTTCCGCCCTCGATGTCGCCATCCTCAAAGACGACAAGCACTACTTCCCACCCTACGAGTGCGCAGTAGTGGTCCGCGAAGAGACTCTGGCGCGCTTCCCCCAGCTTCGCGGCGCGCTGGAGGAACTCGCGGGGAAGTTACCAGATGCCGTCATGCGCAAGCTCAACTACGCTGCGGACGGGGAACATCGGCCGCCGGCGCAGATAGCAGGGGAATTCCTGAAGTCCGGCAGCCTCTCCCTCCAATAGTACTAGGAGTACTTGTACTTTGGGAGGAAACCGGTCAAGATTAAGGTGTCATGGTTCGTGCGTTTTGCCTACTTGGCCTGACGGGTGGCTTTCTCGCGATCTCACCCTCATTTCGCGACAGCGTGCTCGACACCATTGCGCAAGCCTCCATCGGATTAGAGGAGCACAGCCCCTACTCTTATGTCGGATTGGGGACGGCCATCTTCGTGAGCCTGCTGTACTACTTCTCCAGGGGCCACGCGCCGCGGTAACGCCTTCACGGAACCAGCATCACCGGAGCCTGCCAGAACGCCGCCTTCTGCCCGCTCGGATCCACCACCGTCACCTGGCAGGTGTACCTTCCCGGCTGAAGCTTGTTGAGCGCCAGGCTGAAGCGCAACGGCACGGCCTTCGACTTCACGTCCATTCCTTCCGTCACCGGCAGCGGCGGCGTCTCGAACGCCTTGGCCTGCCCGCGATAGAAGGTCACGAACGCGACCAGCGGCTGCGTGCTTGTGGCGCCGCGCTCGTAGGCCTGCAGGTAGACGTACATGTCCCGGCTCTTGCTGAACACGCGCGTCACGCTGGGAATCAGCTTCTGCCCGTCGTTCACCAGCGGATCGGCGCTCTGCGTCTTGTCCTTTCCCGCGGTGAACAGCGCATCGCGTTGGTCCACCTGCTGGCTGCTCAATACCACAGAGCTGATGGGGATCCGTTTCTCTTCCTTGTTCAGGTTGGGGATGATGAACTTACTCATGTAAGTTCCGATGCGGCCCGTCTCATCGTCGCGCGCCAGCACCTTGATGGTGTAAGTGCCCGGCAGAAGAGTGTAGCCGGTGTCGTACACGATGGGGCGCTTCACGAGCTGCGCGGCCGTCTCGCCACTGAGCTTCATATCCACTTTGTCGCGGATGTTCTGTACGGTGGTGCCGAACTCGTCCTTGATCTCGCCGATGAAGTCGATCAGGGTGCGTTCGGCGCCGCCCCGTCGGGCCAGCGCCAGCTCGCTACCCGGAACCTTCATGACCACCGGCACGTAGTACTCGGCGCGGTTCAACTGGAAGTAATTCACCTCCAGTGCGATCGTAAGGTCTGTAATCGGGTCGCCTAACATCAAGGCATCTTCGAGCTGCCGTTCCTTATCGGCCGTCGTAAACTTGGTAAATTCCTTCCCGGCAAAGTAACCCGAGCGGAAGTCCAGCTTGGCCGATACGTCTTTGAGCGTGATGGCGATCTTCCGGAACTTGCCATCCAGAGCCGTATTGGTGGTGTAATACCCCATGATGTAGTAACTGGACATGGCCTTCTGCGCGTTGGCGATCCCCACGGTGAGGTCGTTCACGTCGAGCAGGGCCTTCCCGCCGGTGTCCGCCGCCAGGGCGTACAGCGTGTCCTGCGACCGCTGGAAGTTGTTCGACATCGCCATCTGAGAGCCGCCGGTGTACATGGCGTTTCCGCCCGGCGATCCACGCGTGGCGTCGCCCATGGGAGGCGTGGCCACCAGGCCGCGCGCGTCAATCGTGTACAGGTAGACATTGGCACGGATGGCGGCGTTGGTGGTGGCGCGCATCTGCGCCTGGTTGTCCACGCCGTTCAACCGCAGGCCGCTGGCGAAGTAGATGAGAGACTTCTTCTCGTTGAGGCTCCCCAGCATCTTGACGGCGGTCTCCAACGCGGCCAACTGGCGGTCGGTGTTAAAGAGGTTGAACTCGGCGTCGTCCTGGCCGAACGCCGCGCCGGTATCGGCGGCGCTATCGTCGCTCACGGTCTCGTCGAAGCCCTGGCCTTCTCCGGCTACCAGCGTGTTGATCACGGTATTGAGCGCATCGCGGTCGTCGGTGAAGTCGTGCAACACCTTTACGGAGCCGCCGGCAAACTCCATAATGGCCAGCAGGTCGGCCTTCGCCATCTGGGTGTTGATGAACTTCTGGGCCGCGCCCAGCGCGCGCAACTGGTCCGGAATCGGCATGGCGGTCATGTCGAGGTACAGCGCCATCAGGCGCCGGTCGCGGTACTTCAGGTTGCCGGGAGTCTCGGCCGCGATCTGGTTTTGCGTGAGCGGCGCGACCTTCTCCTTGTCCTTTTCCTTGCCGATCTCCGGCACTGCCGCTACGGCCTGCGGCGGCGCGGGTTCGGGAGCGAGGGTGTCTTCCTGCAACTGCTGGAATTGGAAGAAGGCGATGGTCTGCGGCACGCCATTCTCGGTGATGGTGAAATCCTTCGCGGTCAGCCCCTGGACCAGGTTGCCGCTCTTGTCTTTCACCGTCACATTCTCCACCACCAACTGGGTGATGCTGGTAAACTTCACGCCCCCGCCGGAGGTTGGCGGGTTCTGCACCGGCGGCTGCTGCTGGCCCCAAAGCAGGCTGAGAGACACCAGGACGATAATCGTTGTTCCGTGGCTTCGCATCATGTTTCAGAACCTCACTCGCAAAGTCGCCTGCAGGGTGCGCATAGTGTTGGCCGCCGTCGGCAGCCCGAACTGCGCGTTGCCCATGGTGGTATTCCAAGCGGCAAAAGTGACATGGTTGAGGGCGTTCATGGCATCGAACCGCAGATCGGTATTGACGCGCTCGCTCACGCGGAACGTTCGCTGCATCTGAGCGTTCAGCGTGAACTGGTTGGGACCGGTGATGGTGTTTCTTCCAGCGTTCCCAAACTGGCCCAGGGGCGGCGCGGTGAAGGCTGCGGGGTTCAAAAAGAGGCCGGAAGGCGCGGCGTAAAGCGGCGCGCCGGTGTATTCGGGCCGAAGCAGACCGCTCGCCCCGGTACCGGGCAGAGCCTGCGGATCAATCGGGGTCAGCGGCAAACCGGTGCCGGCGGTGATGGTTGTGGTGAAGGTCCAATCCTTGACGATGGCGCCTCTCCAGCCGTCCAGCAGGGTTCCTCCGGCCTTCCCCACGCCGGTGCTGTACTGTATAGAAGCGTTCAGCAGGTGGCGCTGGTCGAAACCCGAAAGCGCGCGTTCGGCGCTCAGATCGAGCCAGTTCTGCGCCACCACCGAGCCGCCGCTGGCCCTTCCGCCGAGCGCGGCGTCATCGATGGATTTGGAGAAGGTGTACTGGAGCGTGGCGGTGATGCCATTGTGGAGGCGGCGGCGCAGTTGCACGGAGCCGGACTCCCGGGTGGAGTTTCCATTCGACGTCAGGTACGCATACCCCGAGGGACACGCGGGACAGGGATTCACCGCGCCTTCCGGATAGGTATCCGGATAGAACACCTGGCGGGAGCGGGTCCCCTTGACGCCCAGGTAAGACACGTTCAACATCAGGGCGTGCGGCAGGTCGCGCTGCACGGAGAAATTCCAGTTCTGCGAATAACCGGCGAGAAAGTGCGGATCGAGGGCAAAGGTGTTGGTGAAGGTGTTAGGAGGCGCGTTGAACCCGTTCGCCAGGGTGAGTGGATTGCCCGGGGTGTTCTGCACGCTGAGCGACTTGGACAGCGGCGATTGCTGCGCCATTTGCGCGGCGATGCCCTGGTAGATCGAGGTGTCGTAGTAAATGCCGTAGCCGCCGCGAATCACCAGGGACGACGCCAGTATGGGATGCCACGCGAAGGCGATGCGCGGCTCGATTCCGTGTTTGTCGGGCTGAACCAGCGAATCGGGATACCGCTGCCCGGTGAGCGGGCCGACCGGGTCGCTGGCCAACACGGGGGCGATGGCCGAGTATCCGGGAGCGATATCCAGGTTCACCAGGCGGCCGTATTTTTCGACGATCGGGGAGCCGTATTCGTAGCGCACGCCGGCGTTCAAGGTGAAGCCCGAGTTGATTCTCCAGTCGTCGGTGAAATAGCCGTTCCACGACGTCGCGCGGAAATACTTGTCCGCGTTGCCGAAAGCCACGGAGCTGGTGTCGGGAATACCCAGCAGAAAGCCGGCGAAGTCGAGGCCCGTGGAGGCGCCCGTAAACGTGAAGGAGCCGCGCGGGTTCTGTTGGGACAGCGGGTTGAACTGCTGCCGGCGGACATCCACACCGAACTGGATGTTGTGCGACCGGTGGCTCCAGAAGGTGTTGTACAGGAACTGGGTGGTCTGGTTGCGCGCCAACGATTCCGCCGCGTCGGAAAGCGAGGCAATACCGCCCGTGAAGTTAAGGCTGGGAGGCCCCCAGTTCTGAGGCTCCTGATTGTTGCCGGTAATTCCGGCTTCACCCGAAACGTCCTCCCTGTTCGCGAAGTACGGCGTGGTGCGAACGGACTGGCGGCTGTATTCCAGCCGGAAGGTGCCGAACATGCGGTTGGTGAACCGGTGAGTCCAGTTGGCCTGGGCGTCGATCCCCTGGGTGGCGGTGGTGTCGGTGAAGGCGAACACGTTGGGGTTGGCCGTGTCGATGCGCTGAAAGGCGAAGGCGCCGAAGATCTGGTTCTTATTGTTGAGAGTCTTGGTGAGGCGCGATTGCAGGTTATCCTGATTACCGGTTCCCCCCAGCCCGACCTGGTAGTTGTAGCGCGAGTTCGCGGAGAAGTTCGGCAACGGGTAGAAGCGCAACAGGGAGGTGGCTTGGGGGCTGATCCTGCTTGGCGGAATCACATCGCCGGGGAAGGGTAATCCGGTTGTCGGATCGACAATCTGCAACGGCTGCCCGGTGGGGCTCGCGGTCTGCGAGAGATCTCCGTAACGTTCCAGCAGGGTAGGCATCTGGTAGGGTGTCGTGCTGGCGTTGCGGTTCCGCACCAACTGGTAGTTCACCACGAAGTTGGGGGTCTTCTGGGTCATGGCATGGCTGGGGAGCTTCAGCGGGCCGCCGTAGGACGCCATGGCCTGCAAGTGGTTGTATGCCGTCTTGGGCGTGTTCGCACCGTTCAGCGAGAACAGGCGGGCATCCAGCGCCGAGTTATCGAGAACCACTGCGAGGTTGCCGTTATATAAGGAGCGGAAGCCGCGGCGGTTGTTGCCGAACGCCGCGGATTGCGCGAACGGGGAAGCGGCGCCGTTGTTCACGCTGCCATTGATCAGGAAGCCATCGTTGTTGGTGGGGTTGGCCTCGCCGATGTCCCCGGCGGCGCCAGTGTCGGCCGGGGGTTTGGCGCCGTCGCCGGATGCGTTCAGGTCGGCTCTTTGAAAGGCCTGCGCGCCGTTAGGGGGAGCGGCGGGGGCGGCATTTTTGCCCTTGGCTTTCTTGTCCGGCTTGGCGGAGGGAGCGGCGTTGGGCTGCGGGGTGGACGGGGCCGCGGGTGCGGTGGGAACTGCTGTTGCGGACGGTGTGGCGGCCGGCGCGGGCGGAGGCGCGGAGGCTTTGATCTCGTCGAAGGGCAGCAGCTTCAATTCCCATTCTGCGACGGGTGCGCCCGCGGTGACGGCCACTTCCTGTTTGATCGGCGAAAAGCACAGCATCTCGACTTGAATCGTCCAGATGCCGTCCGCCAGGTCGGGAAACCCGTAGGCGCCTTGCTCGTCGGTGACCGCGGAGAACTTCTTATCGCCCTGGCTTACGGTGATGGAAACGCCGGGTATGGGCAATCCGCCGAATTTGACCTGTCCGCGGTGCTCCGCGGCGGCGAGCGAGAAAACGGCCAGGCAGGCGACGGTGGCGTATCGGAGATAATGGCAAACGCGCTTCCAAACCATGAAGATAAGACTCGTTTCCCGGCCCCGTTGTTCCCTCTTTGCCCTCCGTAGGGGCCTGTGTTTCCCTAATCGGCTGCTGTCTCCTGTTAATGACGAGATAGTGGGCGAAACCGTTCGAAATTCGCGAAATCCTGGTGGCGTGGGCTCCTCCCGAGCGCTGGGCTGTTTACTATGATAACGTTGGCCCAGAGCGATTTGTGACAGGGGCCTCCGTATAGATTGATGACGAACCTCGGCGTGGTTCTTTAGCGGCAAGGGGCACTGGTGCCACCGCATCTTTGGGGTATATATGTGTATTATTTTGTGATGGTTTAAGCTCCTTTGTTTCTTTAGATTGCGGAGACGGCTCAAAATTGGGTGACGCATGGGGAGGATGTTTTTCGCGCCATGCGTCACCCGGGTTTCCGGCGCCCGCCGCGCGCGCTTCCCTTTCCTGATTTCAAGGTAGCAGGAGAGTATGGCGGGGTGCGGCGGGGGCGGGAGGCAAGTGGTTTGGAATGAGTGAAAAGGTGGGTGAAAATAATGGCCGAAGGGCGGTGACTGGGTTATCGGGCCAATTCGAGTTGAGCGTGTTTTTAGCGTGAGCGATTTAGATTCAGTCGATTGGCCGGGTAAGGGAATTTGGATCGAATCCGTTCCCACTTGGTCCAGGCGAGGCGCTATGCTATGAATCTGCACCACAAAAGCTTTGAACGGGTCCACGGGGCCGATCCGGAGTCTGATGGCGCTGGTGACTAAAGAAAACCGTGCGAATGTCGATCAAGTTGCTTGGAAGAGTGCCATGCGGAGGTTTACGCTGCTGGAGCGTCCGCGGCTTGGGTAAATTCGTGGGGTAGTGAACGAGTACTTACGAGGCGTCCCCTGGGGCGGCCGGTCTCGGGAGGGAAGCGCCGTTCTGAGAGGAATGTGAATGGTCGATAAGCCGGTACGCCCGGAACATGTGGAGTCGTCTTCTCCCGATCTAAAGACGGAACTCCTCGCCCGCCTGCGGGACACCGTCCCCGAGGCCTTCGGTGAAGGAAAGCTCAATCTCGAAAAGCTCCGGGAATTTGCCGGGGACAGTGTTGCGAGTGGGCCGGAGCGTTTCTCCTTTAGCTGGGCTGGAAAGCGGGACTCGATGGCTCTGTTGCAGAATCCCACCCGTGCCACCCTGTTGCCCGTGGTCAGCGAAAGCGTTGATTTCGAGGCAGCCCAGCACGTCTTCATCGAAGGGGACAACCTGGAGGTACTCAAGCTGCTGTACCGCTCATATTTCGGGCGGGTGAGAATGATTTACATCGATCCTCCCTACAACACGGGGAGCGAGTTCATTTATCCGGACGATTTTTCTGACCCCCTGGACAACTACCTCAGACTCACCGGACAAAAGGACGGAAACGGAGATTACCAGAGCAGCAAGATTGAGAAGAGCGGGCGGATTCACTCCAACTGGCTGTCGATGATGTACCCTCGGCTTGCCGTAGCGCGCCAGTTGCTTCGGGATGACGGCGTAATTTTCGTGAGCATTGACGATCATGAGGTCCACAATTTAAGAAGCCTCCTCAACGAGGTGTTTGGGGAAGAGAACTTCGTTGCGACCGTGATTTGGCAAAAGGTGTTCGCTCCGAAAAACACGGCGCGTCAGTTCTCGGAGGATCACGATTATGTTGTGGTCTATGCGCGTAATGCCGCTACGTGGACACCGGTCCTTCTACCTCGAACCGAAGAGGCAAATGCACGCTACTCGAATCCGGATAATGACCCGCGCGGCGACTGGACCTCAGGCGATTTGACAGCGCGCAACTACTATTCCGAAGGTCTGTACGAGGTCACAAGCCCGAGCGGGAAGCAGTTCAAGCCGACCATGGGCACGTATTGGCGAGTCAAGAAAGAGAAGTTTCTGTCCCTCGATGCTGACAGGCGAGTTTGGTGGGGTGAGAATGGCAAAAACATGCCCCGCCTAAAGCGCTTCCTCAAGGATGTGAAGCCTGGAATCGTTCCACAAACATTGTGGAAGCACGAAGACGTCGGGCACACGCAAGAATCAAAGAAGGAGCTGCTTGAGTGTGTGAAGTACGGGAATACCGACAATGTTCTCGACTCAGTCAAGCCCACGCGATTGATCCAGAGAATGCTGACCATAGGTACAAGCCCAGAGAATGGCGATATCGTTCTGGATTTCTTTGCCGGCAGCAGCACGACGGGGCATGCCGTTTTGAAACAGAACCGTGAAGACGGGGGACGGCGGCGTTATGTTGGGGTCCAATTTCCCGAGCCTTTGCCCGTTCCAGAGTCCAGGCTTAAGACTTTGGGAGACGTGAGCAAAGAGCGGTTGCGAAGCGTAATTTCCAGGAAGGCAGAAGCTCCGCAAGCCGAACTAGATCTCAAGGACGAAATGCCGGAAGGATTCCGCGTGTTCAAACTTGCTGAATCGAACCTGAAGCGCTGGTCCGGAATCGCGTCCAAGGATCCAGAGGCATACGCTCAGGAGCTAATCAAGTTTGCGGACCCACTCATACCGGGCTGGGAATCGGAGGCTCTCATTTGGGAGGTCGCCTTGCGAGAGGGCTATAGCCTAACGTCCCGCGTCGAAAAGCTCCCGGCTGTGGATGGGCATACCTTCTGGCGAGTCATCGATTCCGATCGGGACCAATTCTTCTACGCCTGCCTTGATACGAGTCTCACGCTGGAGGCAGTCGCTCCGCTGGAACTGACCGGGGAAATTCTGTTAGTGTGCCGGGACCAGGCGCTCGATGACACGTTGGCCGCCAACCTCGCGCTCCAGTGCCGGCTCAAGGTGATTTGATGGCGATGGAATTCCGGTTCGACGCGACTCAGGAGTACCAACTCAAGGCGATCACTGCCGTCTCCGCCCTGCTCGACGGGCAACCCTACATTCGCAACGAGCTGGTGATACCGGAAAGCGGGTCTTTCGCCGTCGTTGCCAATCGGCTCGATCTCTCCGAGGCTGATCTGCTGAGCAATCTCCGCAAGGTGCAGGTGGATCAGGGGATCGAACAAGGAGTGGCGCTTGCACATATTGAAGAAAAGATAGAGGGGCTGACAGGCGAGCAACTGATCCGATTCGCCAACTTCTCCGTGGAGATGGAAACGGGGACGGGGAAAACCTATGTCTATTTGCGGACTGCGATCGAACTCTATCAGCGGTATGGGCTGCGGAAGTTTATCATCGTCGTCCCCTCAGTGGCGGTCAGAGAAGGAGTGTTGAAAACGCTGCAGGTGACAGGTAAGCACTTGGCGAGTCTTTACGCCAATCCGCCTTATCGTTATTACGTCTATGATTCAAGCCGGCTCGCCCAGATCCGCCAGTTCACGCTCTCAGACGGCATTGAGCTGATGGTGATGACTATCGATTCTTTCAACAAGGCGGCAAACGTGATCCGGCAGTACGCGGATGGCATGCAAGGGGAGCGTCCCATCCATCTGATCCAAACCACGCGACCGGTGCTGATTCTCGACGAACCCCAAAACATGGAGAGCGAGCGCAGTGTCGCGGCCCTAGCCGCGCTGCATCCGCTTTTTGCTCTCCGTTACAGCGCCACCCATCGCAACCCGTACAACGTGGTTTATCGCCTGACTCCTTTCGACGCCTACCGCGAGGGTCTCGTGAAACGGATCGAGGTGGCCTCGGTAGTTGAAGAGGACAGCGCCAACCGTCCCTATGTCCGCCTCGATGACATCACTGCGGAAGGGCGTTTGCTCAAAGCGTCAGTGGCCGTTCACCGGCTCATGAGCAAGGGAGCGATCAAGGAAAAGGTCATCACGATAAGGCCGGGCGACTCGCTCGCAGAAAAAACCAAACGTCCGGAATACGAGGGCTACGAGGTCGAGGAGATCAACTTCGGAAGTGGCTTCGTGCGGTTTGCCAACGGCGTCGAGGTTCAAAAAGGCGGCGCGATCGGTGCGGACCGCGAGGCCATCTTCGAAGCGCAAATTCGCTACACGATCGAAGAGCATTTGCGGAAGCAGGCGCGCCTCAAGAAAGAGGGGATCAAAGTCCTTTCGCTGTTCTTTATCGATAAGGTCGATAACTACGCACGCGATGATGGGATCATCAAACGACTCTTTAACCGTGCTTTTGATGAGGTCAAGGGACGCTACTCGGATTGGGCGAGCAAAGAGGCGCTGAAGGTGCAGGCGTCCTACTTCGCCACACGCAACCGGCGCGGAGGGACCACTGAAGCCATCGACACTAACGGCAAAGGCAAAGAAGACGAGGCGGCGTTCAATCTCATCATGCGCGACAAGGAGCGGCTCCTGTCTTTCGACGAGCCAGTCGCCTTTATCTTTTCCCATAGCGCTTTGCGCGAGGGCTGGGATAATCCGAACGTTTTTCAAATCTGCACGCTTCGTGAAGTGGGATCGGAAAGGGAACGGCGGCAGCAAGTGGGCCGCGGCGTCCGGCTCCCGGTGGATCAGACCGGAGAGCGCATCCACGATGAGAGGATCAATGTTCTGACGGTCGTGGCCAGCGAGAGCTACGAGAGATTCGTTTCCGGTCTCCAGAGCGAGATTGAAACGGAGTATGGAGCTGAGGGCGTGCCGCCGAAGCCACCAAACGCCCGGAACAAGGCGAAGGCGCATCTGAGGAAACACTATTTTCTCAAGCCCGAGTTTAAGGAATTGTGGGACCGGATCAAGCATCGGACGCGATATGCGGTAACCGTGGATACGGAGAGGCTCGTAGGATCGGTCCTGCCGGAGTTGGACGCCGCCACCATTCGAGCGCCAAGAATCGCTATCCGCAAGGCAGAAGTTGTCGCCACCATGAAGGACACGTTTGAGGCGATGGCGCAAAGCGGCGCGAGAACGGCTCTGGACCTGGCCGGACGATTTCCGTTGCCGAATCTCCTGGAGGTAATGGAGAGCCTCATGGAAAACACCTCCCCACCGATGCGCATCAGTCGGCGAACTCTATTGGAAATCTACAATAGGACTACTAACAAGAAAGCGGCAGTCGAGAACCCGCACGAGTTCGCCACGGTCGCGGTGGTCATCATTAAAGAGAGGCTCACCGATCAATTGGTTGATGGCGTGCAGTATGAGAAACTCGGCCAGTGGTATGAAATGAGCCAGTTCGAGCTTGAGTTGGAGACCTGGTCTGAATACCTGGTCAAGAGCGAGAGGCCGGACGGCTCGGAAGGCGCGTCGCTCTACGATGGTGTGTTTTGGGATTCGGTGACAATCGAGAAGCCCTTCATCGAGGCCTTGGAGCGTCGAAAAGATGTCCGGCTTTACTTTCGGCTCCCGGATTGGTTCTTGGTGAACACGCCCATCGGCCAATATAACCCGGACTGGGCCATCGTGATGGACAACCCGGAGGAGGAAGAGGGGAAACCTATCCTCTACTTGGTACGTGAGACCAAGGGCACTGGCCGGCTTTCGGACCTCCGTCCGCAAGAGCGACGGAAGATTCTTTGCGGCAAGCGGCATTTTGAGGGCGCGCTCGGGGTCAGCTACCGGGTGGTGACGACCGCGGCGGAATTGCCATAGGAGAAATCATCATGGGTGGATCAGATCTCACGCCCGGGTCCGGCACAGCACGCTCGGTACTGTGGCCTGGGCGAATCAGCAAGGATACCTGGGTTTGTTCGTCAGCTTGTGCCCTTCGACTCTCTCTGGCAAAGCGCCTCGGCATACGATTTGGCCGGATCTAACAGGATGCGAGCAGGTTGGGGCGGCAGAGGAGATGAGGTGCTGCACGATAATAGCGTGGCGGCAGGACCGGGACCGAGCCGTCCTATACTTAAGGGGGTTCGATGTCGGGGAAACCAAAGATGCCGCCGCCGGAAGCGGCGGTGCGAGCCGTAACGGATGCCGGATGACGGGCGAGACCTCGGGGATCACTTCAAAACCGGCCAACGGACCATCACCCTGGACGACTTGTTTTACCTTATCGGCTGGCGGTCTGGCAAGTCCAGTTTGCTCCAGTCCGGTCGTTAATCGTCAGACCTGAGATGCTGGGTGCATACCATCCCGCCATTCTGCAGAACCATATTCCAGTCTTCCCCTTCCTTCACCGCAAGGTGAGCTTTGAACATTAGATCAGTCCTTTGCGTTCTGCTGGCCACGCTCGCCACCGCCTCGCGAATCACATTCACCAGCTTGCGCCCCGCCTCATCGGTGTCGAACGCCGCCACGATCTCGGCGCCCTCCGGCAACCTGGCGATGGTCGCTTGGACCAGGCCCGCCTGACGCGAACTTGGTTTGCCGCCCAAGCTGGCATAGCGGGTCTGGTCCGCTGCATCCGGGAACAGCGCGGCGTGGGACAGCGCATCAATGGCGCTTTCGGCTAAGACCAGACGCCTGTCGTCCGGTCGGGCATGCGAGAACCACAGGCCCTTTTGGCCGCCAGCGGCAAAGCCGGTGAATCCCCGATTCTTGATTTCGTATCCGCACAGCCCCGCGGCGTCGAAATGGGGAAACACCGTGTTGCCGCGGGAGTCGATCCGCATGCAGCCTCGAAACCGCGGCGATAACAGCACGGCTGACGGCAAACAGCGCTCGCGCTCCAGATAGAGATACTGCTGTGCGTGGGCCATGCGGCGGTACGCGCATTCGACACGCATCCGATTCGTGCTGGTGGGCTCCAACGCGGGAAACTGCGGTGGGGTGGCAGACCTGCCGATCCAGGGCCGGAGGACCTGGCGCACCGCACCGAGGTTCAAATTCTGGCGTCGCTGCAGGAAATCGACAATGGTGCCGTTGTCCCGGTCATCCCTCACCGAGAAGAACACGTAATGGCCATTGTGGTTGCGCTTGACTACAATCTTGTCCCCGTCGCGCCGCAGCACCGTGCTTCCCCGCCAGCTCTCGCGCCGGTCCATCTCATAGCCGAGACTGACCGCAAACTGGCGCAGATCAACCTTCCGTTTGAAGGCATCGAGTTCGCTATCCCGATTCACAAGAACACCTTTTCTTTCCCTATTGCCCGTTTTTCTTTTCCGACTCCATGGAAGTTAATGGCTCTCTGCCGCCGTAGCCGCCGCCAGCTTGGTGCGCCAACTGCGCGGGCCGCACTTGAGCACGTGCCCGTGATGCAGCAGGCGGTCCAGCATAG
>Ga0209517_10001650_pt1 | contig 33272 bp, 31 predicted proteins | sample PeaSoiMetSII2010_FD_187695 | JGI IMG/M metagenome (GOLD analysis project Ga0209517, IMG submission 187695) | Peat soil microbial communities from Weissenstadt, Germany - SII-2010 (SPAdes) (version 2) | ecosystem: Environmental > Terrestrial > Soil > Wetlands > Peat | place: Germany... | reverse complement strand
TAGGTAAAAATCAAAAAACTCGAGTTCAGCACCTACGCACGGTGAAGCTGACCTCAGACACTCTACGTGTCTCTTGACAACGCCGACAAGGTTATAGATGGTGGCCCGCCCTTCGAAGTTGTTTGCGTACAGCACCACAACGGAGGGTGCCCCGTCCTCGCGTTCTTTGCAAGGGCGGGGGCAGCGATGCCGCCGGTGCAGGAGCGGTTCACTTTTGATGCCCACACCCGCGGTTCCCGCCCTTCGCCAACTGCTGTCTAGTCCCAATACATCCTTTACATTTCGTCCCGAGACATCCTTTACAGTTTTGGGTGTGGGTGGGACTCAGGGAGCCAGCGCTCGACGATCGTCGAGCGCTGGCTCCCTGAGTCGAGTTCCCGGATCAAGGTCGTGCAGTAGAACACCAACATTCGCTGTTCCACCTGCACCCGCTCCCCGGAAAGCGCTTTACTGACTTTCCACTTCCGCCCCTGGATGTCCGCCTGCCCATGACCGTCGAGTTTCAACACCCAGGCGCCGGAGGGATATTCCCAGCGCGGCGGATGCGGATCATAGCGCCGCGGACTGGGCCGCCAAAGCGTGGCCGGCGTCTGCAGCCCCAGCGCTTCATGGGGACGCACATGGTTGTGCTCCCAGCGATACGCATCAGCCAGGTTTGCGTTTTCTCTCGCGGCCACCCACGCCGTTGCAGGGCGCGCTGCAACGATCCGTGAAAGCGTTCCACCTTGCCCTGGGTTTGCGGATGTCGAATGCCGCTCCAGTGCAACCGGATTCCTTGCCGCATCAGCCACAGCGACAGATGGGTTTGTCCGGCGGGCGACTTCTGACTCCACCACGGCGTGCCGTGATCCATCAGCATCCCTTCCGGGAGCCCGCAGCGTTGAAAGGCTTCTTCCAACTGCTCGCGCACCGGTGCGCCGTGCGTGCTGCCGTTGTCTGCCAGAGCAATCAGGTAACGGCTATGATCGTCGAGCACCGGCAGCGGCCCCACTGGGTGGGGCCATCCCTTGGGCCCCTTGAAGTCCATCTGCCACAGTTCGTTGGGCTGAGCGCGCTCAAAGCGCTGCGTGGCTGGGCTGCGCCGTTCTTCTGCGCGCACCAGATCGTGACGAAGGAGAATGCGATGGATGGTGTTGCGCGGCAGCTCCACACCTTCCCGCGCCAGCACGACTCGCAACTTGCGCGCCCCCCAGTCCGGATAGCGCAAGCGTACCTCGACTACCTGCTGCTCCAACCCGGCCTCGGTGCGGCGGGGACTGGACCGCGGCCTGCGACTCTGTTCCGCAATCCCCCGCACACCCGAATCGTGGTAGCGTCGCAACCACAGGTATCCCTTAGGCCGTGAGATCTCGTACGCGGCACACAGAGCATTGAAAGGCCGCATCTTCTGCGTAGCCTCCACCACAAACCGTACCCGCTGTTCCTGAACATCCATCGTCTTCCATGCCATCCCGCTTCCACCCCCCCGGCGCGCTTTGCGCGCCGGAGTGTAAAGGATGTCTCGGGACAATGTGTAAAGGATGTCATGGGACTGAACAAAACTGCGCGAAGGACGGGGCACCCACAGTGTTGCCGCCGCCCGCGAGATCAAAGGCTGGGCCCCGTGATTCAGGCGTTTTCCCCAGGGAGCGCTTTGAACGCAAAGAGCTCCTCGCCCGGGATCAAGCGACTTGTTTGAACATCCTGAAAGCCTGCATGATGCAGCTGGCTGATGAGTTCGTGCTTGCTGGGCAGTCTCCCGCCAGTCAATGTTGCAGCACCCCAAAGATTGAGAATTTCCACCCCCAGGCTCCCTCCCTGACAACATGTGATCAGCAATAGAAAGCCGCCCGGCTTGATGAACTGCCTGATATGTTGGAGCAGCGAAACTCGACTCTCAACTGGGAAATAGTAGATATTGTTGTAAAGCGTGACGATGCTGAAACGCTCGTCCGGAGCCTTCAGCCGGATATCTCCTGCTTCGATTCTCACTCGCCCTTGCAGACCCCATTCTGAGATGTTCCGGCGAGCCGCATCGGCGACATTTGGCTGCAACTCCAAACCCAGGGCCACCAGAGACGGATTTCTGTTGGCAGCGTACTTGATGTAAAAACCGGAGCCACACCCGATCTCAAGCAGGCTGGCAACTCCGGTGGCTGGGAAGAATCGATCAATGGCCTCCGTTTGGAATGCTTCCATGAACCGCGATGACCTTGCGATGATCTCGCCATCCTGATCCTCGAGATTCCAAAGTTCCCCGTTGCGAAGTTTCCTGAGGGTCTGTGAGATCAAGCTGGAATGGAGTCCCGCCGCTTCCTGAAGCAAGGCCAGCGCCGCATCGTTCTGGGGCAACGCCAGTTTTTTGGCCAGCCCCTTGAGTGCGTAGCCCCTGGTATCCAATCCCAGGGAACCAAGCCGAACACCCAGACCCAGCCAAGCTTCCAGAGCTTCCCGAGCCTTGTCATTTGTGCAATAGACTTCAGCGAGCTGTTCAAAGCCTTTTGGCGCGTCTAGTAACAGCTCGAAAAGACCGCACTCTTTGGCTGCGACCAGGTAATTGAGTTGATAGAAGGGTTTAAGCAAAGCATTGCTGCCCGTCAACGCCGAGAGCTGATTATTCTTTATGAGCTTGAGAAACGGCTTGATTGACATGGTTCCTCTGAATCACCAAAATGGGTAAGCTTATGTGGATTGCTTGATCCCTTTATGAACAGAATATCCTCAAAGAGCCTCCGATTCGATCCTTAAGCGACAAGCAAGTTGTGCCTGGATCGTCGGCAACACTGGAAGCTATCGGAGCCGTCTCCATTGGCGATAAATCGCCATATCACTCATTGACCCTGATTGTGAGGCAAGATCCGTACGATTTCTAGAAACTCCCTTCCTCAGATACACTAGTCCCCTTCTCCTATGACCAAAACTCGTTGTGATCTCTGTTTCCTCCTGATTGTGTTGGGCGCGCTCACGCTCGCGCCCGGCCAGGCCCAGAACCAGCAACCCGCGCCGACGCCACCTCCATTTGCTGCGGTGCCGCAGACTTCGCAGGCGCAGCAGGAGAACTTCCCTCCTCAGTTGCTTGAGCAATTGGCGGCGATCAAGTCTGCGGCACTGGCAGACGACTACGCCTACCGGCAGGTCGCGCACCTGACCGAGAATATCGGCGCGCGGCCCAGTGGATCGTTGCAGGCCAAGGCAGCCGTCGACTACGTCGCCGAGGAGTTGCGCAAGATTGGGCTGGATGTGCACCTCGAGGAAGTGAAGGTGCCGCACTGGGTCCGCGGAGCCGAGACGGCGGAACTGGTCGAGTACGCGGGCCAAGCCTCCGGCACCGCGCAGAAAATCGTGCTCACGGCGCTGGGCGGAAGCACGTCCACACCGGCGGAGGGAATCACGGCGGATGTAGTCGTGGTCAACAACTTCGACGAACTGCATGCCCTGGGCCACGACAAGGTCGCCGGCAAGATCGTGTTCTTCAATGAAATCTTCGACAAGCAGAAAGCCGCCGGAGGCATGGCCTTCATGGCCTATGGAGAAGCGGTGCGTTATCGCGGTGCCGGGCCAAGAGAAGCCGCTGGGTTGGGAGCGGTGGCCGCATTGGTGCGCTCGGTGGGCAGTGCCGACTTCCGCCTGCCGCACACCGGCTGGAGTTTTCCAGCTGGAATTCCCGCAGGCGCCGTTACCGCGGAAGACGCCGACCTAATCGCGCATCTTTCCGCGCAAGGCAAAGTGCGCTTGCACCTGACGCTCACGCCGCAGAAGTTGCCAGACGCGACCGGCTTCAACGTGATCGCCGATCTGAAAGGCAGTGAGCATCCCGAACAAGTGGTCGTGGTCTCGGGACATCTCGATTCATGGGATCTTGGGACGGGCGCCATCGATGACGGCGCCGGAGTCGCGGTTGCGATGGAAGCGGCAGAGATCCTGCAGAAACTGCATCTCCGTCCCAAACGCACCCTGCGCGTGATTGCCTGGATGGACGAGGAGAGTGGTGGTGCCGGCAGCCAGACGTACACAAAAGACTACTCTTCGGAATTTCCTCACACGGTTGCTGCAATCGAGAGCGATGCGGGCGCGGCTCATCCGCTGGGCTTCGATGCCAAGATGACTGCGGCGGCTGCCGACGTCTTGCGGCCGGCCCTCACTGCTTTGCAGAGCATCGGCGCAAACGTGCTGCGCGAGAGCACGTACCCGCCGGGCGCCGACATCTCCGCAATGTCAGAAGCAGGCGTGCCGGCGCTTGGCATTCTCCAGGATGGCCGCACTTACTTCCACTATCATCACACCGCCGCCGACACGCTGGACAAAATCGTTCCCAGCGAGTTGCGCGAGAACGCAGCCGCGATGGCGGTTATAGGCTACGCGCTGGCCAGCATGAAAGATCCGCTGCCCCGGTAGGTGGTGTGACCTGCGTCACATCGAAGACGGTACGCCGCGACTAGGCTGTTAGGCGGTTGCAGAAGTTGTGTGCGGCCCGGGGCAGGTTGACGCATCTCAATTTCGGCGCTTATCATCTTCGTTTGGCCTAATGACCAGGGACGCCTCCGGGAAGGGGCGTCCTAAGACTTTGATACGACAATTTTGGAACGTGACCGAGTTGAAGTGACCTATGGATAAGAAGAAGCTGGAAGCATTCAAGAAACGCCTGGAGACGCGGCAGCAGGAATTGCGCCGCACCGTGAACCGCACGCAGGCCGACGGCCGATCGGCCGACGAGGACACCGCACAGGACATCGCCGACCGCGCCGCCAGTTCCTATACCAAGGAATTCTTGTTCAGCCAGAGCAACAACGACCGCCAGACTTTGCAGATGGTGGAGAAGGCCCTTGCCCGGATTCGTGAAGGCAGCTTCGGCGAATGCATCCACTGCGGTAAAGAGATCAACGCGAAGCGCCTCGAGGCCGTGCCCTGGACACGCCACTGCATCGAGTGCCAGGAAAAGCTGGAACAGGGATTGCTGGAGGAAGCTCCGCGGTAAGACGAGTTCAGTGTGAACGCGCCGCCGAGAAATCGGCGGCGTTTGTGTTTTCAGGACAGTGAGATCATGGGGACAACCGCCCTCGACTGTTCGCCGGGCGCAGCCCGGCCTGTTCAAACGGGCTTCAACTGAAACGGCAGTCTTCGCAGCCGTTGCCCCGATGCCGCGAAAATCGCATTCGCGACCGCTGGCGCGATCGGCGGCAGACCCGGCTCACCCATCCCACCGGGATCTTCCTTGCTGCTGACTAGATGCACCTCGATCGGCGGAGCTTCGTTGATTCGGATCGGATCGTAACCGTCAAAATTGGTTTGCTCGACAGCTCCGTTCTTGATCGTGATTTCATTTTTCAGCGCGGCGCTCAATCCAAAGATAATGGCGCCCTCGGTCTGCGACCGCACCGACTCCGGATTCACGATCTGCCCGCAATCCACCGCGGCCACGATGCGGTCAATCTTGAAGTCGCCACCTTTGACCGTGACTTCAGCCACTTCGGCAAAATAGCTCCCGAACGAGCAGAACGCCGCAATCCCTCGCCCCTGGCCCTTCGGCAACGGCCTGCCCCAACCCGCTTTCTCGGCGACAAGTTCCAGCACGCCGCGAAGTCGCGCCGCGTCCACGTCGTCATCGTTCTTCGGCTTCCAGTTTGCCGGTTTCACCAGCAGACTCTTGCGGAACTGCACCGGGTCCTGCCCAGCCGCGGCCGCAAGTTCGTCAATGAAACTCTCCACGGCAAAGCCGTTGAACGAGTTTTCGACCGACCGCCACCAGGCTCGCGGCACGGCACTCGACACGGGGTTGTACTCCAGCCGCACGTTCGGAATTGCATACGGCATTTGTTCGGCTCCCCCGACTTCCTGCCGTTCCGGCGGAGCGGTCGGGTCCCAATACCCGCGAATCGACGTCGACGCCAACGTGTGAAACCACGCTGCAGGACGCCCATTGGCATCTACCGCGCCTCGCATGCGATGGCACGACGCGGGCCGATAGAAGTCGTGCGTCATGTCGTCTTCCCGCGTCCACACTAACTGCACCGGCTTGCCCACGACCTTCGCGATCTGCGCCGCCTCCGCGGGAAAGTCGGCCATATACCGCCGCCCGAATGCGCCCCCCATCAGCGTCGTATGTACGACCACCTTGTCGGGCTTGAAGCCCAACACCTGCGCCACAGTTCCCTGCACCCAGTCCGGGGATTGCGTAGGGGCCCACACTTCCGCATCGCTCTGGCGCGCATGAACGGTGATATTCATCGGCTCCATGGTCGCATGCGCCAACAACGGCAGTTCGTACAGCGCCTCCACTTTCTTCGCGCCGTTTGAGAGCACCGAGTCGACGTCACCGTCGTTGCGCACACGCTTCCCAGGTTTTTCAGCTGCGGCACGCAAGGCCTGACGCATCCCATCGCTCGACTCGGAAACCGCCGCCCCGTGGTCCCACGTGATCTGCAGAGCTTCCCGCCCTTTCATCGCAGACCAGGTCGAGTCGGCGATCACCACGATTCCCCCGGCAGTGAACATCTCGCTCCCGAGCGCAGGAATCTCAAAAACATCGCGCACTCCCGGGACCGTCTTGGCTTTGGCCGCATCGAAACGCGCCACCTTGCCCCCAAACGTCGGACACCGCGCCACCACGGCAAACAACATCTCCGGCACTCGCACGTCGATGCCAAACTGCGCGGTGCCATTGACCTTCGACGGCACATCTACGCGCGCCACCGGATGACCAATCACTTCAAATTCCGATTCATCCTTGAGTTCCACTTTCTCAGGATCAGGAATCGGCAACTTCGACGCCGCTTCCACCAGTTCCCCATAACCGGCCTTGCGCGAAGATTTCGCGTGCAGCACACTTCCCTTCTTCGCTTCGCACTCGGCCGGTGGCACATTCCATTTCGCCGCCGCTGCCGTAATCATCAACTCGCGCACGGTCGCCCCAGCGCGACGCAGCGGCATGAAATTCTCCATGGTGCTGCCGCTTCCGCCTGTGCCCAGATGCGCGTAAAGATCCGGCCGCGTCTCCGCCTGCTCCACGCTGACCGAATTGAAGTCAACCTCGGCCTCCTCGGCGAGAATCATCGCCAGCCCGGTCTTGATTCCCTGCCCCATCTCCGATTTCGCCACGATCAGCGAGATATGTCCGTCCGGCTTCACGTGAACGTACGCGACAAAGGGATTCGGCGGAGCTTTCTTCGCCCCCGGATCCGACTCCTGACCATGCAGCAACGCTCCCGAGAACTGCACGCCGATCACGAGTGCTCCTGCCCCGGCGACGGCTCCTCCCACGACGAATTGTCGGCGGCTGATGGCCATGGTCATGCTCCTTTCCCGACGCTAGCACTGGCGCGAGAACTACTCGCGCGACGAATGGCGCGCCGAATCCGCTGATACATGCCGCACCGGCACAGATTCCCCACCATGGCGGCCTCGATCTGATCGTCGGTCGGCTTGAGAGTCTTCGCCAACAGCGCCGCAGCCGACATAATCTGACCGCACTGGCAGTAGCCGCACTGCGGCACCTGCTCAGCAATCCACGCCAACTGCACGGGATGGGTGTTGTCTGCCGAAAGGCCCTCGATCGTGGTGATCTTCTTAGTCCCCACGGAAGAGACGGGAGTCTGGCAGGACCGCACGGCCTCGCCATCGAGTTGAACCGTGCAAGCTCCGCACAGTCCCATGCCGCAGCCGTACTTCGTGCCGGTCATGTTCAGTTTGTCGCGTAGGACCCACAAGAGAGGAGTGTCGGGGGCGATCTCAACGTCATGCGGACTGTTGTTGATCACCAGGTGAATCGCTGCCATGGGAGAACTCCAGGAGCGGACGTTTTCGTGTTAGACGAGGCTACCGCAACAAGGTTTGCACGTGCAAGGTCGTGGCAACTCTTCCAGCGTATTGATCGCGGGGAAGGTATTCGTAGAGGCGTAGCATGCTACGTCTCTCTCACCACTTGCTGACATGCCTCTGCCGGCAAGAGACGCTGCAAGCAACGTCTCTACGGGGAGAGCCGATTGATCTGTCGGCAGGCTTATCTTTCTCTTAGTTCGCCGGTTTCTTCGATTCCTCTTCCGCCGCCTCCGCCCCGGGCATCAAGTTCTTCAGCGGAGCCTTGCGCCGCTCTTCGAGTTCCGGATGCGGTAGCGGCTTCCGCGGCAACATCTGGTCGCGCATGGCGGTGTTGTAGACGAAGATCGCCTCTACGACCGCAGCCTGGGCCAGATCATCTGGCTGCAAACGCTCGTACGTATCCTGATTGGAGTGGTGCGTGCGCGATCCATAATCGAGCATGTCCTGAATGAACTGGAATCCCGGCACGCCCACGGAGTCAAACGCTTCGTGATCGGTTCCGCCAGTATTCCGCATGGTCAGCGTGCTCACGCCCAAATCCTGCAAGGGCGCCATCCATTGCTGAAAAATGGGGCCGACCGCGGCGTTCTCCTGCAGGTAGATGCCGCGAACTTTTCCCGTGCCGTTGTCGAGGTTGAAGTATCCGGAAATTTTCTGCTGCTCCGGCTTCAGCTGAATCGGACCCGCGGGTTTGCGTAGGAAGTCCGGCAACTTCACCTGGTCGGGCGCGGTGGAGAGCGGCACATATCCGAAATGCTGCTTCACGTAGCCGTACGAGCCGAATTCGCCCTGCTCTTCCCCGGTCCACAGGCCGACGCGGATGGTGCGCCGCGGCTGCACGTGCAGTGCGTTCAGGATGCGCATGACTTCCATCGCGACGATGGTTCCCGCGCCGTTGTCGGTGGCGCCGGTTGCGGACGCCCACGAGTCCAAGTGACCGCCGACCATCACGACTTCATCTTTCAACTTTGGGTCGGTGCCGGGGATTTCGGCAATCGTGTCGAAGCCGTGCTCGTGGTCGCCGGTGAACTCGGTTTCGACATCCAGCTCCACACTGACTGGCACGTTCGCCTTGAGCAGCCGGTACACTCGCCCGTAACTCTCGATGGCCGTGACGACCACCGGAAGAGCCTCGGCGTGTTCGCGCTGGTAAGTAAACCATCCCATGCCGGATCCGCCATCGTCAAAGATCGTCCCGCCCGATCCGCCGTTATTGCGCCCATCGCGGCTTGGAATCACGATTGCCAAAGCGTGCTCGGCCGCGAAGAACTGTCCGGCCTTCTCGCGAAATTCGAGCTGGTGAATGAAATCCTGGAATCCTTGATCCGGCCCTCCTACGTGGACCGGATACTCGGCGGTCGTCTTTAGATTCGCGTCGTCTCTGCGCTCCCACAACGCCTTGTCCACCGGCTTCACGTCGCGCATGTCGCCGAAGAAGATAATTTTCCCTGACAGCTTGCCCTTGTACTTTTCCAGATCCTTCTCATCCTTCGCATTGACCCAAATTGCGCGCCCGTTCACTGGCCCCTTGCTCGACGGCGACCAAGGCAGCGCCTGCGCGATGAAAACCGCGGTGTCCGGCGCCGACATGCGAACCCAGGTGTTGAGCTGCCGCCAGCCCATGCCAAACTCTCCCCAATCCTCGAGGTGGGCGTTGCTGCATCCCATGGCGGCGAGCTGGTCGCGCGTCCACTCGTTGGCGCGCTTCAGGTTCGGAGACCCGGTCAGCCGCGGCCCGATCCCGTCCATCAGCGCGGACGCAAAGTCCATTACGTGCGAATGCGAAAGCCCCTCGTCTCGGATGCGCTGGTACATGGTGAGATCCAGATTTTCAGTCGCTGGCTGCGCCAGATCGTAAGAAGGCTTGCTGGCTTCGTCGGCTTTTGCGTCTTTGGATTTCTTATCAGCCGCAGATGCCCAGAATGGCAGGCATAGCAAGACGGCAAACGTGGAGATCAAGGATTTACGCGATGTCATTTCTAGTTCCTCTCAGAAACGGAAAGCAGAGTAGCAGATGCTGCCTGCGTTCCGAAAGACGAAACCGAAGAACTCCGGCTCGCAGACTGATGCGAACCTGTCGAAACAGACATCTGTTGTTATTGTCTGAAAATGAGTCTTGGACAAATTAAGGGCAGTGGGTCAGTCCGACCCGTGATCTGGTCGAGCCCCACTTTTGACCTCCCGTTTAGCCCCTGTTAGACTGCTGATTTGCCATATTAGTTCATCCAGCCATCGTCATTACTAGAAGGGAAGTCCGTGCGCGCAGAAACCCGCCATCAACTGAAACAGGATGCCTTCAGCCGTGTAACCATTGGGGCCGCCGAGAAAACGGCCCATTGGACGGTCGAACACCGGTCGACCGTGATCATCTCCGTGGCCGTGGTCGCCGTCGTGCTGGCTGCTGTGATTGGGGGTTGGTACTACCTCAGCACACAGGATGAAAAGGCCAGTCTGGAGCTGTCTCAGGCGGTTCGCACCATGGACACGCCTCTGCGTCCCGCAGGCACACCAGCCCAGCCGGATATACCCAGTTTTACCTCCGCGAAAGAGCGTACCGAGGCTGCCAAGAAGCTGTTTCAGGCGATTGTGGACAAGTATCCTCACACCCGCACCGCTGACATGGCGCACTATTTTCTGGGTGTGACCGCATCCAATCTGTCTGACAACACCGCTGCCGAACGCCATTTCAAAGACGTCGCTTCTTCGGGAAGCCGAGATCTGTCGGCGGTAGCCAAGTCTGCCCTGGCTTCGCTCTACGGCCAGACTAACCGCACGAAAGAAGCCGCCGCTCTCTATCAGGAATTGATCAACAAGCCGACGGCGTCGGTCAGCAAAGTAACGGCGCAGTTGCAGTTGGCCGAACTCTACCAGAACTCCAACCAGCCCCTCGACGCCAAACGGATCTACGAACAGGTCAAAAAAGACAATCCGGGCAACGAGGCTGGGCAGTTGGCCACGCAGAAACTGGCAGAACTAAAGTAGATAGGGGCAAGGGTCACAGGTCAGGGTTTCGGTCGCCCCAACGCCCAAGATCGCTACTCCCAGTCCTCTAGCCCCTAACCCCTGCTCCCTAGCCCCTGATACCATGTTGTCCGGTTAGCAAACTCACCACTGGACTGACATGGCCGACATCACACTCCGCGTTAACGGCAGCGAAAGGAAAGTCAGCGTCTCTCCCGAGACGCCTCTACTCTGGGTTCTCCGCGACACTCTCGAACTCACAGGAACGAAGTTTGGCTGCGGCGCAGGTTTGTGCGGCGCGTGCACGGTGCACGTCGATGGGAATCCGATTCGCTCCTGCTCGACTCCGGTTTCGCAAGTCGTGGGCAAGAGCGTAACCACGATCGAGGGGCTCGGAGCGAACGGTCTGCACGTGCTACAACAGGCCTGGATCGCCGAGGAAGTCCCGCAGTGCGGCTACTGCCAGACGGGACAGATCATGTCGGCCGCCGCGCTGCTCGCGAAAACGCCGAGCCCGACCGATGAACAGATCAACGAGGCGATGAACGGAAACCTCTGCCGCTGCGGTACGTATGAGCGGATTCGCAAAGCGATCCATCGCGCCGCCGGCAACGGAGGTTCGCGATGAGCCCACTTTCCCGCCGTGAATTCGTTGCTGCCGGCGCGGCGGCCGGAGCTGGCTTGGTCATCGGCTTTTACCTGCCGCACGGAAGCGGTTCGCCGAAGGAAATTTTTTCTCCTAACGCATATCTGCGCATCACTCCCGACAATAAAATCACAATCGTGGTCGCACGCTCCGAGATGGGCCAAGGCGTGCGCACCGCGCTGCCCATGATCCTCGCCGAGGAACTTGAGGGCGACTGGAAGCAGATCGAGATCGAGCAAGCCGGAGCGAGCACGCTCTTCGGCGATCAGACCACGGGAGGAAGCGCCAGCATCCGCACCACGTGGGACCCGATGCGCAAGGCCGGAGCCGCGGCGCGCGAGATGCTGATTTCCGCCGCAGCCCTAACGTGGAACGTTCCGCGATCTTCGTGCACGGCGGAGAGCAGCCACATCAAACATGCAGCTTCGGGGCGCAGCTTGAGTTATGGAGAACTTGTCGGCAAAGCTGCGACCTTGCCCATTCCGACCGACGTGCCGCTGAAGCAGAGCAAAGATTACAAGATCGTCGGCCAGCGTCTGCCACGGGTGGACTCGCTCGCCAAGGTGAAAGGCGAAGCCGTGTTCGGCATCGACTTCCGTTTACCTGGAATGAAGTTCGCTTTGCTCTCGCGCTGCCCGGTGATTGGTGGGAAAGTGTCGACCTTCGACGACAAGGAATCGAAGAAAATCTCCGGCGTGAGTTACGTGGGCAAGATCGGCGAATCGGCCGTCGCGGTGGGCGCCGACAGCGTTTGGGGCGCGATGGAAGGCCGCCGCGTGCTGAACGTCACGTGGGACGAGGGACCGAACAAGGATCTGAACACCGCAGCTGCGATAGCGTCGCTGAAGCAGGCCGCGTCGAAAAAGGGTGCGAGCTTGTTTTCGGCGGGCGACCCGGCGAAAGCCTCCGGACGCCGCATTTCCGCCGAATACGAATTGCCTTTCATGGCCCACGCGCCCATGGAGCCGGGAAATTGCACGGCGCACTATCAAGGGACGAAGTGCGAATTGTGGGCGCCGACTCAAGTTCCGCAGGATTGCCGCGACTCGGTGGCGACGGCCGTTGGTCTCGACCCGGATCAAGTGAAAGTCAACGTCACGCTGATGGGTGGGGGCTTCGGTCGCCGCCTCGAGCACGACTACGCGGTGGAAGCGGCGCTTGTGTCGAAGGCGATCAACGCTCCGGTGAAGGTCGTCTGGACGCGCGAAGACGACATGCGTTTTTCGACTTACCGTCCCGCCAGCTTCCATCAAGTCTCCGCCACACTCGACTCATCCGGATTTCCTATCGCACTGACGCACACCATTTTCGCGCCTTCGATAAGTGGACAAAAAGGCCAGCCCACACCCGGCAACGTCGATCCCGACCTCCCGGACGAAGCCGGCCCCGTTTATGGGATTCCCAACTATTCGATCACGTATGTGCTGACCGAAACTCCCGTGCCTCTCGGTTGGATGCGATCGGTCTATGCGTTGCAAGCAGGGTTCGCACTCGAAAGTTTCATCGATGAACTCGCAACCGCCGCGGGCAAAGATCCGCTGCAGTACAGACTGCATCTGCTCGAGAAAGATCAGGATCTGCAATACTTCACGACCACTTGGAAAACAGCCCGTATGCGTGGCGTACTGCGACTTGCCGCCGAGAAAGCGGGATGGGACAAACCGCTGCCCGCCGGACACTATCGAGGTATCGCGTGCTTCGGCTGTTTCGCCTCGTACATGGCTGAAGTGGTCGAGATCACGATGGAGAACGATCAGCCTCTCGTGCACCGGGTCGTAGCGGTCGTCGACTGCGGTCAAGTCGTGAACCCAAGCATTCTCGAGCAGCAGATTCAGGGCGGAATCGTCTACGGGTTGGCGAACGCGCTGCGTGCGAAGATCACGATTGAGAAAGGCCGCGTGGTGCAGGGCAATTTTGACGACTACGCTCCGCTGCGCCTGGACGAAACTCCCGCGGTCGAGGTCTACGCCGTGCCGAGCACGGAGTCTCCCACGGGGATCGGCGAGCCGTCAGTGCCGCCGATTGCGCCGGCGCTGTGCAACGCGATTTACGCCGCAACGAAGAAAAGAATCCGCGCGCTGCCGATTCTGAGCTAGTGATGGTGTCGCAAAATCTGCATAAGCCACATTGTCATCCTGAGCGAAGCGAAGGACCTATGTACTCGCCCGTCAACTGCACAGGTCCTTCGCTTCGCTCAGGATGACAATGCTCACGGCTCGAAACTATTATTGAGGAGTCGCACATGATCCGCAAGTGGATCGCAGTACTTCCATTTCTCGCTTTCCTGCCGTTGGCGTTGGCTCAAACTGCAGCACTCTCCTCGGTTCCTGCGGCTCGCCTGGCACACATTCGCCATGGCATCAACCTGAGCGAGTGGTTCGCGCAGGTCTACGATCCTAAGGGATACACGAAAGAACATTTTCAGAACTGGACCACTTCCGCCGACATTGCACTGATCAAGTCCGCTGGCTTCGATCACGTGCGGCTCAGCGTGAATCCGCAGCCCATGATGGATGCAGGGCGCCGCCGTGGTGGCAGCGAAGAATATTTCGGCTATCTCGACGCCGCAGTCAAAATGATTCTGGATGCAGGGCTGGCTGTCGAACTCGACATACATCCCGATTCCGACTTCAAGACCCACCTGGCGAAAGAAGACGACTTCGTCGAACACTTCGCCGACTTCTGGAGCACGGTCGCGCAGCACTATTCTTCGTGGGACCCAGACCGCGTGTTCTTCGAGATTCTGAACGAACCGGAAATGCGAGACGCCTATCGCTGGTATGGGGTGGAGGCGAAGTTGGCAGCGGCCATCCGGCGGGCTGCGCCCACGCATACCATCATCGCCTCAGGCGCACGCTGGGATGACGATGACGACATGGTTTTCCTCGAGCCTCTTCCTGACCCCAACGTCATCTACGTATTCCATTTCTACGAACCGCACATCTTCACGCATCAGGGTGCGACCTGGGGAGCGTACTACTGGCACTGGCTGAGGGACCTGCACTATCCTTCGTCGCCGGAGAACGCGGCGCAGGTCGCGACACTCGTTCCCGAGGCGCGTGATCGTCTGCAGGTGATCCGCTACGGACAGGATCACTGGGACGCGTCGCGCATTGAAGCGGAAATCAATCAGGCTGCCGACTGGGCCAGGCAACGCGGCGTGCCGCTGATCTGCAATGAATTCGGAGTGTACAGGACATTCTCCGATCCGCGGGACCGCGCCGCGTGGATCACCGATGTGCGCACGTCGCTCGAGCGCCACAACATCGGCTGGGCCATGTGGGATTACTCTGGCAGCTTCGGCGTGGTCACAAACAGAGAAACGAAGGCCAAGCTGGACGAAGTCACCGTGCGCGCCCTCGGGTTAACGATGCCGACGGGGCGATGATTCTCGGCCTTCACTGAGCAGCCTGCGACCGCATGTCTTGGGCGAAGTTCTGAAATGCCGCCAGATCCTCGGCCGGACCGGATCGCAAATCGTTCTTTCTTCGGAGCGCATCCTGAGCCGCAGTTTCAGCCGTCCAGTACTTCAAGAAGACGCCCTCACGCAGATACCTGATCTCCTGCAAAGTGGAGTCCGAAGCGCCCGCGTACTTATCCACTTGCTGAAGAAAGAAATCAAAAAGCGGCTTGGGTAGCTCGAAGCTATCCGGCACGTCGCGGCGCTTGTACTCGAAGATCGTCTTCTGATGCCACGCGTTGAACTTCTTCGTGCCGAACGAATCAGTTACATCAAGAAATATCTGCGAAGTCGGGACAATCACGCGAACCTCGGCGCCGTCCTTCGGATGCAGCACCCACACGGCGACCGTATGATTCGGGTACGGCCAGAACAGTCCCACACCTCGCACGCCGGCACGCTCCACCAGGAACGCATAAAGAGCGGAGAGTTCATCGCACTCCGCAGACGCCGTCGAAGCGACCGGCGAGACGACTCTCATGCTCTTCCACTGTCTCCAGACCCTGTCAGAGTTCGGCGGCATGTCGGTGATGGTCCAATGCATGTTCCAGAAGCCTGCGTCCCGCGCCGCTTCGTAGAGCAGCCGCACAATGACAAAGTCGGAATAGCGGATGCTGCCGGGCGCAATCTTGTAAGCAGACGTAAACGACTGGAAGCTGAGGCGCATTCCCGAACTACTCTCCAGCGTCTTCGCTTTGGCACGAACCTCGCTGACCAGACGTGCCACCGTCGTTCCTGCTGTCCGAGAGGCCGGCTCCTGAGGGTCAGGACCAGCCGCCGACAAACTGACGGCCATCATTACGACGAACGCACTGAGCAAACGAAATGAGCGTCGCAGTCGCACGGACAAATCATATCTACCGGCGCTCGAAATGCCAGGGGAATCGAGCTGCCCGAATATATTCTCTTCGCGGAAACTTAACTCGCGGCGCTGGTGTCTAATGAAGAATCACCGGGGTCCCTGAGTCTCTCGCGCCAACTGTCCGGACACTTCACCTCGCGAGGACGCAAACGATTGAGGCTCTGCGGCTCGGGGACTAGTGGCCGTTGCCGGCCCGGCTGCTACCGATTCTCTGCTCAAATCGTCTACTTGTTCGAGTCTTGAAACAAATTGCCAGCAGAGCTAGACGTTACATCCCCAGATGATTACTCGACGAGAAGCAGTTCGCCTGTTCGGTGCGACCGCAGCCGGGGCTTGGTTTGTGGCCGCGTCGCTAAGTCTCGATTCTTCGCTTGCACCCATGGCCTTCGCGGCGGCAAAGGATGAGTCCGCTCCTCCGCTCGCTCCGGGCTCTCCCATGTCGCGGGAGAGGACCGCCCTCATCGACGCGTTCAGGAAACAATCCGATGGGCTGGAGAAGAAGTTCGAGACGCACACGCACAAGGGCGAATGGACGATGCCCTATCGCTTGTTCCGACCAGAGACAACTGGGAAGGCGCCGTTGGTGGTATATCTGCACGGCAGCGGCGGGCAGGGCGACGACAACTTGAAACAGTTGGGCCTGGGCAATATTTTCGGTACGCGCGTCTGGTTGCTCCCCGAGAATCAAAAGAAGTTCCCCTGCTACGTCGTCATGCCGCAGACCGACCGCGGATGGGTTCGCTACGACCCCGCAAAATTGGAGAATGGGTTGTACGAAATGGTGCCTGGGCTAGGGCAGGGCGCGGGCAGGGCTCTCGACATAGTCGACGCGCTGCGCCACGAGTTCCCCATCGATGAACGGCGCATCTACGTCATGGGTCAATCCATGGGTGGCGCGGGCACATGGAATGTGATCACGAATCGTCCTCAGTTCTTTGCCGCCGCTGCGATCTGCTGTGGAAGTATTTCGAAGGACGATGGCACCGGCTCGATTGAAACCCCAGTGTGGAATTTCCACGGAGACTCCGACCAGACTGTCCCGGTGTCGGTGTCGCGTGACCGCATCGCGGCCAGACGGAAAGCAGGCGGCCACCCGCTCTACACCGAATACGCTGGAGTCGATCACAACGTCTGGGAGTGGGCTTTCACCGAACCAGCACTGGTGACCTGGTTGTTCTCGCAACGGCGTGGCTAAGTGATTCGGCTCGAAGCTGACGCGCCGGATTCTAGATGGCGCCCAGCCACTTCACCGGAAAGCGGGCCGCGAGCGCGTTGGCCATGCGCTCGTCGGCGGTGATCAGGTCTGTTTTGGACTGAACCGCCAACGCAACGTACAGGCAGTCGTAAACAGCGCGGTCGTGCGCGAAGGCAATTCTTAGAGCTTCTGGCAGCAAGACGAGGGACGCCACCGTCGCGAAATCGCGCGCCTTCATGTCGGCCGCGACCGCCTCGGCTTCGTCCTGACGCCATCTGCGTTGCCGCGTGCCCTTCCACAAGACGTCTCCGAGTTCAGCCCAGAACACATCGGGGACGATGAACTCGACTTCGCCTCCGACATAACGCTTCAGCAATCGCAGGGACGCATCGGTGAACGGCTCTCGCGCCGACGGAATCGCCCACTTCACGGCAACGCTGGCATCAAGCACCAACGTGTTCAACGCTCGCGGTCCTCGCGAATCATCTCCTCGGCCGAGGGGAACGGCCCGGGGGTTAGCGGAGGCTTGGCCCGGAGTTCAGCCAGCCGGTCGTAAAACTCCTGGCGGCGTTTCAGCTCTGCCGCCGTCGGAATGTTCTGCTCCAGAAGCGAAATCACCTCTGCCGCAATCGACTTGCGATTGGCGCGGGCCCGCTTGCGCAGAGCTTTGTAGATTTCGTCGGGGACGTTTTCCACGTAGAGGGTCGCCATAGGAGTCGCCTATGAACATTCTAGCACCTTCATAGGCAGCCAGCTTCACCCCATCGGGCAGACGGAATAGATACCGAAAAAGACTGATCTTTGCTGGTGGGCTGCGATCAGAGCAGGGCCTAGGAGAACGGGTATTACGCCGCCTTCGACAGAGTTTCCATGACCTGAGGAACTATCTTCTCGACGCTCTCTTCCTCACCACTAAGAAGCTTAATAGTCTCCTGAGACAGGTCTTGCACCAGTTGTAGCGGCCTGTTTCCCCACTCCTCGACCTTGGTGATGATTGCGAAGCGCTTCCACTGACCGTACGGAGAGAGTTGCTCCGTGTCGAGGACTAGGAAGCCATATCGTTCCGCCTGCGCCAGGGGACTGTGCGAGGGGGCAAGAACTTGAACCGCAACAGTGTTGGTCCTGTCTGCGTCCTCCGGGAAGCTAACGAAATCGAAGCTGTGACGTGCCTTCATGCCTTTTACTGTGACACTCCTTCTTATCTCCCTAACGTATCTCGGCTTCCATTGCGTCAGTGAGCGCTGGACTCGTGTCTTTATAGGGTCCTCCTCAATGACAGGTTTGTGGGAAGCCACTTCGACGGTCGCCATCGCGGAGCATTGCCCAACCGCAAGAACCGCATCGTGGATCTCGGATTCCTTGCACGCGACTTCGAAAGTACCCGCCAGGTAGTTGACTCCAAGCCGCTTGGCAACCTCTTCAAACAGGTCAGCCTTGTGCTCGTTGATGTGAATACCTTGGGCGAACAGATGCGACGTTGTAATGCCCGCGTCGTGCACACGGTACGATTCACCCAGCATCTTCTCAACGAATACATCGGTTGTTCTGTCGTCGAGACCCTTGATGGGTAGAGAGAAAACACACTGATCCATTACGGTTGAGACAACAATCTCGTCACTCAGACGGCGGATCAGCGCCTCTCTGATCTGAGAACAAGTTGTAGTTTCCATGGTCGACCCCGCTTAACGTTATGTTCATTTCCTTTAGCGTTCTAATGAGAAAATCCGTTCTGCCTGATGATTGTTCAAGAGCGTTCGTTGGCCACCGTTGGCTGTCAGCGGATTGCTTTCTCGGATCGAACCTGTGCCGGTGCCAGCCATGCTGCTTGTTGCCATCCGGGTCGCAGTAGCTGCTGTGCCAGTCAATACCGTCAATTCTGATTTGATGCAACTTTAGCGCTATCGACCAACTAATCATCAGTGGCCCCTTGCAGCTGATGTTCAATTTCAGTGTCACGACATGCTCGGTGTGGAGCTCGTCGGTGACGGTCTCTTCCCAGTCGTAGTCGAATTCGCCGTTTTCATCGTTCAGCGTGCGCTCGATCTCATCGCGGCTAATGTCGATATATTTCTTCGTCGCGACGATTATTGGACCGAGAAAGAACTTGTCTGACATAAGACGGAGGGCAGAACATCATACGTCTACCGTCTGATCCTGGGCAAATTATCTGCAGCTTCTGATCGGGAGGGGCCCTTTCCTTGACACCTCCTCCCCTTCCCCTTTATCCTAACTCTTGCTCCTTGCGGTACTTACGCCTCTTGGCGTGCTTCCGCGGGCCTGGGATTGACAGTAGGTGAGCAGCCCCGGGTTGGCGACATCGGCGCGGAGGTTTCGCAATGTTCCTGGACATCAAAGAATTGGAACGCCAGCCTCGCGATTTTGAGGAGGAGTTTCAGCCCGATGTCATCGACCTGGGAGGCGAAGCCCGCCAGCGCACGCCGCTGAAAGCCGCCGGGCGCGCCGAGGTGGTCGAAGAGCATCACGGCAAGCATCAGATAATCAAGGACATACGCCTGCGGGGGCGTCTGTCGACCGGGCTCGAATTGCAGTGCGCCCGCTGCGTTGAGCCGGTGGCGCAAGATATAGTCCGCGAGTTCGAATTGCTTTACCGCCCGCTCGGGGCCGACGCCGGCCGCGATGAGCTGTCAGTGACCGACGCCGAAGCCGAGATCGGCTATTATCAGGGCGAGGGAATTCTGCTCGAAGACGTTTTGCGCGAGCAGGTGCTGCTGGCCTTGCCTTTGAAGATCACTTGCCGCGAAGACTGCAAGGGCCTGTGTCTGCACTGCGGCAAGAATCTAAACCAGGAACAGTGTTCCTGCAGCGTCTCCATGGAAGATCCGCGGTGGGCAGCGCTGAAAGATCTTCGCAGCAGACTGGAACACTGAGTTGGAAGTCAAAACCCCCGCCCTGTCGCACACAACGCGACAAGGACGGGGCACCCAAAGGAATTCAATACCATGCCTAATCCAAAACGGCGACACTCCCAGAAACGTACTTCTACCCGGCGCGCCCACGACGCACTGAAAGGCCATTCACTATCCGAATGCCCCAACTGTCATGAGAAGAAAATGCCGCACCGCGCTTGCCCCAAGTGCGGTTACTATAAGGGACGCGAAGTTCTCGACGTCAAAGAAGCCAGCTAACTCATAGACACCATGCCTAGCGTGATTGCGCTGGATGCGATGGGTTCCGACCGTGCGCCCAAACCTGAGATTGAGGGCGCCATACAAGCATCACGCCAATACGGCGTGCGCGTGCTGCTGGTCGGCCCGGAAGCCGAGGTCAGGGCGGAATTGGATCGCCACCGCGCGGCCGGGCGCCTGCCCATCGAAATCGTCCACGCCAGCGAATACATCACCATGGAAGACAAGGTGGAGGCGATCCGCGCCAAGCGCGATTCCTCCATGCGCGTCGGCCTGCGCCTGGTGCGTGAGGGACAGGCCAACGGATTCGTCACCGCCGGCAACACCGGCGCAGCCATGGCCACGGCGAAAGTCGTGCTGGGCGCGGTTCCGGGCGTTGATCGTCCCGCGCTGGCTGCCGTATTTCCTACCGCGCCGGGCCCGGCGGCCATGCTGCTCGACGTTGGCGCCAATGTCGACTGCACGCCCCAGAATCTCGAACAATTCGCCGTGATGGGCGACATTTATTTTCGTGCCATGTTCGGGAAAAAAGCTGGGACGCCGGGACCGCGCGTCGGATTGCTCTCCATCGGCGAAGAGGAAAGCAAGGGCAACGACCTCACCCGCGAAGCGTTCCAGTTACTGAAGCAGCTTCCGCTGAACTTTGTCGGCAACGTGGAAGGCCGCGACCTCTACAACGGCAAGGTGGACGTTATCGTGGCCGACGGCTTTGTCGGGAACGTCGCGCTGAAGATTTCCGAAGGCGTAGCCAATCTGGTTCGCACCGCGTTGAAAGAATCACTCAAGGCGACCATCACGCGGCAAGTGGGAGCGTTACTCTCGCGCAGCGCCTTCACCGATTTCAAAAAGCGCCTTGACCACACCGAATACGGCGGCGCGCCGTTGCTGGGCGTGAAGGGTGTCTGCATCATCACGCACGGCTCGTCGAACGCGAACGCGATGAAGAATGCGGTGCGTGTGGCGTCCGAGTTCTCCAAGCGCGGAATTAACGACTCCATTGAGCGCGGCCTGGCCGCGCTGCGGCCTGCCGCAGTCGCCAGCACTGTTTGACTCTTGCAGCCGCTCTCATGCTTTGTCATCCTGAGTGAAGCGAAGGATCTGTGCAATTGATCGCGCCAAGCTGCATAGGTCCCTTCGGCTTCGCTCAGGGCAGGTCCTTCGCGCAAAAGACGCGCTCAGGATGACAACATTTTTATAGAACTTCATGACTAACTCACACGCACTCGCGTTCCTCTTCCCTGGTCAGGGCTCCCAGACGGTCGGTATGGGCAAAGACTTGGCTGGAAAATTCCCCATCGCCCGCCAGACGTTCGAAGAAGCTGACGAAGCGCTCGGCTATAAGCTCTCGCAGCTCTGTTTCGACGGGCCCGAGGACCAGCTTCGCCTGACCGAGATCACGCAGCCCGCGATTCTAACGGTGTCGGTAGCCGCACTGCGCGTCCTAGAAACCCGCGCTCCCAGGCCGAGCTACGTCGCCGGCCACAGCCTGGGCGAATACTCCGCCCACGTCGCCTCAGGAACGATTACCTTCGCCGACGCCGTCCGCACCGTGCGCAACCGCGGCAAGTACATGCAGGAAGCCGTGCCCGTCGGCGTGGGCGCGATGGCGGCGATCCTAGGAATGGATTACGAAAAAGTCGCCGCGGTCTGCCATGACGCCGCGCAAGGTGAAGTCTGTTCGCCCGCCAACATCAATTCGCCGGAACAGATCGTCATCTCAGGTAATACCGCCGCGGTCGAGCGCGCAGCCAAGCTGGCTGACGAGCGTGGCGCCAAGCGCGCCAAGCTCTTGCCGGTGAGCGCACCCTTCCATTGTTCGCTGATGAAGCCCGCGCAAGACCGCCTGGAGTCGGACCTCAACGCGCTCAAGATGCAAAAACCGGTCTACCCCGTCGCTTGTAACGTAGAAGCCGCCCTGGTCACCGACAATCTCCGTTCCCGCGATACGCTCGTGCAACAGGTCACCGGCTCGGTGAAGTGGGATCAATGCATGCGCCTGCTGATTGGGAAGGGCGTGCAGACATTCGTGGAAGTTGGACCGGGCAAAGTCCTCTGCGGACTGATGCGTCAGATTGACCGCTCCAAAACCGCCTTGAATGTCAGCGATGACGCGACGTTATCGAAGACCTTGGAGTTGCTTGCGCAGGCATCCTCTTAGAGCAGTTCCGGCCCGGAACGAGCGCCCTCAATGCGGATTGCTTGCAAGGAACAACCATATCAACATGAGGCAACTACTGCTGACACCGATGGCTCCCCTGAGACGAACCGTTCCTTGAGCCCGCCGCAGTCCTACCAGGGAGCACACGAGAGCGCCGATGCAGAGACGCACATTCATCAACCCGAGCTTGGCCGGCGACAGATTCTGCGCTATCGATCTTGCCCCGGCACTGTAGTCCTCGAGGATCATGACAGCGAATACTGTGACCCACATGAAAGTGGTAAGGGAGATCAGCGCCATTCCCGCACGCATTTGAAATATGTCCTTGCTCACGGAACGATCGAGCGCGACATATTGGAGGCACGCTCTCAGCAGTAGCGACAGCGGCACCCCAAACAACGCGGCGACAAAAACCAGTTCCCCAAATTTCATTGCAAATGTTGCTTAGCGAAACACCAACTCGCAAGGCGGAAAGCTGAGCGTCTTGTCGGACTTCTCCACCCAGACCTGCGCATGTTGCGCGCGGTCGTTGACCACAACATCTACGACAATTCCGCTCCCGCTCCCATGCTCACCACTCATCTGGGGGCACGGGCTTGCGCCGTATACCTTTTGGGTCTTGATAAGGCCCCACTCTCCGCCGGGGCCCCAGTCACGGTAGAACTCGTTGAACGGATATTTCGGGTGCTCTCCCGGATGCTGCTGCCACTGCGGATCGTGCATCCAAATGCCGTAAGCCGTCTGGTAATCCTGTTTTTGCAGCGCGTCGAAGAATTTGCCTGCAACATGTTCTTCCGGCCAATAACGAAGCCACCAGACCAGGCACAGAACGATCACAGCCACAACAATAGCCGAAATGATTTGCTTCTTCCGCTTCCGCTCTTTTTCAAAGTCGATCTCTTTGGCGTCCAGAAGTGTCATACCTCTCTAGCATAACGGACACAGCGGACAAGTCAAAAGTTCCCGAAAGATTGAATCATTGAGTGATTGAGTCATTGGGTCATTGTGCACTCGGGTAATTGAGCAATCTTCCCGACGAAGGACCGCGCAGGATCTTCAATCACTCAATGGCCCGATCGCTCAATGACTCAATCGCTACAGCGTCCGCTTGAACAACGGAATCGCAATCCCCAGCGTGACCGCCGCGAAGATCGAAAGGAACAACATGTCTCCCCACACGGCTGTGAGGGTCGTCTCCTTCAGCAGCAGGCACTTGAACCCGTCCACGGCATATGTGAACGGATCGCACTTCGCAATCACCCGCAGCCAGGGCGGAAACGCCTGAATGGGATACACCGAGCCACTTGGGAAGAACAGCAGCGTATTGAGAATGCCGAACATGGCACGCGGCACCAGCGGATCTTCAATGCGCACCATGAGAAGAAACATCATCGTGTTGAAGGCCAGCGAGGTCAGCACGATCATGATCAGCAGTCCAAGCATGGTCACCGGATTGAAAATCGTCCCGACCCCCGCCATGAGGGACCCGATCACCACGATGATCACTCCCGTCATCACGGCCTTGATCGCGCCGGCCAGGTTCAAACCCAGCACGAGTTCGAGCTTGGTAATCGGCGTAACCAGGTAACCCTCATGTACACCGCGCGCTTTGTCGTCGATGTACAGCATGCCGCCGCCGATCATCACCGACACGAACATGGCCAGCGCCAGCGACCCGGGCAGCAGGAACTTCATGTATTCGATGTAGGGATAGAGTTCGACGATATCCAGCGCCGTTTGCTGCAGAATTCGCGGGGACACGGTAGGCTGGTTGAGCGAGTTGGTCAGGTCCGTTAACTCCGCCTCAACTGCCGCACTCATGAAGTTGTCGCTGTTGTCGACGATGAGCGCGATTCTCGGATGGTTCTCCTCGTACACACGCCGCGAAAATTGCGGCGGGATGATCACCGCGCCTTCCAGTTTTCCGTTGCGCACATCCTCCATGGCCTGCCGGTCGCTGTCGTAGTAGATCGGGACGAAGGTGCGAATGTTCGAGCGCACGGAGTCGAATGCCTCGCGGACCTTCAATGCCTGCGTGCCACCGTCCTGATCGACAATCGCGACCCGAGCATCGTGAATTTTTCCTCCGAACGCGTTCCCGAGAATGATCAACTGCACCAGCGGAAAAATCATCGACGCCAGCATCAGCGCCGGCGAACGGAAGAACTTGCGCATTTCGCGCTCGACAATGGCCATCATTCGGTTCATAGGTGCAACCCTACATCTTGGTCGTTGGTCGCTAGTCGTTGGCGGCTAGCCGATTCGGTCACAATCAGGGATTCTTGCTAACGACAAACAGGCAATGGCTAACGACACGCTTCATCGCTAAGGACAAACGACTAACGACAGACTTCATGGCTGCAGCCCCGGCCGCTGCGGCATCACGAAGGCATACGCTTTTTGCAGCTCGTCACGAAGCTGCCTTCCGGTGTAATGCACAAAGACGTCGTCCAATGTCGTGTTCTGCACCGACAGCGACTTCACCGGCACCCTGGCTCCAACCGCCATCTCGACCAGTCCGGTCGTCGTGCGCGAGCCGTTGGCGGTAAGTACTCGATACATGCCCGCGCCCTCGTGCTGCACCGAAGTGACATCATTGAGCGTGTGCAGCCGCTGTTCCCAATCAGCCGGAGGATTCTCGAATTGCGCTTCGATCACGGTCGAGCCGGGCACGCTCGCCTTGAGAGCCATGGGCGCGTCGAGCGCAACCAGTTTGCCGTGATCGACGATGGCGATGCGATCGCACAACCGGTCGGCCTCATCCATGTAGTGCGTGGTGATCAGGATGGTCAGATTCCGATGTTCCTTGATGTTCCCCAGCATTTCCCACACAGCCACACGCGACACCGGGTCGAGTCCAGTCGTAGGCTCGTCGAGAAAGAAAATCTTCGGATGGTGCACCAGCCCGCGCGCAATCTCGAGCCGCCTCCGCATGCCGCCGGAGAGCGTTTTTGTCTGCGCGTCGCGCCATTTCGTGAGGTCCACTAGTTCCAGGAGTTCATCGATCGACTTCTTGCGCTCTTTTGCTGGAACGTCGTAGAGCTTGGCGTAGATGCTCATGTTCTCTTCGATCGTTAGGTCGAGATCGCTGGTCAGCGCCTGCGGAATCACGCCAATCATTCGCCGCGCCGCGTTCGGCTCTTTGGCCACATCGTGGCCGGCAATGCGCGCTTTCCCCGCGGTAATCGGGATCAGCGTGGTCATCATCCGAATCAGCGTCGACTTCCCTGCCCCGTTGGGGCCAAGCAGCCCGAAAATCTCGCCCTCCTTCACGCTGAACGAAACGTCGTCCACCGCGGTGAAGTCGCCGTACTTCTTGACAATGTGCTCGACCTCAATGGCAGACGGCGCTGCGGGGTCGTAGAGGGGCTTCTCCAGTACGGAACCCGACTCACTCGCGGCCGGGCCTGCACCGCCGTTCGCTTTTGGATTGGATTCCGGCGTCATCGTTGTTGCTCCGCAGATGCGGCGCTCTGCGTGCTACCGCCCTTCATCTGCTCCGGTGAAATCAGCACTTCCGCCGTCATTCCCGGCACGAACGCGCCCTTGGGATTGTCCAGGCGAATCTTCAGCACGATGGTTTTGATGTCGCGCTTGCGGCGGCTCACATCGCGCTGCGTAGCGAAGTCACTTTCCACGCCTTTGAAGAAGACTTTGCCGCTAGTAACAGTTCCACCCGGCAGCCGCACACGAAGACCATCGCCGTATCCGATGCGGTCAGCATAGGTTTCAGGAATCGCCGCCCGCACCCACGTATCACTCAAGTCGACGATAGTCACGATCGGCGCCCCAATGTTGACCACTTCTCCCTGCCGCGCCGCGCGCACCGAAACCGTTCCGCTCACCGGCGCATATACGTTGGTGTAGCCCAGCCGCACTGCGGCCTGATTCTTCTGCGCAATCGCGTTCTTGAGGTCAGCCTCAGTTGAGGCCACGGTGCTTTTCGCCGCGTTCGCCTGATGGGTACGTGCGATAGCGGAGTTCAGGTCAGCCTCAGCGGCCTTGACCAAGTCTTGCTGCGCTTGAACAACTGCCTGAGCAACCTGCAAATTCGTCTCGGCCTGTACACGCTCCTGATCCGACGCAATCCCCGCCTTGGCCAGTTCGATCGCCCGCCGGCTGTCGCTCTCCGTGCGATCCAAGGTGGCCTTCGCCTGAAGCAGTTGCGCCTTCGCCGACGAAAGCTTGGCTTGCGCGTTCGCCACGTCGCTCGAAGTCGATCCCGAGGTCGACTCTTCGGTATGCTGCATCTCCGCGACTTTATGTTGCAGGCTGGCGATGGTCGCTGTGGCCGCCGCTTCCTGCGCCTGCAACTCGGACGAGTCGAGCACGGCGATCAAGTCGCCGGCCTTCACCGGCGCACCTTCATCCACCAGCAATTTCTGGATGCGTCCCTCGACTTGCGCGCTCACAATCACCTGGTTCGAATCGACGGTGCCAATCAGTACCAGGTCTCGTGAGTGATCAGCGGAAAAGAAATAGTAGGTTGCGGCGATCACAAAGATGATTCCGAGAAGAATGAAAAAACGGTTACGCGCGCTCATCGGCGTGCTCCTTGCGTGGCGTGGCGTTCTGGCCGGAACAGCGCGGCGGAAATGAAATCCAGCACCGCCGCCCGCCGCTCGGCGATCCGATCTGGTGTAAGGGGATTGAATCCGACGATCTTCTGCATCATGGGGGCGCTGCTGAAATAGAAAACGATCATGGCGACCATTGAGGGTACAAAGTGTGCGGGATTGACCTGACGAAACTCGCCGTCCGCGATGCCCTTCTGTATCAGTTCGCTGACCCGCCCGAAAATCGGTTGAATGTAGTTCTTGATCACCTTGTCGATGTGCTGCGACTGGCCTTCGCGGGCCCGCATCATCTCGCGCTGCATCAGCCGCGGGTAGAGTTGGTTTGACGCGATGAAATCAAAATATGCGCCGGCGTAAGCCATCATCTTTTCGCGAGGCGGCAGGTCACCGTCGAGCACACGGAAGACCGTATTCTTCAACCCTGAGAACGCGTCGTCGAGCACCGCTCCGTAAAGCGTCTCTTTGTCCTTGAAGTAGTAGTAGAGCAGCGCCTTGTTGACGCGGGCCTCGCGCGCGATGGCGTCGGTGCGCGCTCCCGCAATGCCGTGCTCGGCAAACTCCTGTGCCGCCGCCTGCAGAATGGCCGCACGGCTTTCCTCAGGCTGGCCGCGCGATCCCATGCGGCGATGCAGAACGTGCCGATGATGGAGAAGTCGAGCCATGAACTTAATTAACCAGTTAGTTAGATTATACACGAATCCGCGGCGATGCAAAAACTTCGGGTTACGCCACTATCCGTTCCGCAGGTGTTCTCACTGGATGGAAAATCCCTTGCGGCCCACCGAAAACCTCCGATTCCCGTGTTCTAATGTCCGTGCGGGGCACCTCGCCGTTCGGTGTCCTTCGTGGTTGTCGCTCTCATCATACCCAAGGGGATCTCCTCGATGAAACCGCTCCCGATCATGCTCGCCATCGTTTGCGCACTCTCTTGCTTCTCAACCTCAGCCGGAGCCCAAACTGCAAAACCCGACCGCCAAGTGGCCATCTCGATTGACGATCTTCCCGCCGGCATGGCCGATCGCTTGCCAGCGGCTGAAATCACGGCGATGACGACGAAGCTGCTCAGCACGCTGCGGGATCAGAAGATTCCCGTGGTCGGCTTCGTCAATGAGAAGAAGCTCTACAAGCTGGGAGAGGTCGATGACCGCATCAAGGCTCTCCAGATGTGGCTCGACTATGGCTTTGAGCTGGGCAACCACACTTTCAGTCACGCCTCGTTGAACCAGGTCGGCCTGAAGGCTTGGGAGGACGACGTGATCCAAGGGGAAAGCGTTACGCACATGTTGCTGGCTCAGCGCAAAATGAAGCTTCGCTATTTCCGTCACCCCTATCTCGACACTGGGCGTGACTTGCAGACGCGGCGCCAGGCAGAAGCGTTTCTGGTCGAGCGCGGATACCGCATCGCTCCCATCACGCTCGACGGATGGGACTGGATGTTCGCCGGACTCTACGAAGACGCCAAGAAGCGCAACGACGCGGCCATGCAGCAGCAGATCGTGAAAGCGTATCTCGCTTACCACGACGCGGTCTTCGCGTACTCGGAGCAGCTCTCTACAAGACTTGTCGGCTATGAACCGAAGCAGATTTTGCTCCTGCACGCCAGCAATCTGGAAGCCGACCACATCGGCGAGTTGATGGATGTGTTGCGCAAGCGAGGATACCGTTTCATCACGCTGGAAGATGCGTTGGGCGATCAGGCCTACAGCCTGCCCGACACCTACGTCGGCGAGGAAGGCACGGGTTGGCTCGATCACTGGGCGATTTCGCAGGGCAAAATCCCGCAGGGCGCTCCTCCATTTCCGCAGTGGGTGATCGACCGCACGAAGGACTTGCATCTGTCGACGGGCACAGTCACGGCTCCGACCGATCCTTACTGAGCCTTACCAACAGTATCGGTGCGAATGGCTCGCAGCGCCACCAGTTCCTTGCGCGCGATTTCCGCTCGAGGTCCGGTCGGTTCTTCCTTGAGGAATTGCTCCAGCTCTGCAATTGCACTCGCCGCGTCACGCTTCTGCTCATACGCGCGCGCTGCCACTTGATGCGCAAACGCATGCGGGCCCTGCAACGTATGCGCCTTCCGGCTGGTCGCGATGGCCTGGTCGAGGTGATGGTCCATGAATTCAGAGTAAGTGAGCAGCACCAGCGTCATCGCGTCCGTTGGATCAAACGAGGAGGCTTTGTTCAACGCGGTCTCCGCGTTAGGGAAATCGTCCGCCGCAATACTCATGCGACCGAGATTCACATACGCAGGCGCAAAGTGATCGTTGATGCTGATCGCTTTCTGCAGAGCCTCTCGCTCCCGCACGCGGTCGCCCTGACGCGCATAGATCACTCCCAGATTGTTGTAAGCACCCGCATACGCCGGATAGACCTCGATCGCCTTGTTGAGGCGCTGAATTGCGTGTGTTAGATCCTGCTTCGCAACCAACTCGTTCGCCTTATCGAATTCCTTTTGAGCCCTGACCGGAACGCCGAGATCCGCCGCCGAAATGAATGGACTCACCGGTGCACCGTCGACATGTTCCGGCTCATTGTCACGCTTCACCTTGACCTCGAACTCAGGCGATCCGGTGGATTCCATGATGACGCTGCCCGCATCGGTGTCGGGAAAGTTCTGACCGGAGACGATCAAATGGTAGGTCCCGACCGGAACGTTCAAGAAGTCGACGACGCACTGATCATTCGCGAGGCCTTCGAACACAGGGCCACTGCGGCCAATCAAGCGGACATGCGTGGAAAGGTCACACACTCCGTTCACAAAGGCAACTCGCACTCGAACCCGGTGGATGATTGTGCCGGCGTCGAGTTGTGCCGCAACCGAACCCACCAGCAGAAGAAAGACACCAAACACGCGACTCTTCATGACACGCTCCTGAGCCGCTGTCAGGAACCCGATCGTCGCCTGTCACCGGAAAGCATCGAAGGCTCGTGTGACAACTTGCGACGTAAGACGAGTCAGCGAACAATTCGATAGCAGCGAATCGCGCTCAGAGAGTAAATCTCTTGGGTTCTTTGTGCGATTGGCGAACATCACGCCAATACACGCCAGTGTCAGCATGCAGTGTTGATGCATTTGTTGAATGTGCGAGAGATCGGCTGACGCCAGCGCGGAATCGCGATTCGTTAGCTCGCTTCTGTTTCTGTGTGAGCACCCGTTACCGTAGTGACCTTGCGGTCGGTTACGGAATTCGTTAAAACCACGCTGTCCCCCTAGATTTTGCCGATCTCAAGCCGACAGTACACGCTGTCAAAACTACCTGGCCGGATTGCCCACAACTTATCGAATGCGGAGTTGGCATTCGAGTCTTTAGGAGAAAGCAGTGGGGAAGCATATTTCTCGGCTTACTGACGAGGTGCAACCACAAACAACTCGCCCGCAGGTTTCCGGGCGAGTTCTGCGCGCCTCAGTTCTGTGCATCCTGGTTCTCTCTGCCACCTGTTTCCGCGCGTTTGCTCAAACGGCGAACAACCGCCAAACTTTGCGAACGGTTCATGAGGTCCGGGAGTTGAGCAACACGGATGCGAGGAACGCTTATCCCGTAGAGTTGGAAGGGATCGCTACCTATTCCGATCCGGAGTGGGGGCTTCTGTTTCTCGAGGACAACACCGGGGCCATCTATGTCAATATCCACGGCATGAATGCCTCATTTCCGGCGGGTAGTCACATTCGCGTAAACGCGTTAACCGGACCAGGAGATGTGGGCACGGTTCTGGTGCAGCCGAATATCCATGCCCTGGGCCAAGGGGTACTGCCTACGCCAGAACACCGTAGCCTCTCCGAACTTAACGCTCTCACGGCCGACAGCCATTTCATCGAGACGCGCGGTGTGTTGTGGGCCTGCGATCAATCCTGGAAACGGATTTGTTTCCGCATCGCCGACGGAAAAGTCTCAGCATTGGTAGTAGTACCAACGCGCAGCAGCGCGGCCGCCCAGAGGCTGGTTGGGGCTACCGTCCATGTTCACGGAGTCAGCGGCATCCACCTCGACCCCAACGGCAAGCCCTTGAGTGCGCTGATCTTTGTGAACCGCCTCGAGGACATCGAGGTCGAGGGTGGCGCATCGCAGAATTTGAACGCTCTGGCAGTCATCGTTAACAAAGACAATCCGGTAAACAACCTAAGCATGGCGGAATTGCGCGAGATCTTGCTCGGGAACCGGCCCTATTGGAAAGGCAGCCAGAAGATCGTCCTCTTGCTGCCTAACGGCGGAAGCGGGCGCGAAGGCACGCTGCGCTTGTTGGATATGAACGAGTCCAGCTACAAAAACAATTGGTTAGAAAAGATCAGTGCGGGAGAAGCCGGTACTGCGCCTGCTGCAGTGCCATCCAGTGGAATCGCTCTCAGTCTGGTCGCGGAAACGCTCGGGGCAATCGCAGTCGTGCCCTTGGCGGACGTGAGGGATTCGGTGAAGGTGGTCAAAATCGACGGTCACTTGCCGAGTGATGCTGCTTACCCAGTTCACTAAGTCACAGAGGCATTTATCCCTTGTCGAGGAGTGCGAGGGACATCTCTCCTCAGCGCGGACTACGCTGCGGCATCGACACTAAGTCTTTCCTCCCGCGATCGACGGCACCAGCAGAACTTCGTCGCCTTCCTGGAAGGCGTAGGTTTGTCCGCCGAGGAAGCGGATGTCTTCTTCATTCACATAAATGTTGAGGAATCGCCGGATCTGACCTTTGTCGTCGCGCAGATGCGGCTTCAATTCGGGAAACTTTTCGTCCAAGACAGAGAACAGTTCGCCGAGATTCGACGCTGCACACGTGATCGAGCCGACGCCCGCGGTGTGGCGGCGCAATGCGGTCGGAATCTGTACCGTGATCGGCATGTTTACGCTCCCACGCCAGCAGCTTCGGCGGCGACTCCGGGAACATCGGCAGGCACTCCGGCAACGTTCAGCGTCTGCTGCAGGTAGTGTTCGAACTCCGCCAGCTTCGGCGCGATCGGACGCTCGGTCTCGTAGACGCCGGCGAGAACATCCGTCGTCTTCAGGCCGTTGCCCGTGATGCACAGCACGGTTGTTTCTTCCGGCAAAATGCGGTCTTGACGATACAGCTTGCCGGCGCAGCCTACAGTTACACCGCCAGCAGTCTCGGTGAAGACGCCTTCGGTTTCCGCCAGCAGTTTGATCGAGTCGATCACTTCCGGATCACTGACATCTTCGCTCCATCCGCCGCTGCCTTTGATGGTCCTGATCGCGTAGTGTCCGTCGGCGGGATTGCCGATCGCGAGTGAGCGAGCAATGGTCGACGGCTTCTGCGGTTCGATCTCAGAGCTGCCGGTCTTCACCGCTGTCGAAATCGGAGAGCAGCCCGTCGCCTGGGCGCCGAAGAACTTCACTTCCTTGCCTTCGACCAGGCCAAGCTTGATCAGTTCATCGAACGCTTTCTTGATCTTGGTGATCAGCGAGCCACCAGCCATCGGACAGACCACGTTGTCGGGCAGGCGCCATCCGAGTTGCTCTGCAATTTCGAAGCCGACGGTCTTCGATCCCTCGGCGTAGTACGGTCGCAGGTTCACGTTGACGAAGCCCCAGCGATGCTCGTCGGCAATCTGCGAGCAGAGCCGGTTGACTTGATCGTAGTTGCCGGCGATGCGCACAACTTTCGCGCCGAAGACGTTTGTCCCGAGAATCTTCGCGGGCTCGAGATCGGACGGAATGAAGATCCACGCCTTGAGTCCTTCGCGCGCCGCATGCGCTGCAACGGCGTTCGCCAGGTTTCCAGTCGAGGAGCATGACACGGTGTCGAACCCGAAGGCCTTCGCCTGTGACAGAGCGACGGCGACCACACGGTCTTTGAAGCTCAAGGTCGGCATGCAGACCGCGTCGTTCTTGATGTAGAGATTCTTCGCGGCACCGGTCGTTCCACTCAACCGTTCAGCGAGACGTGGAGCCTGAAACAGTGGAGTAAAGCCGACCGGCAACCGCGGTTCAAAGCCCTGGGGGAGGGGCAACAGTTCGGAGTAGCGCCACATGTTCGGCGGCCGCTGGGAAATACGCTCACGGCTGAACGTTCCCTGGCTGGTCGTTCCTCGGCCAACCTGCGCGCGCAGCGCGTCGTAGTCGTAGGCAACTTCCAGAGGAGAGAAACAATCGTCGCAGATGGAGCGGGGCTGGTTTCCCCAGGTCCGTCCGCATTCCCGACACCGCAGTTCGTAGTTCGACATGTAGCTACTCGCTTTCTCTTTAAGGTTTGTCATCCTGAGGCGGGCGCTTCTTGCCCGCCGAAGGACCTAGGCGATCCGCGCGATGCGTCGTGTTCTTTGCGACGCAATCACCGCGCGTCTGGATCGCTTCCTTTGTTGCGAGTAGCTGGGGACGAGCCTCGAAAAAGCGGCCCAAAAAGGAAAGGCCTCTTTTTCCAGGAAAAGGAAAAGAGGCTATCGGAAAGCAAATACAGCGCGCTTGCCGAATCCCATGTTCCCTGTTTCCAGGAGAGAGTTGGCACCAAGCACCCGGGATATATGATCCCGG
>Ga0209517_10001649_pt1 | contig 33284 bp, 35 predicted proteins | sample PeaSoiMetSII2010_FD_187695 | JGI IMG/M metagenome (GOLD analysis project Ga0209517, IMG submission 187695) | Peat soil microbial communities from Weissenstadt, Germany - SII-2010 (SPAdes) (version 2) | ecosystem: Environmental > Terrestrial > Soil > Wetlands > Peat | place: Germany... | reverse complement strand
ATAAGTCTTGATGGACTGTTCTTAGCCTCTTCAAGCTTCTGGGCATCAAGCTCTGCCAAATAAAATAAATTGTTGACTGTTTCTGCTTTGTCAAACTCTTCAACATATTCTAATCCTTTTGCTCTAATTCCCTTTGATTCTCTCACAAATTCCTCCAAGTCTATATTTCCAAGTATCTTCTTGTAGTCTGAAAAGTAAACAAATCGAGGATGTAGTTTATCCTCAATGAAATTGTCTAATGCTGAACGTTCGTTTGTTCCTATTAGCATATTATCAAATATGCTCTCTAGGTCTTGGTAGATGTTCTTCCACTCTGATATTACTTGTTGATCTTGTGATGCAATCAGGTAGATGTTGTTATTGAATTCAGCCATCATGTCCATAAAGACTTCACGTGTTCGTGGCGCAGGCGCATCTAGAAATTTGGTGTCTACTCTAATTCGTATAGGATTTGGCATAGCTAATACAAATGACTTGATTCTATCTACAAAGTTTTCCCACGAGTTGAGTCTCTTGCTTGCCTCGCCACTGATTTTTACTTCGCCAAAATCATATTGTATTCTGGGATTTTTGTTAGTCCTGTAAATCTTCATATTTTTTATGTCTTGGAGATTTGGAAATTTTTCTCGAATTAATGAAGTCTCCTTTTCATTTAGTACAAATTCTCCTTCAGCTAATTTTATTTCTGACTTGAGAACTTCAGTCATTTCATCGCATAAATCTAAATCCGAAACCTTTGTGTCCTTGTTGAGCAATGTAAGAGCTTCTAAAATCGTAGTTTTGCCACTTTCATTTCTTCCTACAAATGCCGCAAGATCTCCTACTTTAATTTCGCCGGAATCATGAATGCAACGATAACCTTGCACTCTAAATTTTCTAAGCCGCATCTAGCGGCTATTGGCTTGGCTGTGATTTAACTTATTCGTCAAATTTATCAATTAGATGTTTTTCGACCAAATAGATATATGGGAACTAGAGCGGTTATACTACAAATTGGCAGTAAAAAAAATTGCTTATCTTGTTTTCGTCTTTCCTGTTATAGTTTCATTGATTTTTGGAGGATTTGTACTAGCTGATGTTTTAGGACAACCTGATAGAAAATTAAACATGTGGCAATTTAAATTTGAAACACAAACTGGACAACAAGGAGACAAGGACATACGATTGTTGAATCTGAACAGTTCTTATCCTATATCTACACCGCTTAACTTTAGAGTTATGGTAAACAATACCGCATTTGATTGTGGAGATCTGTATATGACAATATATGATCCAAGTACGTCTCCAATGCAAATTATAGTCCAACATGCCTACTTTTCACAATGTTTTGGACAGAATAATTCTACTATGCCAATTCAAGATACTTTTACACCTGTTATTGATAAAACAGGTCCTTATCAGATTGTGGTAGAAATGAAGGACAAGACCAATCAAAATAGTACTAGTGTTAAGGCTAACTTTAACGTACAATAAGAAAATTATATGTTATTATATTGCACGAGTATCTGTAATCTTGAGGAATAACATTCTTGTTATTATTAAATAATCATGGCTAAAAAAGAAAAAAAATCAATCAAAAAAATGGAAGAAAAGAAGGAAGTAACCAAGACTGAAAAGAAGAAAGTAGTCAAGACTGAAAAGAAAAAGGAAATTACTAAACCAGAAAAGAAAAAGACCAAGGCTGAATTGAAAAAGGAGGCTGAACTTTTAGAGGAAGAAGAAGAGATTGATGAAAAGGAGATAGAAAACTTCCAGATAGAAGGTCTGGATATGGAAAAATTAAAAACAACTGTTTTAGGCTTGGTTGCAAAACGCGGAGACAATGGCATGTTCCAAAGTGAACTTTGGAAGAAACTCAAACTATCAAGTAGAGATGGTTCTAGGCTTGCACTAAAGCTTGAGAGACAACATCTTGTAAAAAGGGAAAAAATTCTTGAAAACGGTCGTTGGACTTACAAACTAAAGATTGCACATGTACCAGTAACCACACAATCAATAGAATCAGCACCATGTCTAATTTGTCCTGTTGAATCAAAATGTACTCTTGAAGGAGAAATTAGTCCACGAACTTGTCCCTTGATTGAACAATGGGTTTTAACCGAAATTTCTACAAAGAAGGTAAAGAAATGAAGTTAATTGATGCAAGGCGTGACTTGTATAGAAGACTAGCTCACAAAGAAGGATATCGAAGTAGAGCTGCATACAAACTAAAAGAACTAAACACTTCTTATCGAATAATTGGTCCTGGGTTTTTTGTTTTGGATTTGGGATGCTCCCCTGGTGGATGGACTCAAGTTGCAAAAGAACTTGCAGGAAACAAAGGACAAGTTATGGGCATTGACAAAGCATTTGTAGAAGAAATTCAAGATGTTCATATCATCAGGGGAGACATTGAGGACGAATCTGTTGTAGAACAAATTTTCGAGTATTTTGGAGGTAAAATTAATGCCGTTATTTGTGATCTATCACCAACAGTTACTGGACAATGGGATGTGGACCATGGAAGACAAATCTCTCTTAACTATGCAGCAAGTAAAATCATGGACCAAGTTTTGGCACGAAAGGGTAACGCACTCTTCAAAGTATTTGATGGTCAATATTCGATTGAATTCAGAGACTATATACGAAAAAAGTTTGCCAAAGTTCAGCTAAGAAAACCTTCAGCAAGCAGAAAATCTAGTAGTGAATTATACTATGTTTGTTTAGGGTATCTTGGAATTTAAACTAGAGATAAAATTTCGTCAATTCTAGCATCAGTCTTAAACCCTGTGGGATTCATACTTGTTTTTGTAGCCCTTAGTCCAATACCTTGAATCTTTTCTATTATTTTATCTAGAGATGGTGGGGCTGACCGGTTTCTATGTCCTATCTCATCCAAGGTAAAATAGGCAGGTGGCATACCTACTTCTTCTTGACACTTTTCCAAGAACATTTTACAAGACTTGTCAACCTTCAAGTTTTCTTCTTCTGGTATCATCGCATCTACAAAATTCTTGTCTTGCATATTATCTATCCAAAGCGGTCCTGCAAGTTTTGCCTTTGATTTACAGATATTGCATATGTGTTCAACTTCCTGTACAACTTTTCTGTTACCACAATTATCACAATGTAGGATGTATCCCATGCAATTTTTGGTATTTGTTCTAACAAGTATCTTGACATACGCCTTGTAGTAATGCATACTATGTTGTACAAATAATGGTGCTACCATGATATCCATTCTACCTGCAACGAGATTCATGCATCCGAGAACAAGTCGTAATGCTATCTCATTTCCATATGTGGTTCTAACTGGGGTTCCATAATACTTGCGTTTGCATGCTTCTGGAAATATTCCATGTAATACAGTCAGGTCAGTAGCAGTAACTGACAAGAGCCCTCCATGAAACGTAGCTCTGATTGCACAATCCAGATAGCGTGAAGGTGAGCCAAAAGGATCTACATCTACAATTGCACCACGTCCGTCTCTTGACGAATGAAGACTTAGGAATCTACAAGCCTCATTTTCAGAAAACTCACAATTTGTTACTCCATTTACCTTTGCGATGCTTTTTCCAATCTCGAGGGCTTGAGCATTTACATCATTTGCAACAACTTTTTCTATTGAACTTATTTCATTTGCAACTCTTATGCTTCTTGCACCAATTCCTGCAAGTGAATCCAAAAAGATCTTTGGACCCTTGAAGTTTTTAAGAAATGCAGAATATGCTATTATGGAAAAATCTCTACTAACTCTAGCCCTTGGATTAAAAAATGCTGGTTCCTTTGGAGGTGTTTTTTCTGATAGTGAATCTCTTGGTACTAGAAGCTTCGTACTTCCTTCTACTATCTCAGCAAGGTCAAACTCCAACATCTTATCTTATCTAAAATGATTTAATACATCTAACGCAAGAATAACTAAAATGCTAGTCTGCGGAGTAGATGACGCAGGTCGAGGTTCAGTCTTGGGTCCACTTGTTATAGCTGGAATTTCTATTGAGCGAAATAAGATAAAACATCTTTCCGCAATAGGAGTCAAGGATTCAAAACAACTCAGCCCAAAATCGCGAGAAAATCTATATGATAAGATATTGTCACTAGTGGATTCGTATTACGTGGCAAAAATTCCACCAAGAACGATAGATAGACATGTCAACAAAAACCTGCTAAACCAACTTGAAGCAGACTATATGGCTAAAGTTATAAAAAAACTTGGGGCAAGTTCTTCGTACGTTGACTCGTGTGACGTAAATCCCAAACGATTTGGGTTGTATATCTCAAATATTGCCAAGACTGGAAAAATTATCTCTAGTCATCATGCCGATAAAAAATACCCAGTAGTCTCCGCAGCATCAATTATTGCCAAAGTAAACAGGGATAGGGAGATTGAAAAACTACGAAAGAATCATGATCTTGGAAGTGGGTACCCATCTGACTCTAAAACTATGGGATTTATCAAACAATGGCTATCTCAAAATGGGGATGTTCCAGTCTTTGTCAGAAAGAGTTGGAAACCAATCAAAATATTATTAAGTAAATCATCCTAGGTATTTTGCTACAATCATACCATGATCTCCTTCATATGGCTCGAGATTAATCTCCTGAACTATCTCAAAGTTTGCCGATAATTTCTTTATCTCTGAGCGCATTACTTGGGCAGGTTCTCTTGTAACATCGATACTTCTTGTTTTTACTACAAGCATCATGTATCCGCCTTTTTTTAGATATGTCTTACAATTTAGGATTGCAATTTCTGTCTGATCTGGTTGAGCAATATCGACATAAACAACATCAACTGGACCATACACTGAAAAATATTCCTTGGGACTACGTGCATCTTGTAAAATTGGAACTACGTTTGATCTAAACGAAGCTACTCTTTCCAAAAAGTCTCTGGCAACTCTACTTGAATGTTCAACACAGAAAACTATCCCACTTGGACCAACAATATCTGAGACATGGCTTGCAGTAGTTCCTGTAGATACTCCAAGATAGAGAACTTTTACTTTTCTAACAATGGGTAAAAACTGAAGACCGTTCATTATGGCAGCTCCGAGTTTGCTACGATAAGGATCCCATATCCTAAATTCTTCATCATCTATTTTTACTAATTTTTCTCTATAGACTTGATTTCCGGGTACGAGATTTATGGTTGCAAGTCTTTTTTCCCCTTCACTTTTTACCCAAAAAATATTATCTTCTTCGTTTTCCAAACTTTTTTCTCTTGCTCTTTTGCCAGTCGTTTTGCTTGTCTCCCTCTCTGCCGCCTCTACCTCCGCCTCCACCAAATCTTCTATCTCCCTCTCTGCCGCCTCTACCTCCGCCTCCACCAAATCTTCTATCTCGTGTGTCTTCCTGTCTACGTGGCTGGAAAGCTGGCCTTTCTGGCTGGTCTTTGTATTTTACTCCTATCTCTGTGACTCGTATGTTGAGTTTTTCAAGTAATGTATCATTTCTACCTGCTCCATAGACATCTACTCTTGCAGCAATTGCAGCTTTTGCAGCTATCGCCCTTGCAATTTTACCTCTTTGCCATCTTGGAGCAGCGTGAACTAACTGATGCTGGAACAACAAACCATGTTTTGGTGGCTGGGCGCCAGTTTTGAGTGATCTAAACAATGCCTTTTCTGCACCCAGAATTTGAATTGTACTAGCTGGCATCATTGCAAGTCTCTTTAGACTTCCTGCCTTTGCAAGTATTCTTGCTCCAACAGCAGAACCTAATATGACAGAAATGTTTGGTGCCACTAGCTCCATTTGCGATTCGATGTGTTTTTCAAGTGATTGTCTCAACTCAAAAAGTTCTAAAATCTGTTTTGAAATACTTTGAACTATTGCAAGATTCTCATCTGAGATCTGACCGCCCCTACTCTTTTTTTGTAATAACGATAGCATCTCTGCTTTCTCTTCAGGAAAACCAGCCTCAAGATACGTATCCTGAGTAAGATCGTCTCTTCTCCCCGCCGTGACAATTTTTGAATACCCACTAATTGTATCAATTAGATTGTCAAGTTCTGGAAAATGTAATCCGTACCACTCTCTTACTCTGGAACTTAGTAAATTGATTATCTTGTCTGTCTCGTCTAAGGTACTGATTGCCTGAATTATGTGCAAATCAGGACTTTCAGAAATCTCTGTTACTCTAGATGATGATAGATTGAGTGCAAATTCTCGTAATTTTCCTCTGGCATCTCCTTCATCTGTGGCAAAGCCCGAGTCTACAAGGACGTGCAATTTTGAAGATTGTATAGTCTCTATTTTCTTCTCATCCATGAGATCTGACTCTATGGATTTTTTCCTCAATAATTTCAACAACGAAGAATCATTTACGGTAACAATGCTTCCTAAATTGGCAAGGAATTGTTCTAATTCATTGAGATTGATCTGTTCTTTTTTCAAATCTACATACTGAACTGCAGGATTTGAAAATGGAAATGATTTTACACATTTATTATCATCAAAAACTGCAACACCCAACTCTGTTAAAATGACAGAATACATAGAGAGCATTTTCATGTCTTACTAAAAAATGTAACAGTATGGATTCCAAACCACATCAAACGTTATAAGACAACCATTTTTTATTATTAGAAGTGAGTCCTGACATTTCAACCAGTGTAGGTCCCATTGTACTTGAAAGACCCACGATGCTTGCATCTGGCATTCTTGGTATATCGCTTGACGTTTTTGGTCGTCTATATAAAGAAGGAGCAGGAGCGCTGGTCACAAAATCGCTTAGCAAAGAACCATGGGATGGATACCCAAACCCTACCATAATCGGACTGGCAAATGGGTATCTAAATGCAGTTGGACTGTCAAATCCAGGGGCTCCGTACTTTGCAAAGATGTTGTCATCAAATCAAACTATTCCGATAATTGTTAGTCTGGTGGGCTCTATTCCTGAAGACTTTACATTTATGATAAAACAATTTGAGAATGTAAAGATTCTAGGATACGAGCTAAACCTGTCCTGTCCTCATGTTGAAAAGGTTGGGCTAGAAGTTGGCGATGATCCAGAACTTGTTCGCACTATAATAAAATCCGTAAAAAAAGAATCCAAAGTTCCAGTAATTGCAAAAGTGGGTCTTGGTTCTTCAGACTATCTGAAAACTGTTAGTACTGCATGTGAGAGTGGAATTGATGGCATAACTGCAATAAATACACTTAGGGCAATGGCAATAGATGTAGAAACGGGCAGACCTTTCTTAAGTCATAAGATAGGTGGATTATCTGGGCCTCCAATCAAACCTGTTGCAGTACGATGCGTCTATGAAATCTCATCAAAGTTTGATATTCCTATTATTGGGTGTGGTGGAATTTCAAGGTGGGAAGATGCTGTAGAATTTTTACTTGCAGGGGCAAGTGCTGTACAAATTGGCAGTGCTGTTGGAGAAAAATGGACTGGAGTATTCTCTGAGATAAATAATGGAATATCCAAGTATATGGAAAGAAAAAACTTTACAAAAATAAAGGAGATGGTTGGGATTGCAAAAAAGTTTTGATACTCCAAAGATGGTAACAATCGAAAAAATAGTGGATGAAACTCCAACTGTTCGTACTCTGTTCTTTTCTGATGAAATATTATCAAAAGTACTTCCAGGACAATTTGCGATGGTCTGGATTCCTGGAGTAAATGAGATCCCGATGAGTGTCATGATATCACAAGAAAATGGAAAAGCTGCTTTTACTGTAAGAAAACATGGGCTTGCCACAACTGAATTATTTTCCAAAAAAGTTGGTGATCAAATAGGAATCAGGGGTCCTTATGGTAATTCATTTACAATAAAACAAGGCAAGATGCTTCTAGTGGGAGGCGGAACCGGACTTGTTCCTCTAATACGTCTTGTAACATTTCTCAAGAAAAGTGATGACGTAACTATAATCATAGGAGCAAAGACTAGAGCCGAAGTCTTTTTTGAAGGTCTTGCAAAAAAACTACTTGAAGGAACTTCACATAAAGTCATTGTTGTAACTGAAGATGGAAGTTATAGTGAAAAAGGTCTTGTTACTGATGTTATGGAGAAATTGTTAAAATCTAATAGATTTGATGCGATATACACTTGCGGTCCTGAAAAAATGATGTACAAAGTTGTACAGATTGCATCCCAAAACAAGAGCTATGTTGAAGCAAGTATTGAAAGAATGATGAAATGTGGAATTGGAATATGTGGTAGCTGTTGCTTTGGTGATGTGATGGCATGCAAAGATGGAACTGTCTTTGATGGTACATCTCTTCTTGTAAACAAGGAGTTTGGTTTCACTCATAGAAACAAATCTGGCATGATTGAGAATTATTAGACGGTAGAAATGTCGGAAACTTAAAATGCTATCAAAAATCATTCAAATTGAAAATTGGGCCGTCCTAAAATTGTATTAACTGCAGATCGTACGCTAATGTCTCCCTATCGTGGGATATCTTTGGCAACCTTCTTTGGTTGTGCTCCTGCAGTAGATCCACATAGACCAAAAAACAGTTTCTGGTATTATATTCTAAAAGATCAAGTTACTCCAAAAATTCTCTTTGATTTTATTTGTAATCCAATAAGCCATACAAATGGTGTTGCAAATTATGCTCCCTACGGATTACGAAAAGTGGAAGCAGCTCTTCTTCGAGATGGATACAAAAGAGAAGATGTTGTAGTAGCACATCCTGATCATGTTGACAAGTTCATCGGTCCTGAAACTCAGGTAGTTGGTACTTATGAAATGGATCCTCTTGGAATGGGTCCTGTAACTATGACATTTACTTATGGCAGAAAACAGACATCGTATGACGAATTTTACAACCGCGACTTGCACATGAAGATTAATGCTGCAAAGAAGAAAAACGGAAGTAATGCCAAAGTCATAGTTGGAGCTTCCGGAACTTGGCAGTATAATTATGATCCCAAGAAAATTCAAGAATATGGACTATATGCAGTACTAGAAGGAGAACTTGGCGGTATTGCTCCGGAGATAGACGGACATGCTGGAGAATTCTTTAACAAACTTATCGGTGGAGAATTTGAAAATATGAATCCATTTGTTAAAAGTGATTTCAAGGTTGAGATTAAAGAATTTGGACAAGATGAAAACAAATTCCATGGTAGATTTATCCATTATTGGGATGAGCCAGGAGTTGATGAAATTCCAAACATCGTAGAACCAAGTATGCATGGAATGGTAGAAGTCATGCGAGGTTGTGGGAGAGGTTGCAAGTTTTGTGATGTTACATTAAGGCCATTAAGATACTATTCCCCTGAAAAAGTAAAACAAGAGATTGAAGTCAACATAAAAAAAGGTGGACAACGAAATGCATGGCTTCACAGTGATGACATCTTCGTCTATGGCCTTGATCCAAGAAAGACAAAGAATATGGCTCCAAACAGAGACGCGTTAGAAGAACTCTTCAAAGCAGTCATGTCATGTGGAATAGAACATACCAATCCAACTCACGGTACTTTAGCCGGTGCAATTGCTGATGAAAAATTACTTCCAAGTATTTCAAAGATAATCCGTTCAGGTCCAAACAACAAGACTGGAGTTCAATGTGGATTTGAGACAGGAAGTCTTAGATTGATTGGAAAATATGCTGATAGAAAACTTGCTCCATACAAACCAGAGGAATGGCACTGGGTTGTAAAAGAGGGAGTAAAAACACTAAACGAGAATCACTGGATTCCTGCATTTACTCTAATAATGGGCCTTGATAATGCTGAAACCGAAGAGGATGGATGGGATACAATACGCCTCATAAACGAGCTAGAACTAGAACAACCTGAATCGCAGTTTACAGTAACTCCACTTACATTTGTCCCAATAGGACTACTTGAAAAATCAGAGTTCTTTGATATTGGAAATGAATTGACTGCTCCACAACTTGGTGTCATGTACAAGACATGGCAACACAACTTCAAGTATGGAATTCAGAAATTCATGGACAAGACAGGAAGCAACAATACTCTAAAGAAAAAGGCATTTACTGGCCTTGCAAGAGCTTTGGGTGGTGTTCCATTGACTGCAATGGAAAAATATGCAAGAAGAAAGGGCCCAGAACACGAGAGAGTAATTGAGACTATCAAGACAAAGTACTGGTAGACAATAACCAAATACATAAATTGAATTAAAATAAAGTTCATTCGTGCCAACTCACGGATCGCTTACTAAAGCAGGAAAAGTAAGAGGACAAACTCCAAAGGTTCCATCACGAGAAAGACATGGGACTATATCCATTACACGAAACAAAAACAATTTTAGAAAAAGATTTATCCTAAAAAGAGTCCCAGGCCAAAACAAGCCAACTCAGAGAAAAAGAAGAAAGTAGAGCAGAAATTTTAAAAAATCATACTAGACTAGTGTAATTTGATAATTAGTCAATAGTTACCTACTCTGTTATTTTAATTCAAAAATTGGCACAATTTGACCTTGACACTAAATCCTATAATTTTGCCTAGAAAGATTGTAATTTTTGAAATATTGGGGTTTGTCGTTTTGAGTTTTGTTATATTTTCAGGCTTTGCTTCGTTCAAATCGGCTCTTATTTTGGGAAATACTCTGTTAGTTCTTCCTACGGGTGGAATATTTATTGGTCTTACAGTTTTTGCCTACGAGATAATTGATTTTCTGTTTAAAGGACATTTGATCCAGTCATTTTTGAATAAAATAAAAAAATAACAGACTCTATTCGGCTCATGCTCTAAGGTATTACCCTTAGAACACGAACCGTTTTCGTGTGCAGTATAGAGTCTGCATAAACAATTATGAGGTATAGATTCAAAAGATTATGTTTGTTTATTTTGAAATTATCTGATCCGATCTGTTACATGGAAAAATCAATGATATTCCACGTATGGAAATAGATGTAACACTACTACTAATCATTATTTAGTACATGTTAGTGATAATACGGTTCTCCCAGAATTAGTAAAACCTAATTTTAATAAATAATCAACTCATCATCAACCGAATGGAACAACAAGAGAAATCAACAAAAACAACCGATTAGGTAACAGTTCCTTATATCACTAAACTTATTAGGTACTCGTACCGTACCATACGGTAAGATGGACGATTTAAGATTAGAAAATCTAGATGGGGTAGGCCCAGTAACTTCCAAGAAGCTAAGTGATGCAGGAGTTCATAACATTATGGATCTTGTAATAAGAGGACCAGTGGACATATCAGAAATTACTGGTATGGATCTTGACGCTGCTATAAATCTGGTAAATAAAGCAAGACAACAGCTAATTGACAACGGTCAAATTGCTAAAGAATTTGTCACTGCAACTGAGATTTACAAGCGAAGACAGGACATTGGAAAGATCACAACCGGAACTAATGCACTTGATACTCTATTTGATGGAGGAATTGAGACACAAGCCGTAACAGAAGTTTATGGTGAATTTGGTGCTGGCAAGACACAACTCTGTCACACAATATGTGTAACTGTTCAAAAACCAAAAGAAGAAGGTGGATTGGATGGTGGAGTATTGTATATTGACACAGAACACACATTCAGACCAGAAAGAATTGTTTCAATTGCTAAAGCAAAAGGACTTGATCCAGAAAAAGTTCTTGAGAGAATTATAGTAGCACGAGCATACAATAGTGCTCATCAGGAATTAATCTTGCAAGAGGCAGGTCCTATAATTGAAGAGCATAAAATAAAATTACTTGTTGTAGACTCTGCTGTGGGACTTTTCAGAGCAGAATTTCTTGGCAGAGGCACGCTCTCTGTAAGACAACAGCGATTAAACAAATTCATGCACTTGCTTTCAAGAACTGCAGAGACATACAATATAGCCGCAATTGCAACAAACCAAGTCCAGTCATCACCTGATCAGTTCTTTGGCGACCCAACAAGACCTGTTGGAGGAAATGTTGTTGCACATGCTTCAACATATCGTGTATACCTCAAGAAATCAGGTAAGAAGAGAATTGCAAGAATGGTTGATAGTCCGCATCATCCAGAACAAGAGGCTCTCTACACCCTAACAGAAGGTGGTGTTTCAGACCCAGAGGATGAAACAAAGAAGAAAAAGAAAGAAGAAGCTGAAGAATAACTGGTCTCATCCTGTCCCGTGGATGGAAGTGCAGTACTTCCATACCTCACTACTTTTCTTTTATGTCCAGTAAGTGTTAAATTATGGTCATCTCAAGTCTTAGCGATTAATGACTACTAAGAAACCAAAGGGTCGCTCACACGGCTTTATGCATAAATCTCGATCCGTTATGACTAAAGATAAAGTCAGAGGAGTCTCTTTCCTACTTCGAGAGTATGCTGTAGGAGACAAAGTTTTGGTAATCATAGATCCTTCACAACACAAAGCATTGCCACATAGAAGATATCATGGAAAAGTGGGAACAGTGACAGAAGCTGGTCGTAGAACGGTAAAACTAATAGTTAAACTTGGTAACAGGCCAAAAACCTTAATCACTAGATTAGATCATATCAAACCATTCGGTGTTGTTTAAAGAATGGAAGAAGTAAAGAAAAAACAAGGCATTTCTATTCCAGAAGTAAAAGAAATTATGGAAAAAGTTGATACTGAATCAATGGATCAGATACAACGATGGACATATGATTATGTTACCAAATTTTCAAAGATTGATGCAAAGGCTGCAAAGAAACTCAAGCAGCAACTTGTAAAAGACTGTGGTATACAAGAAGAAGAAGCAGTAGAAATTGTAAATAATCTCCCAAGTACTGAAGCTGAATTGCGAGCATTTACTTTTGGCTGGAAGAAATTAATTCTTGCTGAAACGCTCGACAAAATGCTAAAGATAATCAAGGAGAATTCGTAAGTTCAGGAGTACGGTTTTCTTGGAACACACTCAAACTAGAAAGTATGAGGAATACGCATACGTATTAGACTTTGTCACAAGGGGAAAATCAACTACTGTTAGAGGTAGGGATGGAATAATAGTTACAGCTCTTGGAGAAGAGCGACTTACAATACTTGAATTGTTAGCAATGCCAAACTCTACCTTTGAGATAGGAGAACGAGTATACATTGGTAAGGAAGGGAGAACAAAAATCCTCTCAGTTCTTGGCAGACTGGAACACAATCAAATATCATCTTCTGCTCAGAGTGAACTCATCTCCGTGGTGGAAAAGATCGTATTACAAAACGAAAAAAGATTTATAGATTATCTAAACAATGCACAACCACTCACTCCAAGAATACATGCACTTGAACTAATTCCTGGTATTGGAAAAACCTACATGAAGACAATGTTGGAGGAAAGAGAAAAGAAAAAGTTTACTGATTTTAAAGACTTGCAAGAAAGAGTTGGACTAAAAGACCCTGCAAAACAGATTGCAAAGAGAATCATCGAAGAGATAACCGGAGAAACAAGGATGAGTCTCTTTGTTAGAAAATGATCAAACGTAAGTCATTAGGACAGCATTTTTTAACATCACACTCAATCGCAAAATCCATAGTTAACTTCGCCAAGATTACAAAAGACGATATTGTTCTTGAGGTAGGTACTGGTAAAGGTATTCTTACACCACTTATCTGCGAAAATGCAAAACATGTAATCTCAATTGAAAAAGACCCAGTGCTGTATTCACAAGCAAAGGAGACATTTTCACAAATCCAGAATCTAGTCTTAGAAAAAGGTGATGCTTTCAAGAAAAATACTGAATTTACAGTCTTTGTATCCAACCTTCCATATTCTGAGAGCCGTGCTGCTATAGAATGGCTTACTCAAAAAAAGTTCAAGCGCGCAATTATTATGGTTCAAAAGGAATTTGCCCAAAAATTGCTTACCAAAACGGGTAGAAAAGAAAGAAGATCCATATCTATTCTTGCAAGCTATTGCTTTGATATTGAAAATCTAATGAAAGTGAAAAATACCAACTTTAGACCATCCCCCAAAGTTGATTCTGTAGTCATATCTCTTGTTCAAAAGCAGGTGCTTTCCAAACAGATTGTACAAAATGTCAACAAACTGTTTTCATTTAAGAGAAAGACCATACGAAGCATTGGAAAAAAAATGGGACTAGAGATTGATTCAGATAAAAGATTAGAAGAGATGCATGAAGGTGAGATAATAGAAATTGCAAAAAGAATCACAAAATAGTTACTATGTTCCAGCAGAGGACTCAATTTTTCTAGCTGATTATCTAGAAAATCAAAAAGGCAGATTTGCACTCGATATTGGAACTGGCTCTGGCATTCTTGCAAAAGTTTTATCCAAAAATTTTGAATTTGTTGTTGCAACTGATATAAACATTTTTGCGTTAAAGAAAGCACATGAGATTACTACCAATTGTATCTGTTGTAATGCAGCTGATGCACTACAAACTAGTTTTGATCTGATCGTATGTAACTTACCATATCTACCGTCTGATGAATTAGTTGATTCTGCAGTAGATGGCCTGCATGATGGTACTGAGGTTCCAACCATGATTATAAAATCTGCTAGTCAGAGAATTGGGGAAAGTGGAAAAATAATATTTCTTACTTCATCACTTGCAAATTATTCTATCTTGATAAAATTATGTGAATCACTTGGATTTGATGTAAAGATAGTTGCAAGAAAGAAATTATTCTACGAGGAGTTACTACTTGTAGAATGTGTAAGAAACACATGAAAGTTATGCTACTTTCTTAGTTTTTGTTTTGCAATCTCCGCGATTGCTTCAGTCATCTTTGTTCCGGGAGAATTTCCGCCAATATCATATGTGACATACTTTCCTTCATTGATGACCTGTTCAGTTGCAGCAAAAATGGCATTTCTTATGTCGGGTTCTCCGAGATATTCGACCATCCATGCACCAGAAAGAATGGCAGCGGTAGGATTGACCTTATCCAATCCCTTGTATTTTGGTGCACTTCCATGAGCTGGTTCAAACATGGCATAAGTGTCTCCGATATTGGCTGAATATACATTTCCGATTGAACCGATATTTCCTGACGCACATTCTGATATTATGTCCATGAACAGATTAGTACTCACCAAGATTGAATCATTGAATCTCTCGGGGTTTTTTACTAACTGTTGAGTCATATTGTCAATATAATATTCCTCCACTTCGATACCTGGATTCTCTGCCTTTGCTTTTTCAACCTCACTCCAGAAAATACCATCTGTTTCTTTGAGAATATTCCTCTTTGTTATTGGAAAGATCTTCTTGATGTTATGTTGTTTTGCCCACTCAAATGTAGCCTTGATGATTCTTTGGCAACCTTTCCTTGTTGTCTTCCTTATGGCAATAGCTACATCCTCAGAAATTTTAAACTCAATACCTGCATAGAGGCCTTCTGTTGCCTCTCTGAAACACACGAAATCCAATTTTCTATTAGGAGATAATCTATCGTAAGTCTTGATCGGTCTGACATTACTATACAGTTGAAATTTTTGTCGTATTGTAACAGCTACGCTCCTTGGTGCGTCTGGACGAGGAATTGTTGTGGTAGGACCCTTGTAACACGCATTACATTCCTCAAGCAACTTCATAGTAGAATCTGGAATGTATGTTGCACCACCGTGTTTCTCCCACTGCTCAGAACCTGCGTCACACAAAATAAGTTCTGTTTGAGTATTGCAAGCTCGGAGGACACGTAACATGGCATCTACAAGTTCTGGACCCGTGCCATCTCCCTTGATAACTGCAGCTTTCTTTCCCAAATCAGCCAACGTGATAAGATAAGCATATTTAACTCTAACTAGAAAATTATTTGAAAATTTTATTGTATAATGCTAAAGCTTAAACTCCTCATTTATCGGATGTTTTGTTGTGCAAATAGTACAGATTTCAGATATTCACGTAGGATCTCAATTCCGAGAAGAAATCTTTGATCTAGCTGTGGAAGAGATAAACGAGCTAAAACCATCTGTTATTGTAGCTACGGGTGATCTTACAAATGAGGGGCTACTCAAAGAATATGAGAAATGCAAAGCAAAGTTTTCCCAGTTTGAGGCTGAAAAAATAATCACAATTAGTGGAAATCATGACTATAGAAATACAGGATATCTTCTTTTCAAAAAGTACTTTCCATTTGATTCAGTAAATGAGCTTGATGACGATACTGTACTTGTAACAATTGGTACTGCAAGACCTGATAGAGACGAGGGCGAGGTAGGTTATAGACAGAATCTATGGCTAGAGCGAACCATGAAAAAATATGAAAACAAGACCAAGATACTTGCAATGCATCATCACCTAATTGGCGTTCCTGATACAGGAACTGACAGAGTTACTGTAATAGACTCTGGCGATGTTTTAAGGACTGCATTGGATGGCAAGATAGACCTAGTCATATGTGGCCACAAACATAGACCATGGTTTTGGCATTTTGGAAATTTATCAATAGCAAATGCTGGAACTGTATCCTCTGAAAGAATGAGAGGACTTTTTGAGAATACGTACAATATCATAACAATTGAGAAAGGCAAGATTAAAGTAGATTTAAAGATTGTAGGCGGAGAAAAAATTCATCTCAAAGATCTTGTACAAAACTACAAACGTTTTGGCGAAGAGTAAGTAAATTCATTTTAACTTCAGTTCCAAAGTTATAATAACAGTTTAAATTTCAGCAACATCTATGCGGGGGTCGCCTAGCCTGGTAGGGCGTGGGATTGCTAATCCCATGTCCGCAAGGACACGTGGGTTCGAATCCCACTCCCCGCGCTTTTTGCGATCTACGCTTAAACTTAATAATAGAATCTTCAGACTTGAAACAATGGTAAGAAGAAAAACAGTAAAGCCAAGAGCAAGCGGTCCAAAAAACGTTACAACTGGTCTATGTCCTAAATGCGGAACTATAGGAAAGATTTTGATTATAGGTGTGATTGGAAGCGAGAAAGGAAAATGCCAATCATGCAACTCTGAATTTACGCTGTAGAAAATACTGACAAAACCCTCAATAAAATAAACCATAAATTTTTAAGATCACATCTAGTGCAGATTGAATATATGGCAGGCGAAGATGAATCCATTTATGAAAGAGTAGCTAGGCTGGAAGACGAAGTTGCTAGCTTGAGAAATGAAGTGGATATCTTGAAAGGAACTATGCGAAACAAGATAGTACGTTATGAACATAAATTGATCAAAAAAGGAAAAGACGTACAATCAATTATTGAATAGATTTCTCTTTGATACTTTTTATCATTTCTAAAATATCATCAACATCATCTGCTTCAGGAGCCAATTCGAGATATCTGTTAAGTGATATTAATGCAAGATCTTTTTGTAGCAGTCTTAGCTGAACAATTCCCTTATCTCTAATATCTTCCGGTGACTCAGATTCAAGACCTAGTACCATGTTGATACAATGCATTGCTTTTTCATAGTTAAATGATTCAATGTAAGAACCCTTTAGATTTCTTAAAATTCTGATCAGAATCTTTTCTGATTCTACATCGTTTAGATATTCTGGTTCAAATTCTACTCCTTCTCCATAAGTTGCATCCAATATGTCTTGCAGATCCTCGATATCTAATAGACTGCCTCTGTTAAAGGGATCAAGAATTAACTCTTCAGAATATTTTACAAGAAAATGACCTGGAAATCCAACAGGTTTAAGCTCAAGGCCTATTGTTTTTGCAATCTCAATGTAAATTATAGATAATGTGATTGGTATTCCACTACGTTTGTCTATTACGACATTTAGGAAATTATTTCTTGGGTTGTAATAATCATCATTATCTCCCTGAAATCCTAAAATGTCAAACATGTATTCGTTTAACATAGAAACTAAATAGATTGGATTTTTCACATCTGAAACATGATCGCGTAATCCCTGCTCTAATGATCTTAATTTCTGGATATACTCTGATATGTCTAGATTGGGAAATTCTAGTATCTGAGATAACTTTAGACATTTTTCAACCAGTGTGTATTGTGGACTTTTTGCATAAGATATCCACTCCGCTGCAAATGGATCGAAATTACTCATCTTCTATTTAGATAACTTTCTGGGTTTTTGAGTTCTCGAGTTGTGGGAGGGTTATCAATTAGAGTTTTGTACGTGTCTTTGCCTAATTTTGAAAAGATATGTTCTGTGAAGTCTGTTCCCATACTCTTTCTAATCTGATAAGATGATATGTCACTATTTGCAAATGTGACTAGATAGTTCTTAAAGTCTTGATCCTCTTTTAGGATGTTTTTTACTGCAAATTCTGCCATTCCTTCCATTGTTGTAAATGCTGCATGGTGTGTCTGTATTGGCTTTAACCATCTTTGGTAAATATCAAGAAGTTGTGGAATCATTTCTAAAATTTTGGGGTCAACTGTTACCTTGTTAAACGTCATCACATCTGGGCCTAAGACTTGAACTATGAAATTATCTGGATTTAATGTGAAAAATAGATTTGCTCTCTTTGCAATTGGATATTCATCTGGAACTTCGGGTAATTGCAAGTAATTGTAAAGATTTTTTATTGTAGGATCATCAAGGGCAAGAATAATTTTGGCAAGCTCTTCATTTATTGCGTTTACTTCAGAGACTGCCATCTTGTTTATGTTGTAAAGATTGTTTTGTATCGAATGAACCTGTTCTTCTAAAATGGTCATCTTCAACGCTCCAATGTAACCAGAATTTACCTGATCAAATCTTGATTCATAGGGCTTACCTTGTTTGTATAATATGATTTTAGGATAGCTGGATAAAATGAACTTGTTTAGATAAATTACTGACTCATAAAAATCTCCATATGTTGTAGATATCTGTGAGATGTATCCCTTGGCATATGTGGAATAAACTAGATATCTAAAAGTCTGCTTTTCTGCAAGCGATGCTATTTTTTGAACATCTTCATGTGCAATTGCTATAAAAAGTTCATCTACAAACTCTGCAGATTCCTTTGTGGGGTATACTTTACGACCTTTAAGACGCTTAAACTCTACAAGCTCTGGAAATTCTACTTTGTTCTGTGTTACTGGAATTCCGGTAAATTCTGTTATCTTCTTTGACGTATCTGCAAATAGTTTATTGCTAATTGTTTCAATATCTTCAAATTTTGTATTTGAAGCAAATTCCTGATCTGCCTTTGCCTTTGAATCTGTTATCTCTTTTTCCTCGTTTAGCTCCACTGAGAGCTGGTCCAAAAGGGCATATGCAAACTCTTCAAATTCTGTCACTATGAGGTTGGGTCAAACATGCCAATTTAACATTAACTTTGGATCTACATGTCTACTTTGGGTTGTATACCACCTTGGTTTTGGCAAGTCATTGACATCCTTTTGTGGTAAAGTGATTTACCATTACATCCCATGGCATATCTGATGGAAGTGAATAGGGATGAATGAGTGGTGGAACTGTTTCAAATGTCTTTACTGGACAAGATTTTTCATAGATGCTCTGAGTTTGTATCAAGGACGAATCACGTTTGTCAGGGGGAATACTATCTGCAAAATATACTTCATCAGGAATTTTTTTCATAAAATTGAAACTAAAAACATCTGTAACTTGAATATCGGGTCTGAATTGTTTTATGACCCAGCCATAACCTGGATTTGTAACCAATGTAGAATTCTTTGGCAGTGTACTTGCTAGGTATTGTATTGCTTCTCTCTGGGCCTGTCCTGCATCAAAGGATGTTATCCATACTGTAATTCCAATTGATGATAACACCATGACTATCAAAAGTAGATCAAATGTTCTATCGCTTTTGGTTGATTTTATACGAGAAATTCTATTTGCAAAATCATAAAGCGGTTTTCCTGAAAAAATACTCAGTATTGGTAAAATTGGTATTGTATGAACAAATCCGACATAGCCACCTCTGAACAAAAATCCTAGATATGGTACTGACAAGATTGACGCAAAAAACTGTTTTTCCTTTGCTAATCGTACTATTCCTGTAATTCCAAAGACCAATCCAATTGGTAACACTGTGACAAGAATTTGTAATGCTATACCATATGGCAATGAGGATGCTCTGCTTGCCTGCCATGATTGAGTGGATATTATGTGAAATAAGCCGTGTTGGCTTGACATTGTAAAAACCCATGAGAGAATAGTTACAATGAGAGGAACCGACCATGTTATTCCATAGGATGCTTTCTTGCTTCTTAAAACATAGATGATTATTCCAGGAAGAAAGAAAATTGCTGAAAATTTAGCTAGTAATGCGCACCCAAAGAGTAATCCTGAGGTGATTAACCTAGATTTTGATAAGACGTTATCATTTCTTGGGCTGATTAAAAATAATGATAATAGTACAAAAAGTATCATCAACGGATCAAGCAAAAGATTTCGAAATGGCCAAAATGCTGGAATTAAACCAAAAGTAGCAAGTGAGATTAGAGCAAATTTTTTGTTATTGTATAATCGATCTGATATTTTGTAGACAAGAATTGCAATTGGTATGATATATGATACAGCAACTAGTCTAGGAATTAAAAATAGCAAAAGTAATTGTAAATTCATATCATGAGTTTGCAAATGAATTATTGAATTTGGAAATCCTACTGCTGAAAAAAATAATGATGGTATAATCCATCCTAAAGGTGGATGGTCTATGTAGTTTGGATCTTGATACATTTGAAGTGTATTGGCAAAATTTATAGCTCTGTCAACATATGCTCCTTCATCCCAAAAATACTCGGGAAATGAAGCAAGACCCAAACAAGAATTAAAAATTATTACTGAAAAAACTATTAAAAATAATTTTTGATATTTTGTAACATGCAACAGTTGTCTATTCTATTGCATTCCTAAATGTGTTCATAATGTGTAGAAAATCTGAATTCATGAGGATTATTTTTGAAATGTTGTTAATGTTGGGTTATTTTGAACCAGTTGCATTGACTATTGGACTAGTTGCATTGACTATTGGACTAGTTGCATTGACTATTGGATTGGGCATTTCGCTTACTGTACGACTTGAAGGAATTGCAGAATTTTCCTGGCTTGATTTTGCTAGTGAATTGACAAACAATTGATGCATTATGACCATTCCATTATAGCCACCCGTAGCTTTTGGAGCACCTTGACGTTGTGATGCCAAAACTGCATATGACCAGCTAGAACTTCCTCCTGGATGGCATATTCTATCACCACAGATCTTGCTTGGATGAAAGCTTGCCGTTGTGGTACGAGTGTACTGTCCTGATGAATTTGTTAAAGCACTAACCTCTTGGGTTGCCGTCATGGATAACGCAAGGGAAAATAGTATCATAAAGACTAGGAACTTTTTTGACATTTCACAGTCTCTATTTTGTATGAAAATAAAAGTATTCGCGTTATATGACGAATGAACTAATCCTAATTAGCCGTTTACTGAATTATTTGTAAACTCATTTCTGGGTGAATTTGCTAAAAACTTGATATGGATTCATTGGAAGATCAATGGTGAATCTGGTTCCTCTGTCGATTTCTGTATTGACACTTATTTTTCCCCTGTGACTTTTTATGATATTATTACAACTTGAGAGACCTAATCCTGTACCTGTCTGCTTGGTTGTAAAAAGAGGATCAAATATCTTTGGTAACACATCTTCTAATATTCCAGGACCGTTATCTTCTATCTCTATTTGAACCTGATTTGCAACTTCAGCTATTGTTATGTCAATCTTACCTTGATAATTCATTGCTTGAACTGCATTTAGCAAAATATTTTTGAATGCTATCTTGATCTGTTCCTGATCACAGTCTATTGTAACATCCTTGTCATACGTCATGTGTAATTCAGTTTTATTTTTTGGCAGTCTTATTTCAGACCATGCATTTGTTATAATCTGAGAAACAAAACATGGTTTTATTTCCAAATTTTGTAATTCTACAAAATCTAAAACATCCTCTATTTGATGCGTGATCCTAAAAATTGCCCGTTCAATGGTATCACACTGCTGTACTTTTTGCTCCAAACTAAGATTTCTCTCTTTTATCATGGATGTAGAATTCTTAATTATAGAAAGGGGATTTCGTAGATCGTGATTTATTCGAGCAGAAAATTCGCCCAACACTGCAAGTCTCTCTGCTTTTAGAAGCTCTTGGATCTTATCTTTGATATCAAGTTGAATTGCTTCTTTTTTTATCTCTAGATCATTAATGTCATCTCTTACTATGTCATCAGAAATTTCTTGAGTGAAAATCTCTTTAATTTCACCCATTTTATTTTTCCACCAGTCCAGACAAAATTGTAAGCAGGTGAATCAAATCTGACATGTTCATATCTCCACAAATTCTTTAGAATTATTCCAGAGATATTCGCATAAACTGAACATATTTTGTACAAATTCAAGCGAGTTTGTATGGATGGCAACATCACTATTACCAGAATCTGCTGAACTCTTTGATGATTCAGACATGACAAGTTGTCTTTCCTTTTCAACGATCATTCGTCCTCTTGAGGGTAATTCTCCGACTCTTACCTCGCTTGCGTTCAACCTCTTTATCATCTCTGAAATGGCTTTAGTTGGTTTATCCTCTGTAATTACTCTGATAATGGCATGATTTTTCTTGGCATTTTGTATCTTCTCAGGAATTGAGGTATAGTACATTTTGGCAATATCATTAGTTGTTGTAACGATATAGACAAGATTACTATCACTTTCATCTAGGATTCTGCCAATTCTATTGTAGATGATTGTTCTACTTTGAAGTACTGAAAACGAACTAGTATCAGATGTTCCAAAGTCTGTTTTATTGGTCTTCAGATTTGTGATTACTTTTTCTGACAACTTTTTCATTGAATCAAGCTCATCACGTTTTTTCTCAACTATTGTATCTAATGCCTTGCTTGGTTCTGTCGCAGTAACTATTACTGGATTTGAAAATGATGTAGTAACAAGACCATAATTTCTTAATTTTGTCAATGATCTATACATCTTGCCTCTGTCTAGTCCTAACTTTATTGCTAGATTGCCAATCGTAACTGGTCCTATATGTAATAGTCCTAGATACATGATTGCCTCTGATTCTTCAAAACCCATATTCATCAAATCTGCAAGCAATTCTTTTCGCTCGTTTAAGAAATGAATTGAATGCACCTTCTCTTCATTTGTAACAAATGGCGAAGTTGTTCGTCTCATTTGTAATTCTGCTTTTCTACTCATGTACCATTGTCAATTATTTTAAACTAACATAAGCAGTACGGACTTTTACAGAATCATTTGTTTCCGTAGTGGTAACAACAAAAAATGATCGATACCAGAAATGATCTATCAATGATATTTCCACCGTTTGATAAAATAAAACGGTGTATACCGGGATGGGTTTGCTTAAATTAGTTTGATACTCGCCTGAGTTTTACCTTGATTTCTTACTCTGGGCATACAAAACTTACCTTAAACATCAGTTCTACGGTCTTAAAATTATCACATTATGGCCTTCACGTATGCATTGAGTATGATTGTTAGCAATAATTGCATTTAATCGATCATCAGAAAAATATTTCTCGTTATATCTGCCTAGTTTTTTCTTACAGGTTGAACAGTAAATCTCCTTACTTCCCATTTGTAATCATCCTATCAACAGCTAACAACAATCCTTGAATCAACACTTCTGGTCTTGGAGGACATCCTGGAATGTAGACATCAACAGGAATAGCCTTGTCAATTCCGCCTGTTGTTGCATATGTATCACCAAATATGCCTCCACTACAGGCACAGGCACCAACAGCAATTACAATTTTAGGACTAGGTGTTGCTTCATAGGTTCTCAGTAGAGCAATTTCCATATTTTTTGAAGCGGGTCCTGTCACCAGCAAGACATCTGCATGTCTTGGCGATGCAACAAAATGAATTCCAAATCTTTCAATGTCGTATATCGGATTGTTGAGAGCAGTAATTTCGATCTCACAACCATTGCATGATCCTGCATCAACTTCACGTATGGCAAGTGAACGCCCAAACATTTTTTTTATTTTTTCTCTGAGTACATTTCCAATTTCTTCAAATGATTTTTCAGACTGGATCTGAGAATTAGAATATTCTGATAATTGTTTTTTGATTTTAGTTGGAGATGCCGGTTTACTTTGAATCGTAATAAACTCTGGTGATGCCTGACTGCAATATCCGCACATTATGCATTTACCGTGATCTACTGCTATTGTTGTTCGCTTATTATCCTTGGTTGCAGATAACGCTCTTGTGGGACATGAATCTAAAATGGATTCTTCATTTCCGTTGAAAGGCTCTACATTAAATGAAATACTGCCCCTGTAATTTGATGAAATAGAACGATTGCCTATATCCCTGACTGTTTCAATATCATTTCCCAGTATTTCCTTATCAGATTTTTTCTTCATAGGTCATTCCCTGAATATGACAAGTCTAGGCTTTTGTTGACCAATGGAAAATCTGGAACAATATCATTTAGAACAGATTGCTCAATTATTGGCCAGTTGAAAAATGAGGCTGTTCTCACCTTGTATCTGAATATTGAATTATTTTCCCCTGTCATAACCCAGTGAACTGTTTGCCCTCTATGTGACTCTGTATACCCTAGAGCAGATCTAAATGGTTCTAGATTTTGTGGCCTATTGACGTATAGGCTATCATTTTCTAAATTGAGTGATGCTCTTATGATGTCAAATGATTCTAGTACCTCTTGCACTCTAACTTCAAATCTTGTCAAAACATCTCCATTTCTTTTTTGCATGGATATCTCACGTTGCATTACCTCATGCGGAGTCTCTTTTTTATGTAGTAAATATGAAGAGTATGGATGATCACGTCTTGTATCAACATCTATTCCAATACATCTTGCTGCAACTCCTACCAATCCAAGATCTTGTGCAGCTCGCTTTGGTATTATTCCAGTATCTTTTAGTCTGTCAATAAAGGATGATTTTGATTTGAGAAGAGTTACAATGTTTTCAAAATCAGACAAAATGAAATCCATGGATTCCGTAATTATTTTTTTACTTTCATCTGTGATGTTGCATCTTACTCCGCCAATTCTGTTAACTCCAAAAAGAATTCTACTTCCACTGAGTGATTCATTTAGCTTCATTAATCTCTCTTTGAGTATGTTGAGTCTTGAGGAACCAAATGGAAAACCAACATCCATGGAAATCCCTGCCAATGAGCCCATGTGATTGTACAGTCTTTCCAATTCTCCAAAAATTGTTCTTATCTGTTGGGCTCTCTTTGGGATTGTAACACTAGCAATCTTTTCTATTGATTGGCAGAAAGCAGTAGAATTTGCAATTGATTCATCACCTGCAATACGCTCAGATAAAAGCAAGACATCATCAATTTTCATGGACTCTGCAAGTTTTTCTATTCCTTTATGGGCGTAAAATAGGCGTGTCTCAAGATTGATTATGTTTTCCCCCATTACACTAAACCGAAAATGACCAGGCTCTATGATTCCAGCATGAACTGGTCCTACAGGTATCTCACAAATTCCCTCTCCCTGTACCTTGAGAAATGGATATTCCCTTTCTTGTCTTGGGATCTTTGTGTTTAGACCAAAGTCTTTTCTCAGAGGAAATATGTTTTTGTCCCAATGGTCATGTAAAACAAGTGGTCTAGTATCAGGATTATCAATTGGTATAATTCCAAACATATCATGTATCTCACGTTCATGAAGAGTTGCAGCAGGAATTGCCATGGCAATACTTGGATATGACAAAATAGATTCGTCTATCTTTGAAGTTACAAAAATAAACACATCTTCTCCATTTTCTTTTCCAAAAACATGACGAATCACAAAACCATTTCCTAATTTTCGTTCATCAGTGCATATCACGGTAGTAAGCCGTGTACCTAAATTGCCATAGATATAATTGCAAATTTCAGGTATGTCTTGTGCATTCTTCAAAAAAAGATGTAGTTCATTATAGTTTTCCAATGCAACGTCTATCTTATTTTCAAATTTTCCTAGAATTTCTTTTTTGTATTTTTCTATCCAGATTTTATTCATGTAGATCCTCCTTGATTAATTATGGCAGATGCATTGTGTACAAGTGTCTGTAATTGTTCTGGGATGTATACTCCAAGTATGAATACCAATGAACCAAGAATCACAACTGGAATTATGGCTAGTCTTCCCATGGAATCATTTTTTATTTCAGGGGATGGATTTCCAAAAACCATTCTGATTACATGTCTGAGAAATACTGCAAATGTAATAACAAGGAAAATGATGACAAGTGATGTGGCAAGGAATTGTCCTGACTTTAGACCGGCACCTAGTATCAAAAACTCACTCAAGAAAATATTGAATGGTGGCATTCCTACCAAGGCAAGCCCTCCAATCAAAAACAAGACGCCTGTAGCGGGCATCACCTTGATCACTCCAGTTATTTTTGAAATTGCCTTTGTCTCATATTTCTGGGTAATTGTTCCGCTTGCAAAAAACATCATTGGCTTGACTATTGCATGATTGATTATCTGAAGAAGAGTGCCATAGACACCAAGTAGGCCTCCAAATCCAATTCCTAGCGATATCAAGCCCATGTGTTCTACGCTGGAAAAGGCAAGCATTCGCTTCATGTCCTTTTGGAAGTAGATGGATGCCGCTGCTATTCCTACAGAGATTACAGCAAGTATTATCAAAAGTTGACTTGAAAATGCAGGACCTATAGTACTACTACTGATTATATGAAAACGTACTATGCAGTAAAAGGCACAATTCAGGAGAACTCCAGACAATAATGCACTAACTGGTGTCGGTGCTTCACTATGTGCATCTGGTAGCCACGTGTGCATGGGGGCAAGACCTGCCTTTGTACCAAAACCAATCAGTATGAAAACAAATGCAATTTTTACCAAATTAGGATCAAAAAGTTTTGAATTATGCATCATCTCAGTCCAGTTCATTGCATCTGATGAATTTATCACATTGATATTTGCATAATAAAAAAATGTTATCCCTATCAAGGCAAAAGATAACCCGACTGTTGCAATTATCAGGTACTTCCATGCCGACTCGATGGCATTTTGTTTGAAATACAACATTATCAAAAGAACAGAGACAAGTGTGGTAGCTTCAACTGTAACCCACATTATTCCCATATTGTTTGCAATTGGAACAATAAGCATAGTCAACAGAAAGACATTGAAGCCTTGATAGTATCTTGTGATATGTTTCATGTCTATCATCCCATTGTCATACTGTCTTCCCATGTAATTTACAGAGTACATCGCAGAAACTAAACCGACGATAGATATTGGTAAAAGTATTATGGCTCCAAATGAATCGATGTAAAATGTATTGCCAAATGCCGTGATTGTTTTTTCGTTAATGATTCTAGATACAATAAAAAATACCTGCACCAGAATCAAAAATGCAGATGATATTGTTACAATCTCTGATATTCTTTTTTGTCTTATCACAGTAACAAGAATTGCTCCTATGACTGGAGTCAAGAGTAGTGCAAGTATAGTACCATTTGATCCACTGAAAATATCTGTCAACTCCATCTAATCATCCCTCAAGTTTTGCAGTTTTCCCACATCTAGGCTATCAAATGTGCGGCTAATCCTAAGCAGCAATATGGATGAAATTATGATTCCAACCAATATGTCTGCAAAAATGCCCATCTCGATGATGAGTGATACACCATGCGTCAATGTCAGGGTGAATAGAAAGAGCCCATTTTCTATTATCAAAAGACCAACTACTTGATTGAGTGCAGATCTCCTGTTTACAATTACAAAAAGACCTATGAGAAATAATGCGATAGATATTGGCAAGTAAGTGCTTACTATTGGATCTGACTTGAATGGTATTTGCTGTGTTAAAAAATATGACAACGCAACAAGAAATGCGGAGATTATTACTGATGCTCTAAGACTTACGTATGGATTTGTTTCTACCTTGAATTCTATCTCAAGATTTCTTGTTACGTAAAGTAAGACTTTGGGAATTATTATTGATTTTATTACAAGGGTGAGACCTGCAGCAATATAGATCTCCCAAATTCCTGTCACATATGCAATTAGTGCAGTCACTGCTGCAAGAACAATTGATTGATATCTATATGCACCAAGCCAGTCCGCAAATCCACGTCTTGTGACAATACCAAAGGTAGCAATGAGGAGTATAGCACCAGAAAATATCATGATTTGATGTGTGTCCATAATTATCAACTAGAGATAGTAGAAAACAACTCCAATCATGGAACTAGCAATTGCCATCGCAATCAAATCTGGCAATCTAAAAAGACGCCACCTGGCAACTCTTGATTCTAGAAATGCGATAGATACAGCAAGTAATGAAACTTTTACGATAAACAATAGCAGTCCTGTTGTAAGTAATGGTACTGATACAGATGAAGAGATTCCCCACGGAACAAAGATATTGATAATTAACGATAACAGTATGAGTTGCTTTATTGCTGATGACCATTCTATGAGAGCTAAACTCTTACCTGAATATTCTAGAACCGTTGCCTCATGAATCATGGTAAGTTCAAGATGTGTTGCTGAATTACCAAATGGTAATCTACCCGTTTCACCTAATATGATGACAAACATTGCAATCATTGCAAAGATTAGTTGTGGATGAGAAATCAATGAAGAATCCGCAGATGTAGTTACTATGCCACTAATGTTACTTCCTCCATATGTGAGAGATACAACAAATATTGTAAGAAACAATGCAGGTTCCAAAAGCATAGACATCATCATCTCCCTACTACTTCCAAATCCGCCAAAGGAACTAGATACGTCAAGACCTGCCAACATTGTAAAAAATCTAGCAAGGGCAAACAGGCCAATAACTAGCAGTATATCTCCTACTAATCCAAACGGTGAATATGAAAGAAATATGGGAATAAAAAATGCGGCAGTACCAATAGCTACAAAGTTAATCCACGGTGACGATCTAAAGATCCATGAACTCTGGTCTGACACCACTTCGTCTTTACGTACAAGTTTTATGATGTCATAATAGGGCTGAAATACGCTTGAGCCGATTCTTTTCTGCGTTCTTGCCTTGGTTTTATTCATTATTCCAACCATCAGAGGCGAAAATGATATGATGAAAAGAGATTGGACTATACCAATTACAATCTCTGCAAGACTAGGCATTAATGGCTCAACCTCACAAACAAGAGAAGTGCGACTGCGGTTATCATTATGTAAAGCAAGTATGAGTTTATCTTTCCAGTCTGGATTTTTCGTATCTTGTCCAAGACTCTAAGAGTGGAAGATATTATTGGTTGGTACAGGCTTTCCTCAAAGATATTTTTTGTTATAGAATTGAATTTGATAGATTTTATCAAGTATTGATTTGTTGATACAAAAAATTCCTTACTTGTAACATTATGTGGCTTGAAAAAAACTTTGAAGACAGCACGTATTGGTTGAGATAATGATGTTGCAGTGTATTCCATTTTTTCATTTAGATTTCCAAATCCACAATCCCATGTTCCGTAGATTGTCTTGCTGGTTTTTCCACCAATTGTTCGAATAAAACCAAAAGCACCAACTGCTATAGCTGAGAACAATATCAGAACAAATGGCATGGAGAGATGTACTGCATTCTTTGCATTATTTTGCAACGTTATACTATCCAAGGGACTGGAAGGTTGTGAAGGTAAATGGAATGCGGAACTTATCAACGAAATTCCTAAAGATGCAAGTATTCCAAGTAGGATGCAAGCAGCTGCCAACACTGCCATTCCAATAATCATGCTGCGTGGAACTTCTTTGATATTAAGAGCATGTTTACTTCTTGCTCTTGAAAGAAATGTTATTCCAAACAATCTAACAAATGTGGCAGATGCAATTCCTATTGTGAGTGCAAAAGGCAAGCTTGCAAATGCAATGGATATTTGCAGTATTGTTGACGGTATCTGATAACTTGAAAGAAAAGCCTGCAACGTCAACCACTCGCTTACAAAACCATTGAATGGTGGCAATCCAACTATGGAGACAGCCCCAATTAGAAATAACAGTGAAGTCCATGGCATCTGCTTGATGATTCCACCAAGATCTTCTATGTTTCTAGAATGGGTAGCATATACAACAGAGCCTGCACCCATGAAAAGTAATCCCTTGAAGACTGCATGGTTTATGGTGTGATACATACTTGCAACAAAGGCCAATACTGAGAGTGATACAAGGTGATATGCCGCAAAGACAACTGAGAGTCCTAATCCGATTAGAATTATCCCTATGTTTTCTATGCTAGAGTAGGCAAGGGCTCGTTTTATGTCATGCTCAATTACTGCATATAGCACGCCGCTTACTGCAGATATGGAACCTACAGCAATCATGAGAACTCCCCACCATGCAAAGTCAGGGGAGGCACCAAAGCCAGAAAAATCAAAAACTGTCCTAACTATGCCATAAATTCCCATTTTTATCATAACTGCAGACATTAATGCAGAAACATTACTTGGAGCAGATGGATGTGCATGGGGCAACCAAGTATGTAGCGGTACAATTCCCGCTTTTACTCCAAATCCAATAAATGCAAAAGCAAATACAAGATTTTTTACCAACAATGGAAATGAAGCAGACGATTCACGCAGTGAATCAAAACTAAAACTACCTGTCTGAATATATCCAAGTAAGAATGACACAAAAATAAGAGCAGTTCCAAAATGTGTCATCACAAGATATGTAATTCCTGACTTTAGATTTTCTTCCTTGTCATGATCATAGATTACCAAGAAAAACGAAACTAGTGACATTAATTCCCAAAATATCAAAAAGAAAAAAGCATTGTTTGATGACACAACAAGAATCATTGATAGGATAAAAATATTAAAAAGAAATCCAAAGACCGATATTCTTTTTTTAGTTTCGTATTCCTTTGAATATCCGATCGAGTATAATGAAACAGCAAATGATACTATTCCAATTATTAACATGAAAAATGCAGATACTCCATCAACAAAGATTTCAAGATTAAAGAAAGGAAGTATGTTTGGTATAGCCAATTTTAATGATGCGCCAGTTATGATGTCGATTGAAAATATGATGGTAAAAATTGAACCAATCATGGCAGGGACAAATATCATTGGTCGTGCAAGTCTGCTATTTCGTGATAACAGACCAGATAGTGCTCCTACCAAGAACAGCAAAATTGGAATCTGGAACAAAACAAGATTACTAATCATTATTGTCAGCCAGTGTGGATCCCATGATATTGTTGAAATTATTTTTCATAGAATGGATCTTTGAGGCTAAATTCATACAATATGCATTTAATTGTTTATAAAAAAGACATATGCATATATGTATAGGTGTGTATGTATGCAAGATTATAACAATGCTGTCCAGCTACTAGCTCAAAAGCCGGAATATCTCAAGACTCTTCAGCTAGCAGTACAAAAAGAAGAGGAGAATCTACCCAACAAACAATATTTGGGATGGCAATGGTTTGATGTGGAAACACATCCCGCAAAACTTGTAAGGCTTATTACAAGTGGAATTACCAAAGTGGGGTTCAAATCCAACAGTTCTACCTACTATCTTCTTAAGAATAGAGAATCAGTCAAACGAGCCATCAAGCGTTCATAAATTCAAAGAGTTGGTTTATTTTTGAAAAAAGATATTGTAAATATGGTTGGTTTTGGATTCACTAATATTGTACCTCCATGTTGTTTGATAATACTCTGGCAAGTTGCCAAACCCAGGCCTGTTCCTTTAGCTTTTGTGGTAAACAGAGGATCAAATATTTTAGGCAATATTTCATCTGAGATGCCAGGACCAGTGTCCTCAAATTCAATTACTGATTTATTCTCATCATCAGTGATTCGTATTTTTATCGTGCCATTATCATTCATGGCTTGTATCGCATTTAAAATAAGGTTAGAAAAAACATTTGAAATCCTTAATTGATCACAAATAATTATTGCGTCATTTTTTGGAAATTCTATTTTAACTGTATTTGGTATGACTATAATCCCTACAGTATTTTTTAATATATCTAACAAGGAGTGTTTTGCCAACTCAAGTGGGGATTGTCTTACAAAATCCATCACATCTTCTATTTGTGCTGTTATCTGATGAATGGCATTCTCAAGTCTTGCATATGATCGTAGTTTTACCTCATCCATATTTTTCTCATACATTTTAAGCAATTCTATACCATTCAGAATTACAGATAATGGATTTCTTATGTCATGAGCTAATCTAGAAGCTGTGTTCCCAATTGCAACCATTTTTTCATTTTGAATCTTCATCGCTTCATTTAATTTTATACTGGTAGTCATTTGATTGAAATCTTTGGCAAGATCTCCTAATTCATCGGTAGACCTTTCATCTGCTTTTACATCTAAATCTCCTTTTGATACTTGAGATACGACATGTCTTATCTTCAAAATAGGATTCACTATTGATTTTGATATGGAAATGGAAAAGATTCCTACAATTATAGCAGATGTTGCAGTCAGTATCAAAAGACTGATCTCAAAAGCATCTGCGGACACCATTTCTTTTGTAATTCCATAGCTTAGTACGCCTAGAAAAATAATGGGAGTCATAGAGATAATCAGAAATAAAGACATCAATTTTTTCTTCATACTCAGAGACTCTGTACCAATCTCTTGATAGTAAGATCGTAAGAGAATCATTCCAGAACCTAATATCACAAATAACACACTTGTATGAAGTGCCATTGCGGTGCTCACTCCAGGACTAGCATAATAGAGCAATGGCAAGTTTGTGATATATCCTACAAGTGATACTAAACCGACTCCAATAACAAAATATCCTACCCCGAATGCAAATTTTCTAAGCCTGATAGAGTCAGACATTGAAAAAATTCCGTATACAATTATAAAAATAAAATTTACCATCGTTCCAATTGAGGGTTTGCCAGGAATTGTTGTTGATATGGCATTACCTGTTTCTTTTACAAAGATATTCTCCAATCCGGTTTGGAAGGGAAGAAAACTAGATATCAAATTGGTCACCATGAAGAGTGCTATAACTAATCCTGATGCTGGTATAGCTATTTGAGCAATAGCGCTTTTTCCTTCCTTGAACCTTGAAATAAAATATAGTGTAACCCCACTGAAGATAAAAGATACGCTGGTGCTAAATTTCATTGTTACATAATTTGGAAGAATTGACTTTAGACTTGCAATGTCAAAAATCCAACCAAATGTCACCATAATGCCTATGACTATTACAATAATTGAGAAAATTTTGGTTACAGTTAATTTGTTCATTACACTTGATTCACTGAAAATGTTTAGATCTCTCATTATAAACAATTGTGGATGAAATTTTCAACAGACAGATCTTTTCTTATGAGTTTGAATATGCCGTCCGTTAGTGTATCATAGTCGTAAACCGAAGATTTTTTGAGATTAGAAGTCTTTTGGCTCAAGCCTGCATAATACGCCTGTTAGAGTATTAAACAAAACGGTGTATACCGGGGGTGGGTTTCGAACCCACGACCTCCAGATTATGAGTAATACCCTTTGTATGGACTGGCACTCTAGGCCAGGCTGAG